>Ga0209083_1004036_pt1 | contig 11633 bp, 10 predicted proteins | sample AM7aDNAmetaG_FD_184132 | JGI IMG/M metagenome (GOLD analysis project Ga0209083, IMG submission 184132) | Freshwater microbial communities from Finland to study Microbial Dark Matter (Phase II) - AM7a DNA metaG (SPAdes) (version 3) | ecosystem: Environmental > Aquatic > Freshwater > Lake ...
GACCACCTTGGCTGAAGAAAAATTACGAAAGAGAATTGCGCAATTTTATTAATTTCTACCTGCCTGTTTTCGACCCCGACACCAGCATCTTTTGTCCGGATACTTTCAAAAATACTATGTGGATTTTTCAGAAATTGTGGTTTCCTGTTTTGTATCTTAGATTCAGACTGAACTTCTTTAAATGGGCTTTTGACGCCAATTTGTTCTTTTATCTTCTGAAAAAACATAACATTAAACATAACACACAGTTGATGTTTTTCGCTTTTGGTGTGAATGGAGCCTGATACCATGAAACGTAATATAATTGTTTTATTTATGCCTTTTGGCGGCGGCGATGCTTACCGCTGCATTCCTTATTCCTTATTGTACCTCGAAAGAGTTGTCAGAGATTTAAAAGTAAAGGTTGTTTTAATTGACGAAAATATAGGACAGGATTATCACACAATTATAAATGATTTAAAGGATAGAATATTATTGGTTGGTGTCAGTGCCATGCTCGGTTACCAGATCAAGGGAGGTATAGATTTTTCTAAATTTGTTCGGTCCGTTGATAAAAATATTAAGATTGTGTGGGGTGGCTGGCATGTGACTATGGTGCCTGACCAAAGCCTTATAGAACCTTTTATTGATTATGTAATTGCGGGGCAAGGCGAAAACCCATTCAGATACCTTGTTACAGCACTTTTAAATGAAGGACCTTTAGAAAATATCAAAGGGCTGTATTATAAAAATGAAAATAATATCAAAACCGGTGGTGGTAACGATTTTGTTAGTTTTACACAATTTCCAGACGTTGATTACTCACTCATTGATATCAATAAATATATCTTACAGGGCATACCCTATGCTCAACGAACTGTTGTCTATTTTGCAAGCCATGGCTGCCCGCACAGCTGCTCTTTTTGTGCCTTAACGCCTGTCTATCAGCAAAAATGGTTTCCGAAGCCTGTAGAAAAGGTTGTTGAGGATTTTATATATTTAAAAAAAGTGGCAAATATTGACAGTATTTGCTTTCATGATGATAATTTCTTTACCAACAGAACTTTTTCTTTAGCACTTGCACAGGCCATGATTGACAACAATATTGAGCTGAAATGGGAAGTATGGTCTCATGCTGGCAGCTTTATGAAAATGTTTTCAGAAGAAGACCTGGACTACTTCTATAAGGCAGGATTAAGGCGTATCCTATGTGGCGCTGAATCAGGCAGTAACAATGTATTGACAGAAATTAACAAAAAACTTTCTGTCGAAGAGAATCTGAAATTTGTGAAATTACTTAAGAAACATAAAATCACGCCTTATTTTACAACGATGATATGTTTTCCTTTAGATCCTGACGAGGATATTAGAGCAACTTTTGAAATGATACGTAAAGCCAAGCTGATAGACTTATCATTAAAAGTGCATGTGGGGTATTACACACCATTTCCAAGTACTTCCTTTTATGAAAAAGCGCTGGAGAAAGGATTCGTTGCTCCCCAAAAACTTGAAGGCTGGATAACACATACTTTTGATCAGTTCAGAGCTCCCTGGTTTAAAGAAAAATATGAGGAACAGTATAATATCTTTCTCAATTTTTATGTAACACTCTCCAATCCGTTTTTTTTCAATAACGCTTCCCGTCCTTTTAAAGAAAAATTCTTTCTTGCAATAATCAATTTAATAGTTTTCCCCTTTGCCTACCTAAGGCTAAAACTCAACTTCTTCGCTTTTCCCGTCGGCGCAAAAATATTTTTTTATTTAGTTAAATTATACAACAAAAAAACTGGAAAAAATTATATGATTTACCCAAATTAGTTCACTTTAGGCACTTTAGCTCACTTTAGGCACTTTAGCTCACTTTAGGCACTTTAGTTCACTTTTTACACTGATTTTATCGAAATGTAGGCACTTTAGTTCACTTATTCTTCCCCTTAACAGCTTCTTTCTTTAAAGTATCCACTTTAACAGTATCATTGAGCAATTGCTGATTCGCCTTTTCTATTGCTGAATTCCTCTCAATTTCCATCAATGAGTCTTCTTTATGTTGTTGTTTGTCTAGTTCTTTCTGAGAAGGACCACATGCAGAAATACATAATATTGTACCTAAAGCAAAAAATATATTCTTTAACATTTTGTAATTTTTTTTCAAAAATATAATTTTTTACCGAACATATTGTTATAAATAAAAAAATTGAACATAAGTTTATATTATCTTATTTTTGCAACTTGTTATTGTCTCGTTTGATAAGAAAATTAATTAAATTGAAAATTTTTACTTTATCTTTTTTTAATGGTATCAAAGCCTACTCTGTAAGAACATTTTTCTTCGGATTATTTATTGTTTTTATTTACTCCTGTGCCAATATTGTCCCTCCCAATGGAGGCATAAAAGATACAACGCCACCTAAGGTCATTAAAAGTGAACCTGGAAACGGTACTGTAAAATTTAACAGCAGGTTGATTCGTATTGTTTTTGATGAGTATATTAAACTGAATAATTTAAATACACAGTTAATGATTTCTCCTCCTCAAAATAATCTACCAGATATATATGTCAAGGGCAAGTCGCTGTTTATAAAGATTAAGGATACTCTGGCGCCAAACACAACTTATAATTTTTATTTTGGAAATGCTATTGCTGATATTACTGAATCTAATGTGTTGGCAAATTATCAATATGTGCTTTCTACTGGAGATTATCTGGATTCAATGTCTGTCAGAGGAACTGTCCTCGATGCTTTCGACCTCAAGCCTTCAGATGGCGTTTATGTGATGCTTTATGATTCTATTGTAGATTCAATACCTTACTTGAAACGACCTTTGTATTTGACCAAAACAGATAAAACAGGTAAATTTCAGTTCAACAATTTAAGAAATACTGATTATAAGATATTTGCTCTTTCCGATGCCAATAGCAATCTGCTTTATGACCTGCCCTACGAAAAAATTGCATTTATCGACTCTCTTATTAAACCCGATTATTATGATGAAAAGAAACAGTTGAAAGAAAAAAAAGATACACTGACTACTCATGATTCTTTATCAACTGATTCAATTAAGGTCTTACTCAGAACACCTGTGTCTTATCAGATGTTTATGTTTGAACAGAAAGACACAACGCAGAAAGTTCTTAAAAAAACATTTGAAAGAAAAGGACTGGTTTCTGCTGTTTTTAAGTATCCCGTTAAAAATTTTAAGATTGAATATCCAAAGACAAAAAATCATAATGATATTTTTATTGAAGAATTTAATAAAACATCAGATACATTGAAATTATGGATTAAAGATCCAGCGCTTGATACATTATATGCTGTCCTTTATCAAAACGAAAAAATTCTTGATACAATTAACCTTAAGATTATCCCCAGAGTATCAAAAAGAGCTTTTAAATCTAAATTGCTTATAATCCCAAATGTGGCCAATAATTCAACATTTGATTACTTCTCTAATCTTGTTTTAAATTTTAATAATCCCGTTAAGTCAATAAATACAGACAGCATTATCTTTAAAGAAGATTCACTAAGAATAACTCCTCAATTTAAATTTCTAGATTCAACATACAGGTTGTTGGAATTAGTAAATAATTTAAAAGAAGAAGCTTCATATCAGCTGTTAATTCCTTCAAAATCGTTTACTGACATTTTTAACAACGAGCATGATACTTTAAAACTGAAATTTAAAACTAAAAAGAAAGATGATTATGGTACACTCATCCTTAATGTGAAGTTGCCACGTGAAAATAATCAATATATTATTTTGCTGTTAGATGAAAAAGAAAAAATAGTGAAACGGGAAATTATTAGCACTTCTCAAAAAATAAAGTTTATTAACATGAAACCCGGTAAGTATTTTGTTAAAACAATATATGACGAAAATAATGATGGTAAGTGGAATTCGGGCAATTATTTAGGAAAAAAACAATCCGAGAAAGTTTATATAAATAAAGGGGACATTATTACAAGAGCCAACTGGGATGTTGAAATTGAAATAAAAATTGAATAATTAATTTTTGGCACAAAACTTGTAATTTCCAAATCACTCTTACATCATTCAACATATTCTCCCGTCTTTATTTCTAATAAAAGCCGATTTTTTAAGTCGGCTTTTTAAATTTTATTTATAACGTAATTTCTTTAAATTTGTATTAATTATAAATCATAATTATTATGTTAAAGCGCACCCTTTTCTATTTGTTTTTCTTAATCACTGCAAATCTTATTTTTGCTCAACAGACCGTTTTGTACCCTGGCATTACAGGGAAACGGCTACGTGACAGCCTGGTGATAAATTTCAAACCCATTAATGTATTACCTTATGATTCTGCCAGAGATACACTGTATGGTAAAGTGGAAATTCAGAACGGATTTGTTCACTGTACTTATTCCGGCGATAGTATTCCTATTAGCCCAGTATCAGCTATTGCCCCTCGAACTCAAGCTTTTAATCTGGGTTATAGTACAGAACATGGTTATCCGCAAAGCAAAGGAGCAGGTGCAGGCAATGCCAACAGTAATTTGCATCATCTTTTCCCCGTCAGGCAAGACGTGAATTCATCACGAAACAACCTGCCATATATGGATGTGCCTGATGCGTCGGTGACAAAATGGTGGCGACTGGATACTTCTCAAACAACAATTCCAGACTCCCTTAAAGGGGAATATAGCAAATGTAGTAACTCCGGTTTTGAGGTAAGAGATATTTCAAAAGGCAATGTGGCACGTGCTACATTTTACTTTTTTACCATGTATCAGAATGAAGCTGAAAATGCAGACCCTGATTTCTTTAACTCGGAGCTCAGATATGTTAGACGTTGGCATTTTATTGATGCACCAGATTCTCTTGAGTATGTTCGCAATGAAAGAATTGCCCCCAATCAATCAAACAAAATTAACCCGTTTATTATAGATACAACACTTGTTAAAAGAGCTTACGGTGTAGACCCTCCTAAAAATTTCACCCTTACTGCTATTGATCAAACACACATCCAACTTTCATGGGTAAAAAATAGTAATAATAATAATGTGTTAATTGTTAGAAATCAAACGGGTGTAATTGATGACCCTTCTGATGGTGCTTCGTACATAAATGGACAACCAGGGCTTAATGGATATATCCTCATCTCTGACCAGAGTTCTTTAGTTGATTCAGTACCACAGTTGGGCTTGTATTATTATAAGATATATTCCTTTACTGATACTATTTCGTATTCGGTTAGTCTGTTGAGATCTTTATCTACAGGCATTACCACTGCTATTCATTACTGGAATTTTAATAATAATGTCCCTGCAACCGGGCAGCAATGGCCTAATAGTATTTCAGCTGATTCGAGCAATGGTGTGCTGACTAATAGTTTCCCCGATGTTGAAATACTATCAGGTACTGTTTTAAATGGCGAAAATAATGAGGTGGCTGGAGGAAGCTTTTCTCCTAAAGGAACTGTAAATAATGATTTAAGCATGGTATTTTCTGTGCCTACTGGTTTTTTTAAAGATATTATTTTTTCTTACGCCACAAAAGGAACTGCCTCCGGGTACAATAATCAAAGTATATTTTACAGCACTGATGGTGTAAACTTCGACTCATTGACTTGCTTTCAAGCCTCCGGGTTCGACTGGATAATTCGTGCCGTTGATTTCTCAAATATTCCTGCTGTAAATAATAACCCATTATTTAAAATTAAAATTATTATCCGGGGTGCAACGTCTATATATGGGAACAACCGCTTCGATAACTTCAAAATTATTGGCAATCAATATTCAGGTATGAAAAATTATGAAAATCCATTAGAAAATGTTGAGATATATCCAAACCCTGCTAAAGACTATTTAAACATTACTTTTAATCATGATATTAAACAAAATATGAGAATAGAAATATTTTCAAATGCCGGCACAAAACTATATAACAGAGAACTCAACCAGGCGTCCCAAAATAATTCGTTGATTTTAAATACTGAAAATTTATCTCAGGGCCTTTATATTTTGAAAATTCAAACACCTTATCATTATATCTTTCGCAAATTTATAGTTTACCACTAATGGCCTATTAAAATATATAATTATTATTATTTACAATGATATGAAACCTTCTGTCTTACTTATCTTATTTCTCATGCTAATCTTTTCTAAAGTACAATCTCAGAGCTTCCATGCCGGATTTATTGGCGGTGCTACAATTACCGATGTTGCAGGTGTTGACCTGACTGATAGCGATAACGACTTTCATAAACTGGGGTTCTCTTTAGGTGGGCTTGTAAATCATAAAATAGGCAAATCAAGTCTGATGCAGATGGAAATTGCATACATTCAAAAAGGCAGCTCCCAATCTTATGATTCAATTTACATCCCCTATACACTTTCTTTAAATTATATCGATGTTTCATTATTATTAAAACATGGATTAAAATTTAGTTTTATGAAGAGACCTGTAGATAGGTTGGGTGTTGAAGCAGGGTTTACAGTAGGTACTCCTTTTAAATCAACCTACTATTTTAATGGTATAGAGTATCCTGCTGTTATGAGTAAATTTGACCTTGAACTTCTTGCCGGGATGTATTATAATTTTACACCGGGGTTTTATATGTCGCTTCGTTACAGTAATTCAATTATACACGCTATCCCTCACCAGTCTAATTTTATTAATATTTACCCTTATTCAACATTTCAAAAAGGAAACAATCTCGTATTCCAGATCACACTGGGACTCGTTCTTAAAAATGAGAAAAATGATAATTAAATCAGTTTTCTGACTTGATGCACACACCACAGAAAGTGAAAGTTGCTTAATGTGAAGCAACCTTTCTGTATTGATTGGCCAAAAGAAAGAGGTTGCTTGATGCATTCAACATGGGAATAATTTCTATTGGTTTTTATTTATGTCTGTTTTATTAATCATTTCCTTTCCTGAATCAAATATATTTTTCTACTTACTGTCCATTTTTACATTTTTCTGTTTATTTTTGTGTAGAAACAATGAACAAAAATATTTTCATTGCACAAGGTGATGGATGTCATTGAATATTAACTTTTTAAATAAATAAACTAATAATTCTCACAAAAAGAGACTAAAAATGTTAACCCCATATCCCTATACCTCTATACCTCTATACCTCTATACCTCTATACCTCTATACCTATTACCTTCATTTCCATTACCTGAATAGTAACCAAATTCTATCAAATGAAATCAAATTTAAAAAGTATTATAATAGTATTGATTCTATCTTTGCTCCTTACTTCTTTGCAGGCACAGGAAAAGGAAAATACTGTATTCAATCCAACAGGTTATTTATCTATGGGAGCTCGGAATTGCTTCAGTAGCTTTTTCTCAAATAAAAAGGCGTTTGTGGGTACAGGCGCTGGCGGGGAATTCGGATTGCGCATTGCTAAAGATTTTAATTCACATTGGTTTGCCGATTGGATTGTTAGCAATGTGGGCAATCTTGCCCAGAGGTACGATTTCCATAGCGGATTTTCAATGATGCCAGAGGTGCTCTCTGCCAGCATTGGCCCAAAGCGTCTTGCTATGTTTCCTCTTGCCGGTATTTGTATTGACTACACAAAATTTCAGATAACAACAGGCAAAAATGTAACTTCAGGACCTAACTGGCTTGAGCGATATAGCTTTGCTGTTCAGGCTGGGTGTGGTGTCACTTTGCCTGTCTCTAACAGACTTGATGTTTCATTAGAAGCGCATTATATGTTACATATCGGAACTTGTCTTGGCATTAACTTGAATGGAACCGAAGTTCAACTCCTCAAAATGCAACCCAATCAGTCTTTGTGCCTGGAAGGTCATTATGTTTTAGCCTTAAGTATGGACTTTAAACTTTTTAAATTATGGAAAGAAAAATCATAATAATCATGCTGTCCGTTTTTACGCTGCCTAATTTTGCTGCCGCCCAGCAAAAAGACTCAACGACATCTTTAAGCAAGTTATTGATGGTGCAGGCTACTATCTCTCCCGGTTATTGGTTTCATAATGGAGGTTTATGGAATTCATACTTCCACGCCACACTTGAGTGGTGCTTTGATAAAAGAGTATCTATCCGTTCTGATGGTTCTTATTTTTTTACTACTCAGGGCAATTTCATACCTTTAAAAATGAATCATAGTCTGTTGCTTGGTGCATTTTATCATTTTCCCCATAAGAAAGGCGACTTCTATTTCGGCGTGCAGCCTGGTGCCGCTTGTGTTAAACAAAATCCTTACACATATAATGATAGCACGATTACTAATCCCCGCCTTAAAGTCATACCTATCATGACGGCGGCTATAGGCGCAAATTATTTCTTCTGGAAATATATGAATCTTTTTGCTGCAATAAAATATGTTCATGGCACATATATTCCTCAGTACGACCATTCTATAACGCTAAACGAATTACGCATTTCAGCAGGAGTAGGATGGCAGATTCAATTTAAGAAGAGTTACACTCATCCAAAAAAGACTTAGTTTATTTAAATATAAAAAGGGATTTTAAACTTATATAATAATAATTATGAAAAAGAATCGCAGAACTTGGGTTTATCCTTTAATAATGATGGGGCTTGTTGTAATTCTTACAAACAGTTGTAAAGATAAAGACAAATCAGTTCCAATCTTGACAACATCAGCTGTGACTGGTATTACATCAGTTTCGGCAAGCTGTGGAGGGAGTATTACTGGTGGCTGTTCAGCTATTATAGCCCGTGGTGTGTGCTGGAGCACAGAAACGATGCCTACCATAGATGATAGTAAAACAAAAGATGAAGCGTGCGGCGATAACTTTTCAAGTGCAATAACAGGCTTAACCCCCAATACAAAATACTATGTAAGGGCTTATGCCACCAATGATTTGGGTACTGGATACGGAAGCGCCGTTTCTTTTACAACGCTTCAAGGAAATACTGTAACAGATATTGATGGAAATATTTATAATACCGTAGTTATTGGCACGCAAACATGGATGCTTGAAAACCTGAAAGTAACTAAGTTTAATAATGGTGATGCACTATCCAATATTGTCAACGACTCTGCTTGGATAAGTCTTACAACAGGAGCTTACTGCAATTATAATAACGATGCGAATAATTCAACAACTTATGGCAGACTATATAATTGGTTTGCAATAAGCGATAGCCGTAAAATAGCCCCAACAGGTTGGCATATACCTTCAAATGCTGATTGGGCAACACTTATCGATTATTTGGGTGGTAAAGATGCAGCGGGTGGCAAATTGAAAGAAGCAGGTTTATCACATTGGATAAGTCCCAACATGGATGCAGATAACAGCAGTGGCTTTACTGCCTTGCCAGGTGGCTATCGCTTCAGCGATGGTATATTTAGCCGTATAGGGAGTAATGGCTACTGGTGGTCTGCAACCGAAAATGATACCTTAAATGCATGGGCAAGGCAATTAGGTACCGATCACATGGACTGCGACCTCAATAGCTTCTTGAAGGTTGACGGTTTAAGTGTCAGGTGTTTGAAAGATTAATTTGTCATATTGTCATTTTAAAAATTGGTATTTTTTTTGATGTTTTTTTAGTTAAAAATTTATTTTAATCATTAAAACTAAAAGCGATGAAATGTATTGTAATCATTGCCATTACAGTATTATTTGCAGGTAATTGTTGTAATGGTCAAATTAAACTAAAAGAGAGTGAAAACTCTGAAAAATCAAACCTACCTAAAACAGATATTAAAGTTAACAAGCAATACGATGAGCATGGAAATTTGATAAAATATGATTCTACATATTCATATTCTTATTCAAATTTTGAAAATGATAATATTTTGGGAGATAGTATTTTTGATAATTTTAATAGAAATTTTAACCACAGATTCTTCTTCTCAGAAATACCATTTTTTGACGATAAGTTTTTTCATGATTCATTGTTTGATAATGATTTTGAAAAAGGCTTTTTCATAAACCCATTCTTTGACCCGGATAGAATGAATAAACTATTCTGGGATTTAGATTCTTTAAATGGTAACTTATTTAAAGACTCAATTATGCCATTTAACAAAATTTATTAATTCAGTCATTTCTTTTATTTCAATCAAATAAAATTATTTTTGTAGAAAAATATATATTATGAAAAAGATTTTAATTTTTACTATTAATTTATTTATTCTATCAAACTTGTCAGCACAAACAGGTTCTGAAGGAAATGTTAAAAATGGACAAGGAACTATGTCATGGCCAAATGGAGATAAATATTCTGGGGAATGGCAGGATGGAAAACAAAGCGGACAGGGAACTATGACATGGGTAAGTGGTGACAAATATGTAGGTCAATTTAAAGCTGGTGTTCAGAATGGGCAAGGAACTATGTCGTGGGCAAAGGGAGATAAATATGTTGGGGATTGGAAAGATGCTAAGCTTTCCGGACAGGGTACCATGACATGGGCTATTGGAGATATATATGTTGGCGAATTTAAGGATGGAGTTCGTAATGGGCAAGGTACCCAGACATGGGCAACTGGAGATAAATATGTTGGTGAGTGGAAAGATGGAAAACAAAATGGCCAGGGAACGATGAACTGGGAAAGTAAATCAAAATATTCAGGTGAGTGGGTTGATGGAAAGCAGAATGGACAAGGAACAATGAGCTGGGCTAATGGTGAAAAATATGTTGGCGAATTTAAAGATGGAGTTCGGAGTGGTCAGGGAACAATGACATGGTCTAATGGAGCCAAATATGTTGGTGAATGGAAAGATGGAAAACAAAGCGAATAATGTAAATTTGTTAAAGAAAAAAACCGGACTATAAAACTAACTCTTATAAAACAACCACTTAGCCAACTCCTTGTAAGTAACCTTCTTACCATACATAAGTATCCCTGTCCGGTATATCTTGGATGCCAGCCAGGTAGTGAAAATAAAACCTCCTATCAAAAGAACTACTGATAGTGCAAGATCAAAATAGGGGACACCAAAAGGAATACGAATCATCATGATGATGGGCGATGTAAATGGAATTATTGAAAGCCAGAAGGCTACTGGTCCATTAGGGTTATTCATTACAAATTGTCCCATAACAATAGCAAAAATCAATGGTATGGTTACCGGTAACATAAATTGTTGTGTGTCAGCCTCATTGTCAACAGCTGAACCAATAGCAGCAAAGAGAGCAGCGTACAGTAAGTATCCGCCAAGGAAGTAAAAGATAAACGCACAAATAACAACACCAAAATTAATAGATGCAATAGCCATAAGAATTTCATCTTTAGTGTCTGTTTGTGCAGGTTTATTCGTCATCTCTGCAATCTGTGCAAGCTTATTTTCATTTAAAACCTTACTGTCCCCTGTATAAATATGAGTTGGCTGTTTTATATTGAATTTGTCAGGGAAAGCTGTCTTGAAAACTGTTACTAATGCAAATGTCAGAATTATCCATAGCAAAAACTGCGTTAATCCGACCAAAGCAACACCGATTATTTTTCCCATCATAAGCTGAAAAGGCTTAACAGAAGATACTATTACTTCTATTATCCTGCTTATTTTCTCTTCAATAACTCCTCGCATTACCTGAGCACCAAACATAAAAATAAACATGTAAATCAGTATTCCGGCAAAAATACCCAGAGCTGTGGCTACTTCAGGGTAACTTTTTTCTTCTTTGCCTTCAGTTGATATTTTTATTGTAGAAATATTTATTTTTGTTT
>Ga0209083_1004038_pt1 | contig 11632 bp, 11 predicted proteins | sample AM7aDNAmetaG_FD_184132 | JGI IMG/M metagenome (GOLD analysis project Ga0209083, IMG submission 184132) | Freshwater microbial communities from Finland to study Microbial Dark Matter (Phase II) - AM7a DNA metaG (SPAdes) (version 3) | ecosystem: Environmental > Aquatic > Freshwater > Lake ...
TCTCCTTTGAGCTGTTTCAGCAGCTCGGTTGTTTGTTCTGAAGAGAGAACCCTGCCTCTTTTTTCACAAAGTTTCAACTAACTTTAGCATCCCGCCCCTGCTGGAGATGCGGGAAGCAAATCGAGGGTAGGAAAACCGAAGTAACTTTACCCCAGCCCCCTGCAAATGCCCTTAAAGCTCCTGTAAGACCACCTCAAAAAGTTGTGATTCAAAATGGACTTTGGAAATGCCCTTCCTGCGGGAATATGCAAAGAGCAATATATGATGTCTGTTCCGATTGCGATCAAGAGGCGGTAAAGTAACGCTCATAAGAAGGCGAGTGTCGTTGGGCGATAGTTTCAAGGGAAAGGGCAACCAGTGAAGAACATTAACGATCCAATACCGATAAAGTATCCGAACCATCCTCCTGCTCAGAAATTATACGAAGCGCAGATCAAGATGAACCGCGCTATAAATCTGCAATCGAAACTCGGATACTACAAAAAACCATTTTTGGGAGCGAAACTGCTCGGGAGGCAACATGAATAAAAAGCAGTTAATGGTTGCTTGGGGGGCGGGCATAATTATTTCCGTTATTTGCCTTTACTCTCCGGGTGGCGGTATTTATGGGGACAGCCAATTTGATTTATTAATAAAGAGAACTTTTTATATAATTCCCGTCATCACCGTTACCGTTTTGTTAATGCTCACCTTGGGCACCAAGAACCCAAAATAATACTCCGGAAGCGAAATGCTAAATTGTAAAAGGCACGCGATACTCATCATTGCCGACAAAGAGGGATTGGGTAATTTTTTAGAATCCTTTTTGAAGGAGCAAGGTTTCGATGTCAAAACGATTAGCCCAAAACGATACGACAAAATATCGTTGCCCGCGACAGAGTTGAAAAGGCGCACAATAGCCATATTGACGGACAACGGCTTGTCGTCAGAACACCTTCCAGACATTACAACGGAAATGAAGGACAAAAATCCGAAAATCTCTTGCATTGTGCTCTCTGGGTGTAAAAAAATTGATTTTTGGAATAAACTAAAAAGGCATGGCGTAGATAGCCACTTATTATTGCCTGCTCAACCCAACCTCCTCCTTGACCGGATAAGAAAAACACCTCTTATAAACAGAAAGTTGAGATTTTTTCAGGAGGCGGGTCTATACGAGGTTCCGGACGATCTTCTGGAGAAGTATTGCCAGGACAACGGAGTGAGCGAAGAGGAGATGTACGAACTCCTTCCGAATCCGGAGACAGGACTACCGATGATTTTGGGGATACGCCGAAGCCCATCCTTCCACAAGAAATTAAACCAACTCCTACAGAGCGCGACATCTCTGGAGGAACTGCGCGAGATAAAAACTCCCGAGGAAAAGATTATCGAAGGATTGGAAGTTTTGCGGTCCCTAAAAGACGAAATGCGCGCATTGGGATAGGTGCGAAATCCGATAACAAGCATCCTTTTTTATCAAGAACCCTCCGTTCGATCGCAAGGTCCTCACAGTTAATCTTTGCACAAAATCCACACTCTGAAATTCCCCAAAAGCTCATCAACCGAAAAATGATATAATAAATTCATGAGGTGTAGATGGAAATAAAGCCATTTTCCGCAACCTCCTTCAACTAAAGGAGTTGAAAGTTTTATTATGCCAAAATTAAATTCGGCAGAGCTGAGAACAGAAAGAATGATCTTGAATTGGCTAACGCCGGCGAGATGGAACGGCCTTTCAGTAGAAAATAAGATCAAAATCTTTCTGAAAGTCTACGACAAGGCGGTACCAAGCAAGGTCGCAAATAAAAACGAAAACGTGACCGTAATGACGATGCCGACGATCACGGTGGATGGCAAGCCGCTAGAGTTCAATGTGGGAGAGAAAGCACCTCAATAGAGAAAGATTCAAATGAGGAAAAATGGTAGAAACATACACTCTTTTTGATCCTAACGATGAATCTGAGAATGAGCATTTTTTTCTCATAGTCCGCTACAGATGGGAATTTCTTCGTAGAAATGTGCGCTATAAATCCGATTTCAAGAAAATGTGTGCGCCTATAAAGGCATATAACGATGTTCTAGGCGAGCCTACAAAACCAGAATATAAAACGCATTTTTTTAGTGAGTACGGTTTTTGGCAACCGCTAAACCCAAGATTTTCTTTTCAAGACTTGGTCGGCATGAAAACCAAAAAAGGAAAATTACCGGCTCATATTGTGGCTTCTTTTGTGAGCCTCACCATGTTTTCTCGTAACGGCATAGAATTTAAAACATCGATCATGCCGGTCAAATGTCACCATTCCTACAAAACAGAAGTTACGCTAGAAACGAAATCAGATGGTGAGACGCATTTCTGCCATTTGAACGGAGAAATAATCGGGCCGGAAAAGTTCGATCCCAGGACGACGGATTTCCATGATGTCGTCATAAGAGTTAACCTTAACGCGCCAAAACCCCTCATTTACAAGCGCGTCAAGACCATCATTAGTCTCTGGAAGGCCACATATGATAATTATCATGGCGGCGAAGAGCGGATGCGAAGAAAGCGGCTAAAGGAGTATGACAAGTATTTTCAAGTTTATGATTTGCATAGAGAAGGAAAAACACTCAGACAAATAGCCCAAATTGCATATCCAGATGAATACAAAAAAATGACGACGTATAGTTCTAAAAAGCACGATATTCAGCCGCTCACTGAAAAAGTTAAAAATAACCTCACCGCTTGCCAAGTGTGAAATCCGCTTGAAAGCGACACCCCATTCCGATTGAACCCGACACCCCGTTCCGATTCAAAGCGACAGGGTATTCCGATTGAAAGCGACACCTTTTTTGAGATTATCGGAATACCCTGTCGGATTGTCGGAACCCGCCAATAACGGCGCCAGATCTTTCGCAGAATCCTAACCAAAAGTGGTCTTTGGAAGCTATCCTTCCGGGTTCGTTCAACCCCGAAAGGAGGCCTCCGTGGCCAACGAAAGGATTCCCATGCGGAAGATCAAAGAAGCTATGCGGCTGTTGTTGGGTCTGAAGTTTTCTCAGGCACAAACGGCCAAGAGTTTGAATGTCGGCCGGACCACCATTGTTGAATATGCGCGTCGTTTTAAAGCCTCCGGGCTTTCGTGGCCGCTTCCGGAGGGCTTGGACGATCGTGTCATTGAAGAACGCCTATTCCCGAAACAACCGTCCCTCCTACACATTCGCCCCATCATTCCCTTGGAATATCTCTCCAAGGAAATGAAGCGGCCGAACGTGACGCTCATGCTCCTGTGGGAGGAGTATAAAAAAGCCGATCCGACCGGATATCAGTACAGCCAGTTCGCGAAACTTTACAAGGCGTATCAGAAAACGCTGTCGTACTCGATGCGTCAGGACCACAAGGGCGGCGAGAAGCTTTTTGTGGATTTCGGGGCTGGCCTTCATATCCGCGACGCCAGAACCGGCATTCTCTCTCCGGTCAGTCTGTTTGTGGCCGTTTGGGGCGCTTCGTCGTATCTTTTTGCGCACGCGACCGCGGGAGAAGATCTCAGGTCATGGATCGATGTCCATGTGAAATGCTTTGAATTTTGTGAGTGTTCGCCCAAAGCCCTCGTGCCGGACAATTTGAAATCCGGGGTAACAAAAGCTTGCCGGTATGAACCGGAGATCAACCGCACTTACGCAGACCTCGCGGCACATTACAATTTGTGCGTGTTTCCGGCGCGTCCCTATCGCCCAAAAGATAAAGGGAAAGTCGAAAACGGAGTGCTTTTGGCAAAAAGATGGATCATGGCGCGTTTGCGGAACCAGGTATTTGAAAGTCTTGGGGAATTAAACGAGGCGATCATGGTTCTTGTCGTTGAATTCAATGACCGGGTGATGAGAAGACCCCAAACGAGCCGTAAGGCGCTCTTTTGGGAGCTCGACAAACCTAACGCGCGTCCGCTTCCGGAACATCCGTTTGAATTCGCAGACTGGGAAAAGCACAAGGTCGGGGTTAATTATCACATTGAATTCGACAAGAATTTCTATTCAGTTCCTTACACACTGATCCATCAGGAACTGGAAATGCGTGGAACTTCCACCGTTGTTGAGTTTTTGCAACACAGCCAAAGGATCTTGACGCATCCTCGCAGTTTTCTGAAAAACTACTATACAACCCGGGGGGAACATATGCCCCCTGCGCATCAAAAATATTTGGAGTGGACTCCCGAAAGAATCCTCCATTGGGCGGAGAAATACGGTCCGTCTGTGAAAGAGTTTGTGGAGAAGCTCATGGCGGCCCGCTCCTTTCCCCAGCAGGCCTACCGCTCTTCCCTGGGGATCATCCAGCTGGCGAAGCGTTATGGCGCCGGGCGTCTTGAGAACGCCTGCAAGCGGGCGCTTTTGTACCGCAGTCTGAGCTATGGGAGTGTGAAAAGAATCCTCGAAAAAGGCTTGGATGGGATGAAGGAATCTCCGGCGGCTCAACCCTTGATTCAGCATGATAATCTCCGCGGTCCGCAATATTACCAATCGAATTAATCAAACATAAGGAGAAGAAAACCATGTCTCTGTCAGAAACGATCCGTAAGATGAACGAAATGAAGCTCTTCGGGATGACACGTTCTCTCGATGAGCGTATGAAGACCGCAGTCAAGCAAGAGCTGAGCCCTGAGGAGCTTTTTGGGTTTCTCGTCGACGATGAATATTACTACCGCCAGAATAATCGTCTCCGGCGGCTGCTCCAAAAAGCAAAACTCCGGATCCCTCAGGCATGCTTCGAGGAAATCGACTACAAACATCCGCGGCTGCTTGTGAAATCGAAGGTCGTAGAGCTTCAGACCAAGGATTGGATCGAATCTTCGCAGAATATCCTCATCACCGGACCCACGGGCATCGGCAAAAGCTATCTTTCATCCGCCTTAGGGCAGTGGTCCTGCCGGCAAGGACATCAGGCTTTTTACCGCCGCTGGCCGAAGCTTCTTGAGGAACTTTACGCCGCGCGCGGAGAAGGCTCATATTTGAAGCGTCTCGAAAAATTGACCAAAGTCAAAGTGCTTGTGATCGACGACTTCGGGATTCATGCTCTCAATGACCAGGGACGAAAGGACCTTCTTGAGATCGTGGAGGAGCGTTACAAAACAGGCGCCACGGTCATCACAAGTCAGCTGGAGATCAAGGATTGGCATGAGCACATCGGAGATCCCACCATCGCCGACGCAGTCCTTGACCGACTTCTCCACGGTGCTCATAAATTCGAACTCAAAGGACCTTCTATGAGACGAGAACACAAAAAAACATGAGTCTTTTTTCCAGACGGAATTCAACAAAAGGAGGGAAATCATAACGGCCGGAAGAATTTCGAGCATTTAAATGCGTTTATAGCCACGACCGCGGCTATGGATGACCTAAACCCCCAGTCCCGTAAACGGTCTGGAAAATGCAACGAAAAATTGCACCAAAGCGACAGGTGTGTTGTAAAATTAAGAAATCGATTCTGCGGAAGACCGGCACCTGTCGGATTCAGCGGAATGACCTGTCGCTTTCAGCGGAATACGCACCGAAGACCGGAAGGATATTAAATCATCCAGCCCGAGCATTCTTGATAAGACCTCATATCGCTCTTTTGGCTTCATGAATATAAAATCGTGTAGCGAATGCTGAAGAATTATGGGACGGTCTCGCAGGTTAGTAATGCCGATGCTGGAGAGATTCGCTACTGCACTTTTATCGAGGAATAGCTTAGTTGATTCGTCAGGATTTAGTTCACGTTTTACGGTGTGCTCATTGCCTGCTTGGTCACTGAACACTAGTTCAACAAAGGGAGAAGACGACCCCTTGTAATGAACGTTCCGATAGGAGTCTGCATACTCTCGCTTGCTAATTTCATCTCCTTTTTGCCTTCTCAACGTGAATCCAAAAAGGACCCACTCAACAGCCTCAGCGAGAGAGCTTTTACCGCTTCCATTGATGCCGCAGTAGATAATGAGAGCTCCATCTAAATCAATTGATTGCTCCTCGTTGAAGCCTCTGAATCCAGCAATCCTAAGACTTTTCAATCTCATTTTTGTTATCCTGAATCAGCTTAATAAGTTTCGCCGTGAGTTGTTCTTCGCTGGGGTTTTCTCTGTACCATTTAATGAGGTTTTTATGGAGAGGGTCTATCAATTTCGACTCAAGCTCACTTAGATTGTCCCGAGCATCTTCCATTTTATGCTCTCTCTCTTTTAAGGCATGTCTTAGAACGTCTACGCATGGCTATGTTCAAACGCCTCTCGCAAGACTGCCTGCGTCAAAAGTTCGGTTCTACATTCACGTTCGATTACTTGCTTCTCTAAATCATAAATCATGGCCATCAGCTCATTAACCCTCGCAACGATAATTCGTTGTTCCCAAATGGGCGGCAACGGAATAACCAAATTCATCAATGTGGGAAGTTTTATATTTGGTTGCCCCGCCATCTGATATGCGGCCTTCTTGATTTCAGGCTGTTTCGAACGAAGTAACATTAAGATATAATCCTGATTGCTGTGCGAGGTTGGTTTAATACCTATCATGCTGTCGGGAAAACACATGTCCATCCCTAGAACGCCTAAATTTCCTATAGTCCCGCCAACGATAGCCACTGCAATCGTACCTTTCACGAACTGTTTGGAAACTGAGAATCCTTTATCGTTTAAGGTTTGCTTAAAATCTGTTATGACATCTCCATTGGCACTTAGAGAGCCTATCTGAATGAAAGGATATTTCCCGCCGTAACAGCTTTTGTCATTCCTTGGCCGAATCGAGAATCGACCTCTTTCAAACAATGCATAGTTGCCAAACTTGCACCACACCCACCCTTCGGGCAAAACCATTTTGGTCTCTTCATCTGACGGAGGCGTTAAAATCTTTTCCTTACGCATTTTGCCTTTCGACACAAGAATGTCTCTCTCGACTTGGATTTTCGCAAGAAGCTTTGAGGCATGATTTTCCCCTCTAGTCAGATGTGGATTTTGCCTCCGCCACTCCGAGGTAAGGTTGCCAGCGATAGCTTCTTGAAGAATGGACTGACGTAGATATTTTAGATAATCAATCTGTTCTAAGTGGGTGGAACTCAATGCGTCAATTTTGTCAAAGCTTGAATTAATGCTATCTAACATTTTTTTTTGGTCGGATACAGACTTATGAATTGATAACCGTTGCCGAAGGAAAAACTCTTCTTTTATTCTTACCCGCCCCATCCCTTTTGTTAACTGGTACAGCATATTTAAAAATAATCTTTGGCGGAAAAGATGTATCAAGTAATCTGGCAAAATAATTTTATCGTTGATTTCAAAAGTGGGCATTTCATTCGTAACAACTGCGCCGTCTAACTCTGCGGGAACTAGGCCGAAAGCTCCAGTATGGGCTGCCAGCCGTGAATAAATAAAGGAACCGCCCCTAACACGGTACGCTTTGTCTGCTTTTATATTTATACCTTTTTTTTCTTCCCGCAAACTCACAACGCCTGTTTTCGATATCGTCACAAGCTTATACATTTCATTCGCATGGATAGAAACATCGTCCTCGTATTGCTTAAGAAATGTCCCCAACTCAACGGCAATCATCTCATGCATTACTGAGCTCCTTTTTCAGCTTCTCTAGGAGCTCGTCACTTTTTCGAAACGAATCGTGGAGCATAGAAACAATCTCAGCACTCGAATTGAAGGACTCTTCTTCGGGCACATGCGGATTCTTGATGTCGAGGCTGTATCCGTGCTCAGCTATCGTTTTTATTGAAACCTTCCACGCCTGCTCGTTCTCTTTGCGTTTCTTCCACCACTTTTTGAGACTTTCGAATTCACTCGTTTGAATGGGCTTGGTTTTACTATACGCCTTCACAGCCTCTGGAAGCTTGTGCTCCCAATACCAAATTTCTTTAGTCGGCTTACCCCTTTCGAAGAAAAGAAGGTTCGTTGCAACACTGGCATAAGGCTGGAATACTGAGTTGGGTAATCGAACAATGGTATGCAGATTGCAGTTCTCAAGAAAGTGTTGGCGTATTCGTTGCTTTACGCCATCGCCTGTAAGCGAACCATCAGGCAAAACAATACCGGCCCGACCACCTTCGTTTAGATATCGAATCATTAGAAGCAGAAACAAGTCCGCACTTTCCATTGTACGAAAGTTCTGAGGGAAATTCGTCTCTACTCCGTCTGTCACAGAGGCACCAAACGGCGGATTAGCAAGAATCACATCCACACGGTCTTTCTGACCTATCGATGTGTATTCACGATTCAAGCTGTCTGTGTAATCGATGTTAGGAACTTCTATATCGTGCAAAATAAGGTTCGTGACACTCAACATAAAAGGCAGAGGCTTGAATTCCATTCCATGGATTGTTTTCTCAAGCTCCTTAAGGTCTTTAACTCCCTTAACATCTTGCTTCCGAATGTTCTCAATGGCGCTAGTCAAGAAGCCACCTGTACCGCACGCCGGGTCTAATACTTTCTCCCCCAAGCGAGGGTTAATCATCTCTGTAATAAACTCGGTAAGCGCACGAGGCGTATAAAACTCACCATAGTTGCCAGCATTTTGCAAGTCTCGCAAAATCGTTTCATAAATATCGCCAAACACATGACGGTCCTCGGAGCTGTTGAAGTCAATCTGGTTGAGCAGGTTAATCACTTGGCGAAGGATGGTGCCGTTTTTCATGTAGTTATTTGTGCCATCAAATATCTCACGGATAATCAATGCACGCTTGCTACCAGAGCTGACATCAAGATTCTTGAGTTGAGGGATTAGCTTGTCATCAATGAAATTCTTGAGCTCATCACCAGTCATCCCTTCGTCATCAGCCGCCCAATTACGCCACTGTAATTTTTTAGGCATAGCTGAAACATACTTGCCGTTAAGAAGCTCGAGCTCTTTATCTTTGTCATCCAATATTTTGAGACTAATCATCCAGCCGAGCTGTTCAATGCGTTGAGCGTCACCGGATACGCCCGGGTCTTTGCGCATAATGTTTTGCAGGGCTTTGATAATACCGCCGATATTTTTCATCACAACTCCTTAGGCTACAGCGTAAATTTCGCGTTCAAGCTCTTCGATAGCTTCTAAATACTTATCTCTGCCACCAAATATTTTCACAATTTCAGCAGGGGTTCCAAATCGGTTGAAGGGTTCTACCCTTAAAACTGAAGGGTCTTCAATGTTGTCTATGCCCTCATCGGCATACTTATCCAACAAGGCATTCAGAATTGTGCGAGCCTTATCCTCATACTTCGTGAAATAATTACGCTTCTTCACTTTGTCCGCACGCTCACGGCGTGTAAGAGGTGGCTTATCCCAAGCGATATGACAAATAAGGTCGAATGCGTCCAAATCTTTCTTCACCTCAGAGAGGAGATTGTCGAGCATGATTCCATGTGATTCTAACTGGTCAATGACTGCTCGTTTCTTCTCGAAGCTATTCCACCTTGCAAGAAAGTCATCAAGAGACCGGAACTCCTTTAAGAGCCCATTTTTTGTATAGTCCTTCAGTGTCTCCGTAATTAATTTGCCATTCAAATCCAAATGCTGAACTCTCTCATTGAGCACAGAGACATCCACTCCGTTCACATAAACCTTCGGTCCTGGCCATGAGGTAATCGTTCCGCCCTTGATAATCTCGGGCTTGTTTACGCCGTCAGTTTTATCAAAGTCAACGGGCTTGCCTGTTTCACCGTCGATTATTTGAGTATCTCTCTCCGGGTTTATAACTTCATCCGTCAGCTCTTCATCAGCCTTAATGACTTTAATCATTACCGGGTCACCATCAAAATCAGGGCGGGCAAAGATGTCTGTTGCGCTTCGAAAGTCAATAATAGTAAAGAAGGTTTTCCCGAAGTCCTCTCTGATGCGAGTTCCACGTCCTATGATTTGCTTGAATTCGGTAACAGATTTGATGTTCGAGTCGAGCACTATGAGTTTGCAGGTCTGAGCATCAACGCCAGTCGTCATTAACTTGGATGTAGTCGCAATAACAGGGTAGCGCTCTTCAGGATTAATGAAATTATCCACCTGACGCTTGCCCTCATCGTCATCGCCTGTAATCCGCATCACGTACTTGTAATTCTCCTTTACCAAAGCAGGATTGAGTGTGACGAGAGCCCGTCGCATGCGTTCTGCATGCTCAATATCAACGCAAAAAATAATCGTTTTATCAAAGCGATTGGTCTTCGTGAGATATTCAGTTACTTTTTTGGCAACCATTTGCGTTCGCTCATCTATGACGATGCTCTTGTCATAGTCCTTCGTATTGTAGATACGGTCTTCCACCTCTTTGCCGTCTTTGTCGGTCTTGCCTTCTTCAGGACGCCATCCTTCAAGGTCTGTATTGAGTCCCACACGGATGACCTTATAGGGTGCTAAAAATCCATCCTCAATGCCCTGCTTGAGCGTGTAGGTATAAACAGGGTCACCAAAGTATTCTATGTTCGAGACTTCTTTTGTCTCTTTCGGGGTGGCGGTCATGCCTATTTGCGTTGCAGAGCTGAAATAGTTCAATATCTCTCGCCATGCGCTATCGGCATCGGCACTTCCTCTGTGGCACTCATCAACCACCACGAGGTCGAAGAAATCACGGCTAAATTCTTTGTAGGCATCCTTGTCCTCGTTGTAATCCACGAGCCCTTGATAGAGAGCAAGGTAGACCTCAAATGCCTTATCAATCTTCTTATGCTTGATAATCGTCATCTTGTCTTTGAAGTGCTTGAAGTCATTACGCTTGGTCTGGTCAAGAAGCACGTTGCGGTCAGCCAAGAATAGAATTCTCTTCTTCATGCCACTTTTCCAAAGACGGTAGATAATCTGAAAGGCAGTGTAGGTTTTTCCTGTTCCAGTGGCCATTACAAGAAGGATTCTGTTCTGTCCTTTAGCTATGGCTTCGACTGTTCGATTGATGGCAATTTGCTGATAGTAGCGTGGAGTTTTTCCGGAGCCTTCGTAGAAATAGTCAAAACTTGCAATCTCTTCCTGCTTCGGCGTGGCAATGCCCTTGAACTTCTTGTACATGTTCCAGAGAGCATCAGGGGAAGGAAAATTTTCTAAGGTCAGCTCACTTTCAACGGACGCTGAAAATCCGGAACTGTCATGCTGAATAAACCCGTCCCCATTTGAACTAAAAGCAACGGGCACATCCAGTATTTTCGCATACCCGAGAGCCTGTTGCATCCCAGCGCCAACAGAATGGTTGTTATCCTTCGCCTCGATGACGGCTATAGGAATGTTAGGCTTGAGATAGAGAATAAAGTCTGCTCGCTTGCGCTCCCCTCGTGCAGTTTTTTGGCCTTTAACGAAAATCCGGCCATCTGTGAAATAAACCTCTTCACGGACTTGCTTCTGAACATCCCACCCGGCTTTAACGAGAGCCGGAAGAATAAACTGAGTGCAGATATCTCTTTCGGAGAGCTCTTTTTTCGAGGTCATCTTATATTTTTCTTTTTTAGGTCGGCATCGTCTTTCAGCTGTTGCGGAAGATACGGCATAAAATCTATTCTGCCTTTTAGTATTACTTTTGTCTTATTTGGGTCTATTTCCTCAAAATACGCTAACACTGGGGTGTACAAACGATATGAAGCGACATCAAAATTACACAATATCGCTTTGTTCTCATAATCTGCTTTTAAAACACGGGCTCTAAGCCTCTGGTCTACAATGCTAAAAGCTTCTTTATACGGCACATCTAGAATTA
>Ga0209083_1004052_pt1 | contig 11602 bp, 11 predicted proteins | sample AM7aDNAmetaG_FD_184132 | JGI IMG/M metagenome (GOLD analysis project Ga0209083, IMG submission 184132) | Freshwater microbial communities from Finland to study Microbial Dark Matter (Phase II) - AM7a DNA metaG (SPAdes) (version 3) | ecosystem: Environmental > Aquatic > Freshwater > Lake ...
AATATTCTTTAGACCAAGTAGAACCGCCGTTATTAGACCAGCGAAGCATAGCCTGTGGCTTTCTAAGCGTATCTGAGGCTGTAATTTGACCAGCGTTACCCAAGACATACTCTTGGTTTAATTGAAGAGTTAAAGGCGTATTTAAGGGTATTGTGTAAGGATTACCTAAATAGGTGTTTCTGTCCCTAGAAAAGCCAATTTGCCCAACACCAGGCTGGAATTGAATCTGTAATTCATCAAAATACTGGCGTTGCAAATCAGTCACCAAATGAGGTGCTCTACGCAATCTACGAATTTCAGAACCATTATCGGTGTAGTTTGTTTGATCTAGCTGATAAAGATTGCCATTTTGCCAATCTCCAACAACAACTACATTTTGGAAAACAGCCGCACAATTTGAGCGATGACGATGATAAACATTATTTCCGTCTACCCAAAGCCATTTATGCCATAAACCAGTTGTAAAGTCATAAGCCCAAGTAAGGTCAATAGATGGAAAGCTTACAACATAGACCTCATGACCTTCTAGTTGGTATGTATAGGCTACAGCATCGGCTGTGTATTGGTCTACAAGGCTTTGTTCTACAGCATGAGTGGATATACGCTGTGGCGTATAACCATTCATAAATACAATTTGATTTAAACCACGAATGTTTTGTGAAACATAAGCAAAAGCATTGCCAACTCTAGCTACTGAGAAAGGTGCGGCAATACCTTGTTGTGTAGAACTTCCAGGAATAAGCTGATAAGCTAATGGAAAAGTGCCTTGATCTTGCCATACTTCTGATGATTTTTCGCCAAGTAAATAAAGCTGACCATTACTTGCAATTAAAGAAACAAGGTTATCAGGAGAAGTAAATTTACTTCCAAAACTTAAAGCTTGTGTAATTGGGCTTAAAATTCCTGAAACGGCAAATTGCTGGCTTTGTGGTCTGTTATATATGAAATAGTTGTCGTTTATATCTACAACGACACCTCCAGCAAAAGCACCATCAGTAGAAGGCATGATGCTAAATTGTTCTGCATACATGGTTTCAGAGCTAACAGTTAAAGAGCCGCCACTTAATATGTAAGTTCCTGTTCCGCCTGTACCTGTTCCTAAAGCCGTAATAATGGTATTGGTTGGTATTCCAGCCCCAATAATCGTAGTTCCAATAGACAAAGAACCATAGGAAACGGCTGTTACTGTAAGCGTTACTATTACAGGAGAGCCAGCAGAAGCGATTGAGCCTGTAAAAATACAATATGGAGGGTCTGTATCAAATGTTTCAGAAACAATATTTTGTGAATTATTAACTGTCCAGCTAAAACCTGAACCGCCAGTAATAATTGTTCCAGGCAATACTCCAAGACCAAAAACTTGCGAACCGATGCTTACAGTTCCAGCAACAAGATTAGAAATGTTTAAAGCTGTTCCGCTAATAGAACCAGTAAAAGTAGTGGTATCAGGAGTATCAATTAACCATGAATAGCGATTTGCACCATCAACAATATATACATAAACACCATTGTCTGTAATGCTTACAGGGCCAGTTGTAGTTTTTAATTGACCAATAATAGATGTTTGAAAGTTATAAGCAATCGCATAGACATATTCACCGCAAACAGCAATAAGCTGAGAGCCGCCTGAAGAAATTGTTCTTAAACCACGAACAGGTCTATTAGGCTGTAAATTAGCTAAAAAAGTTAAACCTGGAGTTGGATAAAGGGCAACAACACCTCTTTCGCCTTGAGCTTTAGTAGGATCAATTTCAGGCCTAAAATTTATGCATTCCTGATCGTCTTGATATATAGATGGCGCAGAATATGCAGCTCCGACAAAACCAAAATCAGCCATTTTTAATCCTCTATATAAGTTAGATTGTTAAAAATGCCATAAATTACATTATATGTAACATTAAATTTTTTAGCTATTTTTCTGCCTGACATCAGTCCTTTTAATGATCGTATTTCTGAAACTTGTTTAAATGTTAATTTTCTTAATGCTCGTCTTGCTTTTTGTTTACCATTTAAACTAATTAAAGCTTTTTGCTCATCTGATAAAGTTAATCCTTTTCTTGGAGATTCTTTACCTTTTTTTGCAATGCTCATTTTTAATCTTGTTTCATTAGAAGGATTTGAACATCCTTCTCCACCATCTGTATGGTTACATAAATCAATATTCATGTCTTTCATGCACGAAATAAGCAAAATTTCATGGTCTAATGCTTCTTTTTCTGTTTCCCAATACGCAAGAATATTAACTTCATGACCATATTTGGCAACAATTCGTTTCCAATGTTCACTTCTATCTTTTTTATACGCACGATTACCAGTTCCTTTTCCAATATAAAAAGGAGTTCCATCAAGCTTATTGTGAGAATAAGTGTAATGAAGCATTAGCCAGTAAATCCGCCGTTAAGAATCCATCCTGCATCTTTAGCTCTGCCAACTAACATTTGGGTTGGATAGGATGCCGATGCAACAGGCTTCATGTTTGTTCGCTTAATGGTAGCTTTAGATTGAGCCGCATAAGCCGCAATCATGCCTATTTGCGTTTGAGAAGCTTTGCCATACATCGGCATCAAGCGTTCAGCTAAATTCCATCTAAGCCCCATTGAATAGCCTTGTGGCAAAATAATCGTGTCATACAAGGTTTCGTATCTAGCAAAAATAGTATTAGCAAAAAGGTGCATTTCACCTTGCGCTGGATTAGGCCATACAAATAGATTGCCTTGATCCGCATTTGGGTTGTAATACAAAGCTTTAGGCCACGGCCCATTAAGCGTTTTTAAACCAATTTGATTGTAGTTTTCAAGGGCTAAAATGCCTACTTGATAATCTAATCCGCCATTTAAGATTGGCTGACCATTGCTATTAGTATTAATACGAACATAAGCCGAATCAATAGTTAATGGCTTTTGATAGTAAAGCGTAATCGGAATAGGTATCACAGAAGCCGTCATAGCCTCGCTACCGACAGTTTGACTAGCACTTACTGTGTATGTACCAACTCCACCGCTTCCGTTTAATATAGCCGTTATAGTCGTTCCTGAAGTAACTCCAGTTCCACTAATAACTGAACCAATGCCTAAATAACCAGCGGTAATAGCTGAAACAGTAAGGGTTGTCCCTGATATAGAACCAGTAAATGCTGGAGCTACAGTAGTTCCAGGAATATTAAGCTGATAAGTTCCCACTTCATTAACATTGCCGCCAGCACCAGTTAAAAATTGAACAATCTTAGTTCCTGAAGTAATTCCTGAACCTTTAAGGGTTTGCCCTAATGCTACTGCACCGCTAGAAATTCCGCTTACAGTAAGAATTTTGCCATTAATTGTTCCGCTAATAGCCGCACCAATATAGTTTGCTGTGCTTGGAGTAGGCCCAATAGTGTATTGAATTTGACCTGAAATTAACGGAAATATGATTTCAGTTGTATTAAAAACCATCATGCCTTCATTTGACCATTGGTCAATAAGGTCATTTAGCATATCGAAAGCATCTTGAGCCGCTTCAGGAGTTGGAGTTTCACCAGCTTCTAATGCGCCAATATCCTTTAATGCTCTGCTAATAATGTCGATTGGCTGAGTCATATTAAATCTTTATTTGAAAGGTTGATGGCTTCCACGGCAATGAAGATTTCAAACCGCTTTTAAGGTTAGCTATCTGATTGTCTAAAGCTGATTTTATAGAACAAATGCCATCTTGTGTAGCTTCTTTTTCTATCCAAGAGGCAATATCTTGTTCGGTAACATCGGAAAATGGTTTTTTAACAATCTTGTCAGAAAACCACCAATTTCCTTCAGTTTCAACAATAAGTTTTGAATCTTCATCTAAAGCTACAACATGATATTTAGCATGAAGAATGACATCATCTTCAGAAGAAACTTCTGTAATTTTCCATGTATAAATCATGCTGTATAGCTTCCTGAAGCTGTAAATTTCATTACAGTATTTGCGCCATTTGTAGTTACAGTTGGACTACCAGTTGTAGTTCCTGTGTAATTTGCAGTAGGAACAGATAAATAAACCACTCCTGAACCTCCTGAACCAGCGGCACTACCTGAAGGACTACCTCCTGAACCAGCACCTCCACCGCCTCCTGTATTAGCAGAGCCATTGTTTGCGCCACCACCAGCACCACCGCCACCATTTCCTCCAGCACCGCTTCCAGCTTGACCAGCACCGCCGCCACCGCCAGATAAATAAACAGAAGCACCAGTAATAACTGTTAATGCACCAACTCCACCAGCACCACCATAATTTCCTGACCCATTGCTACCAACAGCACCAGCACCGCCGCCGCCGCCAGCATCGTATGAAGTCGCATTTCCACCAGCATTTCCTTGACCGCTTGTTCCAGCCGCACCAGTTCCACCGCCACCTGATCCGCCTCCTGAACCGCCTGATGAACCTACACCATAGCCTCCGCCGCCACCACCAACACAATTAATAATTCCTACTATTTGTGTATTTGTACCATTTGTTCCATTGCTTGCATTTGTGCCTGTTACTCCACCAGCACCAATAATAATTGTATAAACAGTTGCAGGAATAGCAGTATATGTTCCAGCTAAATAACCGCCAGCACCGCCACCGCCATTATAAAATGTTCCTGCGCCATTACATGATCCACCACCGCCACCACCAGCGGCAGAAGCATAAGTAACTGTATAGCTAGACTGACTTGTTACTGAAAACTTTTTCCAATCACCAGCCGCATAGCCTTCATAAAATCCACCGCCATCTGTGTTGTAACGAATTAAACCTTGAACTGGCGATGCTGTTCTTTGGCTTGTATTGCCTACAGGAAGGTAAATTTGACCAGTTCCATTAAATGTAGCAATACCAGTAACAGTTAAATTATTAACTGTTAAGTTATTAAAAGTATCTGCTATTAATAATGTTCCATTAGTAGCTGGAACAGTTAAATTTATAGTGCTTGCAGTATCAGCATTAGTAAGAGTTACTGTGCCGCCTGATGGAGCTAAAAATATTAGTTGCGACATAATTTATTCCTTAAAAAGCTTCAACCCATGATTTAGAAGATTCTTCCCATTTGTAAAATTTACCATCTGTAGGATAAGAAACTGGAGCTTCCCATGTCCAAGTAACATTATTTAAAACCCAGCTTGCAAATGGTTGTGGTGCATAAAAAACATCATTAGTTTGGTCGTATGTATAACCAATGCCAGCGTAGTTGCCACGCAAAGGTGTTCCGCCTTGTGTATGCTGACCACCAATAGTGTTGTAGCTAGTTTGTAGCCAAGTTCCAGGCGATGTATCTACAAATGTATCAAAAAATTCAGGTTCAGCAACAATAACTTGTGTAACCTTTCCGTCTACTACTTTTGCAAAATGGCCCATTTAAATCTCCTAATTAAGCTGTGTAACTGCCTGATGCAGTAAATTTGATAATAGTGTTTGAACCGCTAGTTGTTATTGTTGGTGAGCCAGTTGTTGTGCCTGAATAGTTAGCCGTAGGTACAGAAACAATAACCACTCCTGAACCTCCGTTACCTCCAGTTCCACTACCATTTGCACCTCCACCTCCAGCGCCTCCAGTATTCGCAGTACCGCTAGTTCCATTGTTTCCAGAACCACCACCGCCTGCACCTCCACCTCCAGCTCCTCCTGCACCACCATTTCCAGCACTTTGAGAGCCACCACCGCCACCACCAGCATAAGTAACACTTGAACCTGTGATTGAAGATGCTGTTCCTGCACCTCCTGCACCTGCTACTGTTGCGCTAGTTGTAGAGCCACCAACTGCACTTGCACCACCGCCGCCGCCAGCCGCACCAGTTCCATTGCTAGAACCTCCAGCATTTCCTTGACCTGAAGTTCCGCTTCCACCAGTAGTTGCACCAAAACTTCCGCTTCCATTGCCGCCACCACCTGAACCACCAGATAAACCATTTCCTGTTAACAAGCCATTACCACCACCACCACCACCACCGATGGAAGTTAAAGTAAAGCCTGTTGAATTTGAACCAGAAGTGCCAGCATTTCCTGTAACAACAGAACCACCACCACCAGCACCAACAACAAAAGAATATGTTGTGCCAGAAGTTAAGGTTGTTGTGCTTGCTAATAGACCACCAGCACCTGCACCGCCACCCATATTGAACCCACCGCCACCGCCACCAGCAACGATTAAATAAGAAGCGGTATAGCTTTGAGTTGTAATACCTTGCCAAGAAGTTCCTGAATATACTTCTGTTTGGCCTGTAGTGGTGTTATATCGTGTCATTCCAGCTACAGGAGTAGCAGGTCTTTGTGCAGTAGTACCAGTAGGAACAGTTAAAGCACCAGTAGCACCACTAAAATCTAAAATTCCTAGATTTGGATTCCATTTTAATTCTGTAGAACTAGTGTTAATCGTACTAATTGAACCACTTGTTGCACTTGTAAATGTTAAATAACGAGTTGCATTGGTAGTAGTGTCATCAGTTACTGTTAAACCACCTGAAGCCGCCGCCCATGTTGGAACACCAGCGGCCAATGTCATTACATAGCCATTTGTTCCAGCGGCTAAGAAAGTAGTAGCTCCTGACCCAGTTTGATAAGGAACTGAGCCGTTTGCTCCTCCAGCCAAATTTGTTGCTGTTGTTGCGCTTGTTGCAGAAGTTGCTGTAGCGGCATTTCCACCAATAGATAAGCTAGAAGCTGTGCCAGTTAATCCTGTTCCTGCTCCAGTAAAGCTAGTAGCCGTTAAAACACCAGTAGAAGGCACATATTGAAGCTTGGTAGAGCTTACATACTCAGTTGTAATAGAACCGCTTGTAACTGCCGCAAACAAAGGATAACGAGTAGATGCCGTTGTAGTGTCATCAGTTACGGATACGCTTCCTGCTGGAGTTGTCCATGTAGGAACGCTAGTGCCATTACTGGTTAAAACTTGCCCAGTTGTTCCAGCGGCAGTAAATCCTGTAGTAGAAGCGGCAGATTGCCACGGAATTGCCCCTGCTACACCGCCAGCTAAATTGGTGGAAGTTGTAGAGGTTGTTGCAGAGCCTACCGATAAAGTGCTTTGAGCCACATATTGCGGAGCAGATGCGCCAGCAGTTAATACATAATTTGTAGTGCCTAAAGCTAAACTTGTTGTTGCACCAGCCCCTGATTGATATAAAAGTGAGCCAGTTGCGCCGCCAGCTACATTAGTAGCAGTAGTCGCTGTAGCAACAGCACCGCTAACAATAGAACCTAAAATTGAAGTTAGCCAACTAGGATTTGAATAGCTTCCAGTTGAATATAAGCCATTGGTAACAGTAGCGGCATTTCCTGAAATACTTATTCCCCAAGTGCCAGTTGCCCCTGTTCCTGTAGTGCTAGGCGCACCAATAGTATTGTAGGAAATTGTTTGAGCTACAGAACCATTATAAGTAATAGGAGAAGTTCCACCAGCACCGCTTGTATTAAATGTAACGCTATTCGTTACGCTTCCTGCGCTTGTAGCCGATGTTGCAGTTGCCGCATTACCACCAATGGACAATCCAGCGGCTGTGCCTGTTAAACCAGTTCCAGCACCACTAAATTGCGTATTTGCAGTAATAGTAGTCCCTGTAATAGCTCCAGCACTTGATCCGCCAATAGTTACTCCATTAATAGTTCCGCCTGTAATAGCTACAGAACCAGCATTTTGAATGGACATTGTGCCAAGACCGCTAACTTGCGTATTAGCAATAGAAATTGATGTATTAGTTACGCTAGTAACCTGACCTTGAGCATTAGTTACAAATACAGGAACTGCGCTTGCAGAACCATAAGTACCAGCAGTTCCTATGTTAGTAATACTAAATTGATTGCCTGAAAGGGTTAATCCTGTACCAGCCGTATATGCGCCAGCCGAACCAAATTGAACAAAAGTAATTGGTGTAACACCTAAAGTACCGCCTGGATCACTAGTACATACCCAAGAGGTATCCGCTTGAGTTGTTCCTTCCATAACAAACATATAAGCAGAAGGAACTTCAGCCCATACATCCATGTCAAGTGAACGAGTCCATGCGCTTGCGGAAGCAATATAAATGCCGTTGTTTTGGCTTAAAGACTGATTTTTAACAAGAATTCTATCGCCAGCTAGGGTAGTGTAACCATCAATAGTTTGAAGCCCTGACAGCGTTATATTAGCCGTTGTAGCCGCAATTACAGCCGCTTTAGCATTAAGACCTTGAACAAAGTTATCAACATAAGCTTTGTTTGTAATGTCATTTGAATTTACAGGAGCGTTAGTAATCGTTCCTGAAGTTGTTGCAATGCTTGTAAAGTATCCAGCGGCAGGAACTAAACCACCAATAACAGAACTATTAATAGTGCTGTTAGTAATAGTAAGCCCTGATTGAACAGGATTAATCGTTGCATAAAAAGGCTTATTCTGACCTATGAAAGTTTGAAAGTTTCCATAAACATCAAAATAAGCCTGAACAGGCAACAGATTCTGAACTGTAGAATCCGCTGGATTAGACATATTTAAACCTTAATAAGCAAAGCAATTTACTAAAATTACATCTCCAGCAGACATATTAGCCGCCAAACCAGTTGTAATGGAATAACTTGTAAAAGTTACTGAAGTTGCTGAACTTGCTGTTAATTGCAAAAATACTGAATTTCCACCAGTTACATCAGCCGCAAATCCAAGCCAACCATTAGTTGCAGTAGGTAATGTAATAGAACCTGAAGCCGCACCACCAGTACCAACAACAATTTTGAAACACAATGTATTTGATGCTGTGATTGTTGGACTTGTCCCAAATCCGCTACCAATAGTCGGCAAAGTTGAGCTAGTTGCTACTAAATTGCCACCCATTTGAAAAACGGCAGGATTAATAGTATCGCCAGTTAAAGGAGGAGAAAAGAAAGCTCCGCCAGGACCCACTAAACCTAAACATATACCAGCGGAATTAAATTGAGCCTGAACTGGAACAGTTTGTTGTGTAACTGTTGAAGCAACTTGATTTGAACTCATTAGTTAATTCCTTCCCCTGGAGTAATTTCTACAGATGCCGCACTAGCAATAAACCAAGCATTAGGCGGAATACCAGCAAACACAGCTACTCCGTTGGCTGGAATAGCCAAAGTATTAGCTGAAGGAACGCCAGCAGAAGGAGCAGTCACTACAGGAGTAGATGTTCCATCAAACGGCTCTTGTGGTTGCCAGCTAATACGAACAAGGCTGGAAGTCAAATTAACAATACGATAACCAGTAGGGTACATATTGTTATTAGACTTTACTTGAACGGCTGAAACGCCTACTAAATAAGTAGGCCCAAACGGAGTAAAAGCTGAGTTATACATAAAAACTCCTTAAACTACATTAGCTGGAATAGGAGAATCTTCGCAAGTTGAAACTTTTAGCAACAAATTACCAGCAGTTTGAGTAGCAGAAGAACCAGTAGAATTTACTAAGCGAACAACTACTTGATTTGCTGTATTTGTATAAGCATTTCCAATAGAAATACCAGTTACTAATGCGCCATCAAATTGAGCTTGAATAAAATCATTAGGCTGAACACCAGCTACAGTCAAAGTTACATCAGAAGTTGTTCCTGAAATAGTAGTAGATGGCAATGATACTTGAACAATAGTTTGTGCAATAACATTACCACGACAAATAGTAGTTTTAGACATATTTTTTCCTTTAAATAAGGTTAAATCATTATAGGGTATTGAAGAAAAAAAGCCACACTTTTTGGGCATGGCTTTTTAACTTTACTTCATAGTTTCTTAATAGAAACCTGGACTTAAATCATATCCATAAATATACACATCAACAGTCGCAGTAGCGAAAGCTGTAGAGATATTTACATAAACAGTTTGTGAGGACAAAGCCGTATTAGGGTTTGTAGCCGCAGAAATGGTTACATAAGATGGAGTTGTTTGACTTGTCAAAGCCGCCGCAGTTAAAACTGCTGAGCCGCCTTTAGCAACTGCTGTATATACACCCAAATTTACAGAAGCTACAGATTGTGTTGCTCCAGCGTTGTTTGCGTTAGCAACAACTACTGAAACAGGAACATAAAGTGCGCTATTGTTAATTTGAACTGCAAAATCAGCCGCCGCCGCTGTGGAAACGCCTTTCAAAACACCTAAAACACGCAAAGCCTGTTGGCTATTGAGGTTCGATGGGTGGGTAGTGCTAGTAATTGCTGGTCCTGGATTAGACATGATTGTTTTCCTTTAAATTAGTTTAAAAGGAAGGGCTTTCGCCCCTCCGTTATTAAGCCGCAACTCGGCAAGCAAGTTCTTGGTACAAAGGAGCCCAACCATACAGTACATCAACACGAGTCGGAATAGAGTCATTGTTGATTGTGTATTGGCGAACCACACGCATGGAAAGACCAATTTCCTTGTCGCTTGCACGACCAGCAAAATGAACACCTTCAGGCAATTCCAAGTCAGCCATAGCCAAAGTAAACGCATTTCTGTGCATTACGATGTTCTGTGGAGAAACGATGCCGTTACCGCTTGCATTGTATTGGCTTGCAAAGAATGTTACAGCCGCAGTTGCGTTAGTTACAGGAATTGACACATTCTGGAACTGACCAGCAGAAATAATAGCTGGGGAAACAGTTACAGAAACAGAGCTACCTGAAGCTACAGAAACAGCAGACTTAACTACGAATGAACGCAGTTTGTTTGTGCCGTAAGCTTGACGATTCTGTGGGTTAGTTGCATATACACCAGCAATAGTAAATGTATCACCAGCGTTCAAGTTGATTGTGCCTGTGTTAGCAGCAGTCAAAGTAATAGTAGAGCTAGAAGCCCAACCTGATGTCAAGAAACCAGTTGCAGTTGTAGTAGCTACAGAAGCTGTAACAGTAGAGCTAGAGAAGTTACCAAAAGTTTGTGAAACGATGTTTTGGTCAAGTTTCCAGTTCATACCGCCTGAATCACGACCCATCAAGCCTTTTTCGTATTGCATACCGATTTTGTCGTTAGGAACGAAAAGACCTTTCAAACTGTCAACGATAGTTGCAGATGTAAACGGCTCAACGATACATGAACGACGACCATCACGAGGCGCACCTTCAGAGTCAAGATAAGCTTGAGCATTGAGGTAAGTTAGCAAACCTGTAGGAGGAGTACCAGCAGTTCCAACGATGTTAGCTGTGTTCAAAGCGGCAGTAGTTGTACCATCAAAGTCGATCTTATTTGCTATGGCCGCTACCGCAGGTTTCAGAATTCTATCCGAAAACATGTCAAGGGACAAAGCTAAGTCTTGAGTCGTAAATTGTGTGTCCACATGGAACTGCGTGGAAAGAGTAACAGGAACGCTAGTTTCGTTCAAATCTTCCACATTCAATGCAGGTCCAGTAGTTCCAATGAAACGACCAGGACGTCGTACATTGACTGTTGCTCCGATTTTTGCGCCAACAACGGCAAATTGGTCATCATAGTTACGATCTACTTCAGAACTGAATGTCAGTTCGTTTTCGAGAACCATCAACGCTTCGTTGGTGATTTTCGAGATAGTTAATAAAGTATTACTCATTTGTTAATTCTCCAAAAAAATTAGGTTTATCAGCGTATTTTGTTCGCTAATCTAGCGGCTTTCCATTGAGCATAAGAGCCGTAGAATTCACCATTGGTGTCTACGAGAACATCTGCTCCAGCGGAT
>Ga0209083_1004054_pt1 | contig 11598 bp, 14 predicted proteins | sample AM7aDNAmetaG_FD_184132 | JGI IMG/M metagenome (GOLD analysis project Ga0209083, IMG submission 184132) | Freshwater microbial communities from Finland to study Microbial Dark Matter (Phase II) - AM7a DNA metaG (SPAdes) (version 3) | ecosystem: Environmental > Aquatic > Freshwater > Lake ...
AGATTGCCAGTACCGGCGCGACGGCCATCAACAAGGACAAGCACCTTGCCCATCAAATCGTTGCCATGGGTTTCGCTCCTGAATCCCCTGATGCCAACTGAAGTTAATGTCCCTGGATATTTCTGGATTTGACCGATGTTCTTTTCGGCAAGCAGTTCACCGAGGTCTTTCGCTGACGATTGTGCAATCTCATCCCTGCCGATAATGCTGATGTTTGAAGTCACATATTTTTTTGGCTCTTCAACACGGCTTGAAGTCACCACCATCTCCTCCCCCACAAAACTCCTGGGCTGCTCTTCAGCCAGAAGCCCTTTGCTGCACAGCAAGCCTGCCATGACAACAAGAAATACTTTTTTGTTCATTGAAAGTTACCTGTTTTCAGTTTGAGAAATAGATCAACTGACAGGGGTAATCAAAAGGCATAGGTAACGACATGAGCATCAACCAGGTAATGCAAAAAGAGGTACAACTTTGCCCCGACTATAGCCCGTAGTCCGATTGTATCATGCAAAAATAACTGGCAGGTCTCCTGACTATCACGGCTTGATTCCGTTTCGGCCTTCCCGCAATTTTCCAGGGAGGAAAAGAGTGCAGTGACCTGAAACGACCGGCAAAATCAATGCATTATGGCAATGCAAGATTTCAGCGGTTAACCGTTGTACAGTTGCGGGTACAGTGTACGATTCTCACGTACTTCCCTATTCTCCGGCTTTTAAGCCGGCACCAGCTACAACAACAAAAGAACAATTATGGTGCATTAAATAATAAATTCTTGACAAAGAAGCAAACAGTAAACCGTTGTTACCCTTCATACCTCCCTGAACTGAGAATAGTGCCGGCTATACTTTTACAGTAATGATGAACCTGTTCAAGCAAGTTGATGAGTTCCATGTGAATATCGTGGGTCACCTCTGCTTCGGGTAAAAGGAAAACTCTTTTCAGGTGAGCAGCTTCGGCCTTCGCTACCTGCAGTTTAAACTGATCATCACCCTGAAGAAGTGTCGCAGCTTTTGCCTCATCCATATCCTTCAGGGCATCGACCAGTTGTTCCACTTCAAGACAAACAAGCTTGTGCATGGACATAAGCTCGTGTTTACCCTCTTCACTCAAATCGTTTTTCAGCCCCCGTTTTTTTTCAGCAAGTTTTTCTTCAAGAATCCCGATAACATCACCAATCGACTCAAGGCCTTTGATGATATTCATGAGAGCAAACACCTCCTGTGATTCCTGTTCATTAAGCCCACTTCGGCTTATTTTAATGAGGTATGCCGAGATACTGGTTTGAAGAAAATCAAGCTTCTCCTCTCTCATGCGAATACCCTTGCTGACGGAAAGTTTTGGAAAAACCTCATCCTTGCCGGGATCGTTGCTGATAAACGGGTAAAGCGACGCATGCACCATTTTTCCGGCAATGCTGGCCATTCTTGCCACTTCAGCCTTTGCATAACTGATTGCAATAAGAGGAGTTGAAAGAGCTGAATCCTTGAGGTACCATACTGCGGGAAGCAACCTTGTTTCCTCTGGATCATCAGGAAGAAGTCGATAAAGCTGCCGGTCGAAGAACGAAAGAAACGGAAGAAAAAATAGTGCCATGAAAAGATTGATGAGCGAATGGGCATTGGCAATCTGGCGCGGCACTTCATGGGCCAGCTTTACAGTGCCTGAACCAACTCCCAACGGTGAAAGCGCCCGGATGAACTCTGCAAACCAGGGAATAAGCGGAAGAAAAAGAAGTACTCCTGCAACATTATAAAGCACCTGGGAAAGGGCAACTCTTTTTGCCGCCCGGAGCATCCCGGCACTTGCCAGCACGGCAGTAATACATGTGCCGATATTGGCCCCGAGCATCAACGCAATACCGGCATCAAGGCTTAACGATCCTTGCAAGGCAAGCGTTATGAGAATACCGATAAACGCCGCACTGCTGTGCATCAAGGCTGTAAAAAACATTCCCGCCGCAATGCCAAGCAGAGGATTTTCCAGATAACGCAACAGTGAGAGAAACGGCGCATAGCTCTGCAGAGGCGCGACCGCTTCGGACATAACTTTCAAACCGAAAATCAGAAGACCAAACCCCGAAAGCGCCTCTCCCGTAAAACGCAGGGGTTCCGATTTTCCAACAGCAGTCAAGGCAAAACCGGCTGAAAAAATCATCAGGGCATAATCGTGTAAGCGGAAAGCCACAAGCTGCGCCATGGCAGTAGTGCCTATTTCAGCACCAAGAATCACAGCAAGAGACTGACTGCTGGTCATGAGGCGTGACTGAACCAGCCCCACAAGGAGGGCAATAATGGTACTGCTGCTCTGGACGATCATAGTGGCGAAAGCCCCGGCAAGCATCCCGTAGAAACGGTTATCGGTTATCTTCGATATCAGCCGTCCGACCCGGGCACCCGATGCCTTTTTCAGACCGCTGCTCATAATCCTTATTCCGTAAAGAAAAAGGGCCAAGCCTCCAATAAAAATAAGTATCAAAGCAGATGACGTTATTGTGTGATACTATTTGTTACCGCTGACAAGGAAGTGTTTTCTGAATATCCTCTCCTTGAGCATTCGGCATACACGACTGCATCATCTTCTGCATGTCGGTCATCATCCCGTTCATTTCTCCCATTTTTTTATCCATCTGCATTATCATCTCTTTTTTCACGACCGGTTTCTCTCCATTAATCATCTTTTGCTGCATTTTCATCATATCCAGCATCGACTGCATCATATTCATCATTGGACAGATCATACTCATTGCGCCATTCTGAGGTGCCATGCCTTTCGGATCAGTCATCTCGTCTTTCTGTTCTGCCTGTGCAACAGAGCCAAACATTACCAAAGCCGCCAAAACAATGATTATCTTTTTCATGTTAACTCTCATTAATAATTAATAGTAATGTCTCACTTTTAACTTGTAAACTCTACACTTTTAAAAAGTACGTAATTCAACAGGAATCAAAAAACAGCGACGAGAGGAAAGCACAGATGTTTTTTTTGCATTCCTTGAACTTCTGCCTTACTTTGGCTGAAAATTGAACTTCATTATGCCCAAAGCTACAGTTGCCGCAATCATTACTCCTGATGATGACAAACCTGAGATCATCCTGCTGACCAAACGAAGTATTCCGCCGTTTCAGGGACACTGGTGCCTGCCGGGTGGTCACATTGACGATTATGAGACTGCCGAAGAGGCTGTTGTCAGGGAAGTCAGGGAAGAGACAGGTCTCAACTTTATCTTACCTGTTTTTCTTTATTTTTTCAACGAAGTTTTCCCCCGGTATAACTTTCATGCCGTGGCGCTCGCTTTCTATGGTAGAGGAAGAGGCGCTGTCCGGTTGATGCCTGACGAAGTTGAAGAGATCGCCTGGTTTCCTCTTGATGAGGCGCTTGCCTTGCCACTTGCCTTCAATCACCTGCAGATTCTCCAGCGATATGTACAACATCTTGCGCTGTAAAACCATTGCCCGTTTGTTTATTGCTCTGCTGCTGCTTACGTCAGGGTGTGCTCAAAAACAGATTAAAAACCCAAAAACTGCTCCAGCCAAATCGCGAATTGTCAGCCTTGCACCGAGCCTGACCGAGATGATTTTTGCCATTGGAGCAGGCGATCAGCTTGTTGGCAGAACCAGCGCTTGTGACTGGCCTGCTGCGGCAGGGCGTGTGCCGGTCATCGGGGCATTCGGACGGCCTTCTCTTGAACTGCTTGCGTCTATCCATCCAGACCTTGTCATCGATGTGGATCTGGCTGATGAAGAGATGGGTAAAAAAATATCCGCCCTTGGTATTACACGAGAAACCGTCTCCTGCAAATCCCCTGACGATATCCCTGCGGTCCTGAAAAAACTCGGAAAGCTGACCGGACACACCAGAGAAGCCGATAGCCTGGCCCTTTCCATAACAAACGGCCTTGCTACTTTCAAACAAAAAGCAGAGAATCTGAAAAAGAAAAAAACAGTCTATCTTGAAATCTGGAATGACCCGTTCTGGACGGGAGGACAAGGAAGCTATACCTCAGCTCTGATAGCATACGCAGGAGGCCGGAATATCGGTGACGTGGTAAAAAAAGATTATTTCGAGATCTCCCAGGAATGGGTCATCAAGAAAAGCCCTGAAGTGATTGCCTGCATGTACATGGCAAAAGAGTCCACTGCCGCAGATAATGTTCTCAACCGTCCTGGATGGGGCTCTATTACTGCCGTGAAAAACCATCAGGTATACGACCGGTTCGACAATAGTCTTTTTCTGCGTCCCGGGCCGAGGGTACTCGAAGGAATTGCCCAGTTATACCGAAAGATTTATCCAGACGAGAAACCTGCTCGCTGATTTTTTGAAGAATCTATAGGGACTGGCTACGTTTAATCAAAGCACTCTGAGCCATTCCAACCTTTCCCTTCCTGTTTTCAATCGTTTTGGAAAGAGCCTAAAATTGCCTCTACCCTTTTTCGTCTGTAGTTAAAAACTTCCTCAAGGCGCCGACTGACGATCACGGTATTGACAAGCTCTCCAAAAAAATCCATTGGCAGGCGGTATTGCAGAAAATCCGTCATTTCAACACCACCGTCAATTTCCCTGAAAAAATGTTGGTGATGCCAATGCTCATAAGGGCCCGATTTCTGACAATCTTCGAAGTAAAAAGGTTTTTTAACAACAGTTATTTCCGTTTCCCATCTTATCGGCAACATCATAAAGGGATACAGGGTGTAGCAGATGATCATGCCCGGATAGATGTTCTCATCCGCTATACTACCGGTTATTCGGAACATCATTTCAGGAGGAGTAATACGGGCAAGATTAGCCGGTGAGGAAAAAAAACTCCATGCGGTATCAATAGGAACAGGAATTTTTTGAACCAGGGTAAGTGTATGATTCATTTTTAGATAGTCTTCAAGCTTGTTGCAGGTTTTCCCCGCCATACATCACTCCAGCAAACCGGATTTCAGATAAACCTTCTGAAAATGACCACTACGACCAAGACCATTCCAGCATTTTTTTCCGAAAAACCGTCGCTCATTGAACCCCCTATTTCAACGTGCGACTATGCATTCACCAAGAGCTTTCATTTGAAAAGAATACCATATAAATTATGTTATTGCGAAAGCATTACACAACAAAAATACTATTCCCATAAAGAGGTATTTTGATCTTTTTTCCGTTATCGCCTGGCTTAATATTTATATTAATTCATGGCACCTGAATGATGTAATGAATCCTTAAACCATTTTTCCGGTTTTCTTTAACTTCTAACAATACTGACAATGACCCGTTCACAAAAGTTTACTAAACCTGTAGCGTTTTTTCTTATCCTTGCCATGACAAGTCTGACGTGGGGTTGCCAGACAACGACTAATGCCGGACGAGATGCTCAGATAGGAGCTGCCGCTGGTGGCGTTCTTGGCGGTCTTATCGGCAGCCGTTCGGGCAGTTGGGCTAAAGGCGCAATTATCGGTGCCGTCATTGGAGGGGCTACTGGCGCGATTATTGGTAATTACATGGACAAGCAAGCCGCTGAAATTGATCGGAATGTTGATGGAGCAAAAGTTGAGCGCGTTGGCGAAAGCATCAGAGTAATTTTTGACTCAGGTATTCTCTTTTCTACCGGCTCATCAACCATAACTGCAACCAGCAGAAGCAATATTGAACAACTCGCCAGAATTCTAAACCGGTACAATGACACCAATATTGTCATCGAAGGTCATACCGACAATATCGGCAGCGAATCCACGAACCAGTTGCTCTCCGAAAGACGTGCTGAATCGGTCGCAACACTTCTGAAGGCTTATGGTGTTTCAGGCGGCAGAGTTTCCCCTGTGGGGTACGGTGAAACCCGGCCAGTTTCAACCAATGAAACCGAAACCGGACGCAGGCTGAACCGCCGCGTTGAGGTACTGATCTATGCAAACGAAGCACTCAAACGCCAAGCAGAATCAGGTGAACTGAAACTGTAATTTTGAAACATTTCTCTCTATTACAAAGCCTGAACACGTCCCGTTCGGGCTTTGTAATTATTGACCTGAGAAAAATCAAAAATTGTTTACCTTTCCATCCACACATGCCAGCCCTTCATGGCATCTTGTAACAAGAGAGTACTACAATGGAAAACAAAACGTCCGTACCATGATGTATTTTAAAACTGCCGAAGAGGTTCTTTTTCAATGGGTTTCAAGAGTCTGCAGCGGTAATGCAGACGATATTACAGCTCTTTACAATGAATCTGCAGTCCTTATTCCTACATTTTCACCCCATACCGTCATATCTCTTGAGGGCATCAGAAACTACTTCGGGCAGCTTGCAACAAGAGATGGACTTGGAGTGCGCCTGCATAACAAGGCCCTCAGAAAGCATTCACAATGCGAAACCCTGCATACCCTGAGCGGCATCTATTCTTTTGAGTTTGAAGTCGACCAGGTACTGCTCTCCTTTCCTTCACGCTTTACTTTTGTGATGGACATTTCACTTGCAACGCCCATTCTGCACCACCACTCCTCTCAGGTACCCAGAAACCTTTCATAATCTGTTCTTCCTGTTCCCGGCACACTTACCGAACCATTCATAAGCTGTGCCGGGAATGCCCAAACCTCTTCTTTACACCGTCCAACTATTTCAAGCAAGGAATTTTTTCTCCGCATTCTCTGTTCATAATACTTACAAGTTATCATTTCATTGATTTGACTGTAACAAAAATCAAAACAGGAGATGCTACCATGTCACTGTCATTATACAAACGGGATCCCTTGAAAATGTTTGAGGATGTCTTTAACGACAAGTTATCGCCATTTTTCTCTTCAATGATGACACCCTCCTTTAAAGTGGATATAAGCGAAGATGACAATAACATTTTCATTGAGGCCGACATGCCCGGAGTAAATAAAGAGGATATCAAAGTATCTATGGACAATGATCTTCTTTCCATTACTGCTGAGAGAACACAGAGCGATGAGGAAAAGAAAAAAGGATTTCATCGCGTTGAGCGTTCCTGGGGATGCCTTAGCAGGAGTTTTACCCTTGGAGAGAATGTCAATACCGAAAAAATTGAGGCAAAATACGATAACGGGGTACTCAAGATCGTTATCCCCAAGGTTGAGCCAACACCAAAAAAGGAAACATCAATTCCCGTAAACTAATAATCGGATCATGTCTAAAGAACACCTTCAGCAAAACTGAGGGTGTTCTTGCTCTTTTCCAATTTTTTTTTGAGATGAAGCTTATGACTGATGTTGAGTCTCTCTTTCCCTACAGGAGAATCATTCCTTGTCACTAAGCGAAAGAACCACTTAGCCCCACAGCTTGGTGGGTAAAATGATGCTTGGGCAATCCGATATTGCTGGTGCTGAGTACAACGGAAAATCTTGAAAAATAAGATGATATGACTCGTGTATTAATAATTTGATAAAAATAATTAGAAAAGGAACTTCTCACATTAACGAATTGTTTTAAAGAAATGAGGTGTATTTCGAATCGTGTGTTGAGTGTTGTAACATTATGTTTCATTGCCAGCAAATGGAGTAGATCATGTCACAAATACAGGCAAAAGAGTATATCGATAAGCTTAAATCTGACCCGGAGTGCAGGGATAGATTGATGGCATTTATCAAAAGTGAAGGTTTTACATGTACGCTTAATGAGATCAGGCTTGTGGAGTGGGACGCAATGATGAAGCACTTTAACATCGAGGGAAATAACCCTTATACTTGCAGGAATTCCGGCTATGAGCACTGGGAGGGATGATGACATTGACTCTGGATATTTTCTAAACCTTGAAAAAATCAAACCGCCATGTCAAACAAATCATCCACAAAGAAGAAGGGGAAAAAAGCCGACCCCTTTATAACAGAAGAAGAGCGTGATGAATCGATCAGGCTTGCAGCATATTACCTGTGGAAAAAGAAAGGAGAACGACACGGAGAAAATCGGGGCGATTGGTTCGAAGCAGAAGAGTCCGTTGACGACGTTGACGACTCCATTGCTGAGTCCTTTGACGACTGAATCACCCTCCTAATCAAAAAGGTCACATCGTAACAGGATGGCCTTTTTGTATTAGGAAACTATAAACAGAATATTCAATCCTCTATTTCATTTTAAGCTCTTTCATTTCAGCATCCAGACGGTCCAGTTTCTCTTTCATAGCTCCAAGGTTTCGCATCATCGCCTCATGCTTGAGCTGGTCACGCATCGGCTGTGCGGGAGTTCCCCGCAGGGCAATACCAGGCTGAAGAAAGGATTTTGATATTCCTGTCTTGGCAGCAACCTGTATCTTGTCGGCAAGTTCGAGATGACCGGCAAATCCTGCCTGCCCGCCGATCATGCACTGCCGACCAATCTTTACGCTTCCGGAAATTCCCGCCTGAGCCGCAATAACGGTATCTTCGCCGATCCGGCAGTTATGCGCAATTTGAACAAGATTATCAATCTTGGCTCCCCTGTAAATAACGGTACTCCCCAAGGTAGCGCGATCAATAGTGGTATTTGATCCGATTTCCACATCATCACCGATTTCCACAATGCCCATCTGAGGAATTTTAACATAAGAACCATCTTTCTGCGGAGCAAAACCAAAACCATCCGCTCCGATAACACTTCCGGAATGAATAACGACCCTGTTGCCCACAACGGTACCATGGTAGCAGGTAACTCCAGGGAAAAATACAACATCTTCACCGACTGAAACATCGTGCAAAAGAACAGAATGAGCACCAATCACGGTATTACGTCCAATTGAACAACGATCTCCGATGACAGCATATTCTCCAATAGCAACACCTTCACCAATTGAAACTCCTTCGCCAATCACGGCCGTTGATGCAATACCCTTGGCAGCAATAGAGAGGGGGGGAGAAAATTTTTGCAGCAGGAAAACAAATGCCGTATAAGGGTCATCTGCTTTCAGAAAAGAGGTTTTATGGACAAATTCATCAACACAAAGTGAACGATGAACAATAACCAGCGAAGCCCCTGTTGACGCAAGAAACCTTACATATTTATCGTTGGCCACAAAAGTGACCTGCCCCCGTTGAGCAGTTTCAATCTTTGCGGGGCCAGAAATCAGTCCATCACCACTCCCCACCAGTTCAACAGCATCAAAAAATTGCCCAAGATAATCCCTGATCTCCTGAATAGTCATATTTTTCAAGCGAATAACAGCACTTTAGAAAGAGGAAAAAATTAGTTAATTTTTCAGCCTTTTTAGTTATATTTGAATTCGCTTAAATGTAATCATTTTTGGTAAGACGATTTGAAATATAATTTTGGGCGTTAAACGTACTGCCATAATATAATCCCTTTCATTCGAAAATGCAGGATACAAAGGCAAAACCCATTAAAATTTTCGCAGGGCGCAGTAATCCGACCCTCTCAGCAAAAATTGCCGAATACCTTGACATGGAACTTTGTAACGCAAAGGTAGAAAATTTTTCCGATGGGGAAATTTCGGTCAACTATTTCGAATCAGTTCGTGGATCAGACCTCTTCATTATCCAGTCCACTAACCCTCCAGGCGACAACCTGATGGAACTGCTGATCATGATTGACGCTGCAAGAAGGTCTTCAGCCGCCAGAATAACTGCAGTCATGCCTTATTATGGCTATGCCCGACAGGACAGAAAGGATAGGCCCCGCGTTGCCATTACGGCAAAACTTGTTGCTAATCTGCTCACCCAGGCTGGAGCTAACCGTATCCTGACCATGGATTTGCACGCACCGCAGATTCAGGGATTTTTCGATATTCCGTTCGATCACCTGTATTCCAGTGTCGTACTGATAAACGATATCCGTCACAGAGAATTTCGCGACAACCTTGTCGTAGCCTCTCCTGATGTTGGTGGCGTAAAGCTTGCCAGAAAATTTGCAGAAGAACTCGGTACCGATCTGGTGATTGTCGACAAACGCCGGCCAGCGGCCAATGTTGCAGAAGTCATGAACATTATCGGCGATGTCAGAGGAAAAAACGTTCTGCTTGTTGATGACATGATCGACACTGCCGGAACCATAGTAAACGCTGCAAAAGCAATACGTGAAGCCGGTGGACTCAACATTTATGCAGCAGCGACGCACCCCATTCTTTCGGGTCCGGCTATTGAGAGAATTAACGCTTCAGTACTCGAAAAATTAATCGTAACCGATTCAGTTATAACGGAGCACGCCTTCTCATCGAAAATTGAGACCGTATCTGTCAGCAACCTCATCGGTGAGGCTATAAAGCGTATTTATGAAGATGATTCTGTCAGTTGCCTGTTCGACAGCAAAAATATCATCGAAAAACTTACGAACCTTCATTAAACACAAGCGATAAAAGAGATAAAGGAAGAGCATGGAAACTATTGTATTAGGGGTAGAGCCTCGTATTATCAAAAAGGGAGACGCTGAAAAACTGCGGAAGAACGGTATTGTTCCTGCGGTTGTCTATCATAAAGGCGAAGAAACCGTCGCCATCGGTGTCAATGAATTGGCTCTAAAAAAAATCGTACACTCGGCTGAATCACATATTATTGATCTTCAGTTTCCGGACGGAAAAATTAAACGTTCTTTTATCAAGGACGTCCAATTTCACCCTGTGACCGACAGAATCATTCACACAGACTTTCAGCTCTTCTCGGCCGATGAGATCATTGAACTCGAAGTACCGGTTGCTGTTTCCGGCGACAGTATCGGCGTTGAAAAAGGTGGAAAACTGCAGATTATCCTCCATGCGCTTACAATAAAGGGAAAACCAGAAAATATGCCAGATCATATCGTGGTCGATGTTACAGCGCTTCAAATCGGTCATTCACTGCACGTCAAGGAGATCCCGATGACGGCCTATACGTCCCTCACCATCATGGACGATCTGGATACTCCTGTTATTACCATTCTTGCCTCGAAAAAAGAAGCTGAAGCCACTGCTGAAGAGGCTCCATCAACAGAAAGCTGAAAATTTTTCAGCCTCAGTTGACGAACCCGGTTCTTTATTATGCAAAGCTGCTTTTCTTCTAGGAAAAGCAGCTTTTTTTTGTTTCATGAGACCACATTCACCGCTATAGCCACACAAGCTTGAACACTGAGAGCAGCACATCATTATCCCTGTTGGACAGCAAATCCGGCGCTGGGCAAATCAGAGAAGAGACAAAAAGAGTACGCATTTTTCTGATGATCTCAATCGTTGTTTTTCTGCTCATCATGCTCATCAAGGCAGAGCTTGTAATAATCAGTTTCCGCTCACTCTTTTCAGCTATAGCGCTTTTCTTCTCTGCTCCGACAGCTTTCATGGAAATATTCTCCTCGGAAATCATCGAATTCTGGGCTGGGGCCATATACCTTGTTGCTATACCGTTCATTTTTGCGGTTATCGCAAGAAAATCTTTCCGGGGAAAAAGAGCGCCGACACACAAAGAACTAAGCCTCGGTAAAATAAGCTTACGGGCGTTCATGCGCCATACCATAGCTCTCTACGCTTCAGCCATAATTTTTGTCCTCTACTCTGCAGCATTCCTTGCTCCTTTCATTGCTCCTTTCAGCCCTTATGACCAGCAGGACTTTCTTGTCACTGCCTATCAACCTCCTCTCGCACGATTGGACGCTCTGGTGCTCAATCAACCAAAAAACCTGATCATACCACTGCAGAAGGGCAACGGAACAACC
>Ga0209083_1004055_pt1 | contig 11598 bp, 11 predicted proteins | sample AM7aDNAmetaG_FD_184132 | JGI IMG/M metagenome (GOLD analysis project Ga0209083, IMG submission 184132) | Freshwater microbial communities from Finland to study Microbial Dark Matter (Phase II) - AM7a DNA metaG (SPAdes) (version 3) | ecosystem: Environmental > Aquatic > Freshwater > Lake ...
CGCCGAGATCAAGGACCTTACCCCGGACATGTTTCATGGCCTCTTTCTCCCGCGCCGGCCACTTGTTATACCCGGCAAAATATGTTTTCAGGCCTCCGCCATCATAGATACATCCGTCATCCCTTTCTATTATGACGCAATCCTGTCCGGATATAAAGGCTGCATATAAAGCCTGTCCGAAGGCGTCCTCTTTTCGGGAAAGGCCCGGCATCTGCTAATTCCTCGCCGAGAATTTGTAGCCAACTCCGCGCACCGTTTGGATGTATTTATCCGCTTTCCCGAGTTTCGTCCTCAATGATTTAACATGCACATCAACGGCCCGGTCGACCACAGCCGTTTCGTAATTCCAGGCTTTGTCAAGAATCTGTTCTCTGCTAAAAACTTTATCCGGGCTCCCGGACAGGAAGACAAGTATATTGAATTCCGTTTTGGTTAGTTTTACAGGTTTGTTGTCTACAAGGACTTCATGTTTCGAAATTTCTATGGTGAGAGGTCCGAAGGTCACCTTGGCCTCAAATGAAGCGCCGGATTCAGATTTCTTCCTTCTTAGAACTGTTTCTATCCTTGCAATAAGGACCTTGACGCTGAATGGTTTAGTTATATAGTCGTCCGCACCCACATTTAGACCGGCCAGCATATCATCTTCTGCAGTTTTTGCTGTCAGCATTATGACGGGAATATTTCTGGTCAGCTCGTTTTTCCTGAGAAGCCTGCAGACTTCCATGCCGTCAACACCCGGCAGCATCAGGTCAAGCACTATGAGGGATGGAATCCGTTTTGAGGCAATATCCAACGCCTCACCTCCCGATTCAGCCGTGTAAGCTTTGTAACCGGCCTTTTCAATATTATATTTAACCAGTTCAAGGATATCTTTTTCATCGTCGACTATCAGTATTGTTTCTTTCATAGTCTCCTCAATCCGGAAAGGCAAGCGTGAATTTGCTGCCTTTTTCCGGTTCGCTTTCAACAAGTACGCTGCCATGGTGTACTTCCATGACGTGTTTAACAATAGAAAGCCCAAGCCCTGTTCCTCCAAACTCCCTTGATCGGGCTTTATCAGCTCTGAAAAAACGTTCGAAGATTCTTGGCAGAAGCTCAACAGGTATGCCTATCCCGGAATCCGAGACTGTAAGTTTTACTTTACCGTCAGACCTTTCGACCGAGATCACAACCTCGCTGTTGCTGCTGAATTTAACTGCGTTATCCACCAAATTAAGCAGGGCGATTTCCATCATATTTTTATCGGCAAGCACATCAGCGAAATTTGGAGGAATTTGGGCCTTGATCACAACTTTCTTTTTTTCGGCGGCATGGCCCGCAATAAATTTCACGGAATCAAACAGCTCGTTTATGCTGAACCTCGCAAGAGTAATCTCCTTCTTGCCGGATTCAATTTTTGAAAGTTCGAGCAGGTCGCTTATAAGCCTGTCGAGGCGTTCAACTTGTTCCCCTATAATTTTGAGGAACTTAATATTGTTTTTCTTATCGTCAATAGCCCCGTCTTGAAGAGTCTCAATGTAGCCCTTAATAGCGGCAAGCGGCGTTTTCAATTCATGGGAAACATTTGCGGCAAACTCAACCCTTATCTTTTCTAGCTTTCTGGTGGCCGTCATATCGTTTATAATTACAAGTAATCCTCTCTTTTCGGGCTGGCTGCCGTAAAGCGAGGCTTTTATGCGCACCACAAGCTCTACCGGGGTGACAAGTTCAAACTCCTGTTCCGCTCCTCTCTGTGATTCAAGCGAGTTTTTGATAAAATTTTCCAGCTCGTGATTCCGGATGTATTCTATAAGGGAACTTCCGGGCGCTTTATCTTTTTCGACGCCGAAGATTTCGGCGAGTGCTTTGTTTACCGAGACAATCTTACCGTTTTCGTCAAGAAACATGACGCCTTCCGATAGGCTGTCCAGCATTTTCTCAACTTTTGGGTCCTGTTGGCTCACTGTTTTCCCCTGTGAATAGATTTCTTTTCTCTAATTAAAACAGTAACTATACCTATGAATAATATAAGATGCCCGAGGAACATTCCCGACATGCTTTGTATTACCTTTGGAAGATCAACCGAAAGATATAAGGCTCCCGTCGCCGTTAGCGCGCAGCACGCCATAAGGCAGCCGCCGAGTATCTTTTTATTCAATTCGTTGTTTCCTTTGGAAGTTATGTAATTTACCGCTACATAGTACGCGAACATGACGGTAATGTAGTGATTCAGCCAGGATGCAGGGGACACCAGCAGTATAAAGATGAAGCCTGCCGCGAATTCAAACTTAAGAAGACCCTGATTGCTTTTAATACTGCCTCTCACGGCGTAAAGCAAAATAATTGAAGTGACTATCTTAACGGCAAGAGAGAGTTTTTTTGCTCCCGCTAGATCAAGAAATGCCGGATCGAACATATGCGCAGCGCCGTAATATTCACGGCCAAAAGGCGTGAAGTGCCTTCCAAAGAACCCGTCAAATGACTGGTTTGAATGCCAAAACCCCGATGTCTCCCGTATTGTGATATCCCCACGGAAGAAAGGCAAAATAACAAGATTAAAGAAGTCCGAGGTGAACTTGAGCGTGTTTTCATAGCCGAAGAAAGCTAGCGGAATAACCGTAAAACAGGCCAGGACAGTCAGCAGGCACCAGGGAAGGAATTTCCGATAGCCCTTAATCAGGAAGAATAATATCATAAGTGCAGGCGTGACTTTTATAGCTATGGCTATTCCTAGGGACACACCGCTAATAATGTGTTTTTCTTTAAGAGCGGCATAAATTGAGAGCACTGAGAGGAAAAAAGTAAGCGGATTTACCTGCCCCAGGTTTAGATTGTCCGCGACGATTCCCAACATTACCATAAACGGGAGAATTACGATTGCCTTTCTTTTTAAAGAAGCATCCTGCACTAAACGGGTATTTGCAGGTTCAAAAAAAGCAACAATCTTTACAATAAGCATATAAGCTGAAGTAATGAGACATATATTAAATATCGTCCAGAACAATAAGGCAATCTTCTCCGTGAAAACGGCAAAAAACGAAACTATACAGTAAAAGAATGGCGGATACGAAAAGGCCGGATTTGGACCGTATAGATCTTTCCCGAGATAAAGGATATTTCTGGCAATATTGTAGAAAGGGTAAAAATCAACGGATCTCCGGGTGAGCAAGTAGGCCGTAATGCCAATAAAAAAAAGACCAAGGAAAAGGGAAGACTTCCGGGACAAATGTCTTTTAATATCCATAAACATATTTATATTATACCAGAAGCGGCTTTCAAACTCCAGATTTGAAATCCCGGGCGCAAATCAGGGGTTTGGAGCGCTTCCGCCGCCGGGATTATTGTTTATATATTTCTTGATTGCTTCAAGATAGGCCTTCATTTTAGCTTCATAGCCCTGAGTGGTAGGCTTGTAGTAGGTTTTGTCTTCGGGAATGTATTCCTGCTCGACACAATGCCCTTCGTGGTCATGTGCATACTTGTACCCATCTCCGTGTCCCAATGCTTTTGCACCGGAATAGCCGGTGCTTCTAAGATGGCGGGGAATCTCGAGTGTTTTCTTTTTTTCCATTTCGGTCATTGCCGCATCAATAGCCGCGTATGAAGCGTTGCTTTTAGGTGCGCAGGCTATATAAACTACTGCCTGGGCAAGAGGTATTCTTGCTTCCGGCATACCAACAAACTCTGAAACGGAGAGCGCTGCACTGGCAAGTATCAGCGCCTGCGGGTCCGCGTTACCAACGTCTTCGGATGCGCAGATTACTATTCGTCTCGCGATAAAACGCGGGTCTTCTCCCGCGTATAACATTTTTGCCAGATAGTAGATGGCCGCATCAGGGTCAGAACCGCGCATGCTCTTGATGAACGCTGAAATGGTATTGTAATGCTCGTCGCCGTCTTTGTCATACACTATTTTTTTCTTCCGGATTGATTCCTCGGCTACCGCGAGGTCGTAAACTATGAATCCGTCAGCGCCGGGCTTGGAGGTCAACACGCCAAGCTCAAGCGCGTTTAAAGCCGATCTGGCGTCGCCATCCGAGGTGTTGGCAAGATGGTCAAGAGCATCTTCCTTAAGGACAATGTTCAGGTAGCCGAAGCCTCTTTCCTTGTCAGTAACAGCGCGTTTAACTACTGATTTTATGTCTGAAATATTTAGAGGCTCCAGCTGGACTACTATAGATCTTGAGATAAGCGCAGAGTTAATATAAAAAAAGGGATTCTGTGTGGTAGCGCCGACGAGTATGATTACGCCGTTTTCCACGTCAGGCAGAAGGGCGTCCTGCTGAGCCTTATTAAACCGGTGTATTTCGTCTATGAATACTATTGTTTTATTTCCTGAAAGCAGGCGTCTTTCTTTTGCCTCGTGAATCACCCTCCTAATATCATCCACGCCGGAAAGGACTGCGTTTATTTCTGTAAAAGCAGCAGCAGTTTTCTTTGCTATTATCCCGGCAAGCGCGTTTTTTCCGCAGCCGGGAGGGCCGTAAAGAATTAATGAAGATATACGGTCGGCGTCTATGGCTCTCCTCAAAATCTTGCCTTCTCCGAGGACATGGTCCTGACCGGCATAATCATCAAGCTTCTCGGGGCGCATACGTCTCGCAAGCGGAACGCTCCCCGGGGCTATGTTGTCTCTATCAAAAAGTCCCGGCATCATTTCTCCCAAAAAAAAACCCGCTCTACCGTTAAGCCAGGGATTTTGAACCTTTCTGCAAAGTGGGTGCCCTGCTTCAGCTTAGGCTTCCCGCGAACGGGCGTGCGCACCGCATGAAGACCCGGGCTCCCGACAAAAAGGCGTTGGCTCAAAATATACCTAACCCCCACGAGTAGAGCAGGATATTTACATTGAATACAATGAATGATTGCACAGATTAAATTGTTTGTCAAGTAATTATGCTTGCGCGGTTTTTCTTCCGGAAATGAAAACGCGGGGCGTATCGTAAAGATAGCGCCCCGCGCGGAAAAAACAGTTTAGAAGTAGTACATTACTCCCAGCGAACTGGTTGTGTTAACACAGTGCGAGAAGGTGAAAGCTGATGCCGGTCTCAACTGCCAGAATATCAGCGCGCCGGAACCGGCCGTAAGCGAAAGGTTCTTAGTCACGAAATATTCTATATTCAGCATTATCGGAACCGAGAGATTGGTTGTCACGCCGACATCAAACCCGAGCGCCGGTCTGAACTCAAGCACCACCGGATATTTGTTCGAGACAACAAAATCAGCGCCAAGCTGTATTCCGAAGTTCTGCACCGCAGCTGCAGTATTGAAGCCAACTGAAGCGTCAAGCGCCATTCCGTCCGACATCCACATCTTAAGCCCGAGCGGAGTTCCTGAGTTTGTATAGCCAAAGCCTGTCTTTCCTTTCAACCCGGCGGATTCCTGCGCGCCGGCCGCCGATGAGAGACATACTGCCGCCATAATCAGCGCTGCAACTAAAACAAATTTTTTCATTTTTCCTCCTTTGCTTTCTAGTTTATGTTTAGAGTTCCAATTCCGACTGTTATCACGGTCGCGGTGTTGCGGTCAGTCCCGTCATAAGCATGCACCAGCACGCTGTAGTTCCCTTAGGTAAGCGTTATCGGCGCATTTGTCACCAGCGACCCTCCCGGCGCAACGCCATAAACAACCGACGAAGGCGTGCTGCACGGGAAGTATATATCCCATGCCGGCGTATAGTTGGGTGATTGGGGATTGGAAACAAGAACCTCTATCATCTTGACGCCGGATATCCCTGAAAAGGTCCAGGCAATTGTCGGCCTTGATCCCGAAGTAAGATTAAGACTCGGGAACACAACTTGATTGGCAGAAGAGAGAACTACACTGATCGTCCCTCCGCTTGAAGTATTTGAGCCTCCTCCCTGCGCGCCGCTGATGCCGGAGCTTACACCTGTCGAACCTTCAGCGCTTGATACGCCGGTATCACCTGTCTGAGTTGATACAGTGTTTGTCGGCGTTGTGTCAACGCCCGTATTGCCGCTGTTTGACGTATTTGTGTTGCCTCCGGCAGCGCTGGTGTTTGTATTTGCCGTGGTACCTGAACTGGCGTTAGAGCCGAGAGAAAGCATCGAAGAAGGACCAACCGGGTTTTTACTTCCGCATCCACACAGAACAAATACCGCCGAGCAAAGAATGAAAGAAAACAAGAGAAACTTTTTCATATTCTCACCCCCTCCTTGTATATAGAATCATCTTCAAGAACAGTAAAACAAGGCGGCTTATTGGACCACGAAGTTGCCGCCTCCGTACGTGTTGTTATTGTTAGTTTCATTGTCGTATACAGAGATATAAATACTGTAACTACCTCTGTCCAGTGGAACGGCGGCTGTTACAACTGTACCTGCCTTGGCGTCACCATAGATTACGCTGCCTTTATTCCTGGCAACGTCCTTAATCTCCCAATAACCCTTAATAGGGTCCATCTTACTTATTGTGATACGAACCTTCTGGTAAGATTGATTGACTCCCGAAGCATCCCAGTATATGTGCGGGTTTCCAAACACAGAAGGGATATAAAAATGTGTAATATTGTTATTTATAGCGAAAGTCATGCTGGAAGCGCTGCCGGCATCCTGAGACGATCCATTTGAACTGAAAGTCGCGGCGCTTACGCCTGTTGAAGCTTCCGCGGCGGAGACTCCCGTCCCTGCAGACGCCGAGCTTACCGTATTGTTTTCACTGATGCCCACGCCGGAAGCGCCGCCGTTGCCGGACGTATTTGACGCGTTAGTGGTAACTGCTGCTGAACTGCTTGAAGACGACGCAGAATTGACTCCTGATGAGAGTGAACTCAAGGCAGGCCCTACAGGGTTCTTGCCGCAAGAAGTGAGCAACAGTGTAAAAAAAAGCAATCATCAAAACAAAATAAATATTTTTCATATGCCCCCTACAATGTTTTGAACTTCTTGAGTTCACCAATCACATCTTCTGCGTTAATATTCAAGAGGCATTCATATTTGTTTCTTTTACGCGGGCAGACCCTCTGGAAGCAGGGGCTGCATTCCGTTTTTTTGTATAGCACACGTGATTTTGACCCAAGAGGACCTGTCCATACCGGGTTTGTAGAACCAAATATTCCTATAACAGGAACATTAAGAGCAGCCGCGATGTGCATAGGTCCGGTGTCATTCGAGATGAAAAGACTGCATCTTTCAATAAGAGCGGCGCTTTCAGTGATCGTAAGTTCCCCTCCTGCTGAAAGTATATCACTCTTTTTCAAACCCTGCAATATTATTTTAGCGCAGGCTGTTTCTCCCTTACCTGCAAACAAGGCAATGCGCGCCCCGTATTTGGCGGTAAGATACTTGACAACTTCCGAATAGCGTTCAGGCGGCCAGGCCTTGGCTTTGCCGAAAGAAGCACCCGGGCATATTCCGATGATGGGCCTTCCTTCATTACATCCCTGCTTGCTGATAAGCCTGGCGATTTTATTCCTTGCCTTGGCCGGAACTTCATAAAATAGAGTTTTAGTTCGGATTTTGAGTCCGAGGTGCCTTAAGATGTCAAAATACTCCTCTATCAGGTGTATTGAACGGAATTTTCGCCTTTTGGGGACACGGTGGGTAATAAGCAGTCCGCGCAACTCAGTTGAATAACCGGCTCTATTCTTAACACCGGCCCTAAGCATTGTGTAAGCGGATGAGAACGAGTTCGGGAAGATTATGCCCAAATCATAACCTCTCCTGCCGTTGAGTTTCTGTTCGCTATCGGACACAACCTCGTCGGCGCAAATAAAACCATCCCAAAGTTCCTTTACCCTGTCTTTTACAGACACGGTAATGAAGGCTTTTGGGAAATTCTCCCTGATAGTCCTCACTACCGGCATGGAGATTACTGAATCTCCAATCCAGCCGGGAGCCCGGACCAATACTGAGCTTATTTTTTTCTTGTCAATTCCCATAGTTTGGCGTATTTAATGAAGTTGTAAAAAGAACTTAGAAGGCAAACAAATAATCCCGGCAAACCGTCAAGGAAACCAAGCCTAAAAAGGTACATTCTGATAAATGTGTATGGCGGGTTAAACAAAATGTCGCCAAGCCGGCCTCTCCGCCCTCTCTCCTTCATTGAAATTGCGGCGAGTTCCGTATATCTGTTCAGCGTGGAAAAGTACTGTCCAAGGTTTTCATAGGAGTAGTGGAACAGATCATTTTTTAACGTGCCAGCTTTACCGTTCAGCAGAACGCTTTCATGAACCTGCCTGCTTTCATCAAATCTGCCTGAATTTTTCCGGAAAAGCCGCAGTTGCAGGTCAGGATACCACCCGCAATGGTTTATCCAGCTCCCCAGGAAAAACGCCCTCCTCGGCATAAGATAACCTTCATAGGGACTGATAACAATCCCTGCAATCTCGTCCGCAAGTTCCCGGCTCACTTCTTCGTCCGCGTCAAGGCTCAATACCCATTCATTCTTCGCCTTGCCTATCGCAAAATTCTTTTGGCGGGAGAAACCCTGCCAACCGCGCGTGAATATCTTTGTTTTCAGAGCCGTTGCAATCTTCACTGTGTTGTCGCGGCTGCCTGAGTCAACCACAATAATCTCATCCGCGAATGCGAGGGATTTTATGCATCTCCCGATATTTGCTTCTTCGTTAAATGTTATTATGACTGCCGATACTTTCATCAGTTTGATGTTATCAAACCTCGAGCAACCTTTCAATTTAATAATTGACTTACAACAGGTTGTGAGTTAACATTAGTGCAGCGATTACCCGGAGGTCCTATGTACAAGTTCTTTCTTATTCTTGTTCTTCTGCTCTCATTTCAACTCTTCGCCAGTGAAAAAATTTCAATGGCGGTATATGATTTTGACGCAAGGTCAGTCCTTCCCGCGATTGGGGAATCTGTTACTGACTTCGTCCAGACCAGCCTATACGAAACCGGCAAATTCAACATGATGGACAGGAAAAACGTTCAAAAGATACTTAAGGAACAGATGTTCCAGAAAACAGGCTGTTCTTCCACGGATTGCGCTGTTGAGGCAGGCCGGATACTGAATGTGAGCAGCATGGTGCTTGGGAGCGTTTCAAAACTCGGCACACGGTATGTTATATCGCTCCAGCTGGTTGATGTCGAGCAGGGCAAAATCTCAATCTCAGATAAAGTTGAAACCGATTCCGAAGACATGCTCAATGTGGCTTCTACCGCCCTTGCCGAACATTTCGCAAAGCAGGTAGGCATTAAAGGAAAAGTGCTAAAAGTTTTTAACGAGTACGAGATTGTAATAAATCTTGGGTCTCAGGACAAGCTTGACAAAGACCAGGAATTGAACATAGAAAGGCTCGGCGAAGCGGTAAAGGACGATACCGGAAAAGTCGTATATCAGATGAAAGAATCTATTGCGAAAGCGAAACCTGTGGAAATAAACGAGCAAGGCACCCGCTGTGAAATCGTTTCAAAAACAGGCATTGTCAAGGCCGGCGACATTGTGGAGATAAAAGGTGAATCAGCCAAACCGCTAAGCCCGATACTTAAGCAATCGGTGCAGTACACTCAGCCTCTGGAGCGGACAACACATGCAAGAACTGTAAAAACTTCTTCTCCCCCGCAATTAGGCAATGAAGAAGGAGGGCTTACTCTTGGCGTTGTACTGGACAGTCAGACGAAACTAATTATAGTCAACAAAAACACGACAGGCACTACGGTGTCCACAGGGCAAGTCGGGTATATCGGCCCGGGAACGACATTTGAGTTCATGGGGGGCGGCCCAATTTCCTGGCTCGCAGACATTGAAGGCGGCGGCGGAATCAAGCTGATGACATTCAAAGACCTCACTAAAACAGAGTGGAGCAACTACGATGTTTTTGTTCTTCCTCTGCGAATTGGGGTAAGATTCTATCCGTTCACGCCCCTCTTCAACCCTGACTATGCAAAACAAAAGAAGGCCGATGATCAAAGGGGTATGTTCGCGCCATATTTAAGCCTTGGCGGCAGCCTGTATTTTGGCTTTGCAGACATAGATACATCGGATAAATATTCATACACGCAAATAGTTTTGGGTTTTGGCGGCGACACGAGATTCGGAATTGAACTATTTAATGTCCTTTACGCCGAATACGTTATTCATTTCGCCTCTTCCGCGAATGTTGATTGGACCTGGCATAATTCCAGCGGGACAAAGCTCGGATCAAGCACATATACTATGGATTTTAACTCTTCCGGCCTTGGTTTCGGTCTAAGAGCGCGTTTCTAATAGCAGCAAGAGTCCTGAAATACAAATACCGCGGAGAGTTTCCGCGGTATTTTTTTTGTTTAGATGGTGCCGAGGGACGGACTTGAACCGCCGACGCCAGGATTTTCAGTCCTGCGCTCTACCGACTGAGCTACCTCGGCTTTTCTGAATACTGCAAAAATATTCAGGCCTCCAGTTGCCCGGAGGCCTCAAACTAAGACTACAAATTATAACACAACCGGCTTTCCTTTTTCAACCGATTTAACTTCTGCAAGAACCAGTTCCACTGAGTCACGCGCGTCTTTCGGCGTAACAATGGAAGGATACTTTCCGTCTTTTACGCACTTAAGGAAATACGCTATTTCGTTGGTGTAACCGTCCGAGGTAAGAAGTTTAGGTTTAAACGGCTCCTTCCCGTATGGGGTAACCGTCATCGGATAATTCAACGAAGAAAATTCCGCCGCGCCTTTTTCAAAGAGCGCCCAGAAAGCCATCCTGAAAGAATACTTCGGAGCATACGCCCAACCGCCTTCCGCGGTTACCTTAGGTCCGTTTTTGTAAAAGAACTGGGTAGACAAGTGATCAACCCCCTTAGTAGCATAGCCTTTGACACCTACTGACGATACGGATTTAGGCATACCGCAAAGATAAAGGACATAATCCGTGTCGTGGACATGCAGGTCAAGAGCCGCAGCGCCGCTGTTCTTTGCTTCAAGTATCCAGTTCTTCCAGGTCCATGTCGGAGTCGGAGAATGTCTCTGGAGATTGAGCGCCAGGAGTTTGCCGAGCGATTTACCGTCAATTAGTTCTTTGAGCGCGACATATTCCGGCCAGAAACGGATGACATGAGCGACCATGAATTTAACGCCCGCTTTCTTTACCGCTTTTATCATTTCTTTGCAATCCTTGCTGTCAAGTGCCATAGGTTTTTCGCAAATGACATGTTTCCCTGCCTTTGCCGCCTTTATTACCGCTTCTTTGTGCATATATGTGGGCAGGCAAACATCAATAATCTCTATATCTTTGTTTTTAAGCATCTTGTCGTAATCAGAGTAATATTCAATTTTGGCAGGATCGAAGCCAATCGGTTTGGATTTCTCAACAGCCAGATTGCCGCCCGAAGCTTCTCCCCTCACGGTTTTCTTTGCTTTTTCGACATCTATATCGCATATTGCAATGACCTGTGAATCAGAAAGTTTGGAGTGTGATCCGTAATGTACCCCGCCTATGAAACCTGAACCTACTATTCCCACTTTTGGCATAAAGCCTCCTAAAACAACAAAAGTTTATAAAGTCACAAGTTCAATAAGGAAGTGCAACACTTAGGAGGTTATGATAACCTAAGTGTCTATGAAAAAGCAATATAAGCACTTCAGTATCGAAGATCGAGATTTGTTATGTGCGTATCACAATCAAGGCCTAAGTATCTCAAGAATAGCAGTGTCCTTGGGCCGA
>Ga0209083_1004060_pt1 | contig 11587 bp, 7 predicted proteins | sample AM7aDNAmetaG_FD_184132 | JGI IMG/M metagenome (GOLD analysis project Ga0209083, IMG submission 184132) | Freshwater microbial communities from Finland to study Microbial Dark Matter (Phase II) - AM7a DNA metaG (SPAdes) (version 3) | ecosystem: Environmental > Aquatic > Freshwater > Lake ...
GTTTTCACCTTCACGCGTTTTGAGCCTCAGGGGCTCGTCGATCATCCCAATATCAAGCTTTCCACTTCGACCGTGGATTATCTCTTCCGCGTGCTCGGTATGGAATATCTGGGGATGACTGAATTTGTTCAGATCCCGCCCAAACCCGAGGACTTGCAGATCAATAAAAAGGTGGCATTGCCGGTTGCTGAGGCGCAGACTTCCGTCATTGAAGCGCCCGCTCCCGTCAAGGAAGCCGTTCCTCCGGCGAGCGTTATCAAAAAGAATACCGCGCTTGCCGCAGCCGGGGCCAACGAACATCTCTCCAACATGATGGGCGACGCGCCCTTCTGTACGAATTGCGGTCATGTGACCGTCCGCAGCGGCTCCTGCTACAAATGCCTCAATTGCGGTAACAGCATGGGGTGTTCTTGACCCCACACCCATAGCGGGACAGCGAGTCCCGCAAGGACAGTCTCCGCGCGACAGGCGCAGAGGCAGCATGGGGTGTTCCTAATACGATAAGGAGTAAGGCGCACGGCATCACGCAAATTTGTAAGTCATTCGGCGTATGCTGCGCGCCTTACCTTTACTGGCTCTTTGGGGAGAAATGCTGTAAAATTTTCCCTATGACGTTCTTCTCTGAAAGCTTCCTCAATTTTTATCACCGGATAATTCCCGCTCTATGACCGCCCACGAACCGATCGAAGCGACCGAAAAACTTTTCACCCGTACGCAGTCGCGTGTTTTCCGTGATTGGATCCGGGTGGCCGGATACTTGGTGGTCCTCCTTGTTTTTTTAGCGCTTCTCTGGGGACGCTGCCTGCACCGGTTTGAGAACATGGCGCTTGATTTTTTCTTTAAATACGCGGGCCCGGTTGCCATCAATCCGGATATTGTTCTGATAGAAATTTCGGACGCTTCACTGGAAGAGGTCGGCGCCTGGCCATGGCCAAGGAGTTATCACGCGATCATGGCGAGGCTTTTAAACGAGTGGAAGGCGTCTGCTGTTGTGCTGGACCTTGATCTTTCTGAGGCTACGGATCCCAAAAATGACGGGGATCTTGCCAAAGTGCTTGCAGGGAGCAGGGAACCTGTCTTTTTGCCGGTGGACCTCCGGCCCAAGAAGGAAAAGAAATTCTGGATCCATGGATTACCCGTGGTGCTTAATAAGGATGCGGGTGAGATGGGCTGGGTCCACGCGCTTCCGGAATTCGAAAAATCGGCCAAGGGGATCGGGCATCATGAACTTGTTCCGGACCCGGACGGTGTTCTCCGGCGCTTTGATCCGGTTTTAACCGTAGAAAAAGAAAGCCTTCCTTTTCTAGAGCTAACGGCAGCCCGTGATCCTTTGCGGAAGAAGACGCCTTTAATTTCGCCAGGAAGGCCCTTTGAGGATGATCAGGGGAAAGTTCTGATCCCTTGGGTGCGTTTGAGTGGAGAGGGGTTTAAGCGATATCCTTACGAGGCGCTGATCCATAGCTATTACGCGATACAGAAGGGCGTGAAGCCTGTCATGGATCCCGCAACGATCGCAGGAAAGATCTGTCTTGTGGGGCTTACGGCCAAAGGAATCGCGGAAGTCAGAGCGACGCCGTTTAACGCAACAGCTCGGGCGCTGGATGTTCACGCTCAGATTTTGAACGGAGCTCTGACCGGGAACTGGGTACGCCCCCTTCCGTTCTGGGCGCAGGCCTTCTGTCTTGCCGTGATCGGCCTCATCGCTCTTTTTTTATTTCTTATCTTTCGAAGCACGTTATCGCTTGGGGCGGGTCTCCTGCTGGGGCTATTCTGGGCCGGGCTCTGTTTTATTGTTTTCTGGAAATGGCATGTCTGGCTTTTTGTGGTGTATCCGTGTCTTTTTCTCCTGACGCTGTTTGTTTTTTCAGCGCTCTACGTTCAGGCTACGGCGATCAGAGAGAAATCGGCGCTTTTCCATCTCGCCACGCGCGACGGGCTGACGGAGCTTTATGTGATCCGTCACTTCCGCTTGATCATGAATCAGATCGCGCTTGAAGCGAGCGCCCGCAAGGAACCGCTTTCGATCCTGTTATTTGATATCGATAATTTCAAAAAGATCAATGACGCCTACGGTCATCCCGCGGGGGACATGGTCTTAAAAAAACTCGCGGGGATCATCCTGGCTTATATCCGCAAAAAAAGATCCTTCAGAGAGATCGATTTTGCGGCCCGCTATGGGGGCGAGGAATTCATTATCATTCTGAGAAGGTCCGGGCTTAACGAGGCGGCGCTCAGCGCGGGTGAAAGAATACGCAAGCAAGTGGAGGCCGCGAGATTTGAATGGGAAGGGACGGTGATCCCTGTCACGATCAGTGTCGGTGTAGCGACGCTTCGGTCCGGGGAGAACGTTCCCGATCCGATGGTGAGGCGTGCCGACGCGGCTCTTTATGACGCCAAGCGCTCGGGCAAGAACCGTGTCTGCCTGGAAAAGGCTTAAAATTCCTTCGGATTGACCAATCTTTTGGAAAGCAATACACTTTACCCCGCCCAACGAAAAGAGAGTCGCGGAGCTGACCGTTGCGCTTGGGATGTTGCGCTCATGGATCGAGAGGTGGCAGTGCTCGTCAACCATTAGAGGAAATATCTAGGACAAGGGCAGAGTGGTCGGATGCGGCGGTCTCGAAATTCGACTCAGCACATTTCTGTAACCCATTGAAACTACTACTAAATCGTTCCGCAACTTCAACTTGTCGCTTTCTTATCACTTTTTGTCCGCGTGTCTGAAACCCTGTGATTTTGTATCAGAGTAGTCACCCTGTGGTCACCAGGACGAATTTGAACTAGTCGTCCCACCTGAGCGTGAGAGATCCGGTCTTTCCTCTGCAAGCCGTCATTATACAGCGTAACAACCTCCCGAAGGCTGCGCCCTTCCCAGCCTTGCCAAGAACACAGCCCAAAGCACCCGGAATAATATCTGGCGGACAAGGAAGACCGTGACGACGTAATATGCTTTTTGTTCAGACGGTGGACAGATAGCAACTAAGGAGGAATTACCAATGGTCGCACTTAACGACGTTGCGCTTTACGGAAGGGTAAGCACGCAGGGGTAGAACATCGAAACCCAATTACGAGAGGCTAGGGATTACTGCGCTCGGAACGGTGTAGTTCAGTTCAAAGAGTATGCCGATGTCGGGATCAGCGGGACAACGACTTCAAGACCACAGTTGGACGCAATGCTGACCGCCCTTAGGGCTGGTCAAATAAGACCATCATTGTTTATAAGCTGGACCGTCTCGGGCGATCTTTGACGAACCTTCTGGACCTACTGGCGGAGTTCCGTAACCGGAAGGTTCGGCTCATCAGTATCAGTGACGGTCTTGATTCCGAGACGGACAACCCTATGAGCCGGGCGTTCTGGCGGTTGCTTGGAGTTTTTGCGGAACTTGAAAGTGAAATTATTAGGGAACGGGTCATGTCGGGGTTGGAACGGGCAAAGGCATCCGGTAAGAAGCTTGGCAGACCAGCTGGATCAAAGGACAAGGGCAATCGAGCGGTGTCCGGCTATCACCTGAGATATGCTGGTCGTAGCAAGGATCTGCGAAGACTTGGCAGGCGAGCGACACGGGTTGCCGCAGTATAAAGTAGAACCGAAAAACCCCTCATTTTCCCCCTATAGAAAAACCATGTAATTCGTATGCCGGAGCGTGATCCATACGGCATAAACCCCACTCCCAAAGAAAGTTACCTTGGCGGGAGGTTTTGGTATATAATTCGCACGTCAATCGTTTTGCATTCTTGTCGATAAACAATCAAGAGTCAAAATCACACCTCTATGGAAAAAAACACACGATTTGGTAATCCGGTTTTAGTCGAGGCATTAGACCGCCTATATGGGTCCGATCAGGAGAAACAAAAAATCGACATGCGTGATTCTGACGATGTTGAGAAGTTCTTGAAAAAAATGGACGATTGGCGGAAGAAATCGGATAGCGCTAATATGACTTTCAAATAAAGCAGGCTCGTTTCCGACCTCATGGAAAGTCTGCGAAATGCTCAGGCAATAAACCCACCCGTTCTGCAGCACACAGGTCCTCCGTTTTCAAATTTTGATTTTGTAGATAATTACTTCGAAAGTAAGTGTGTTTCCCTGAAGAGGATCTTATCCCAAATGCGGGTTTCGTCATTTCAATCCATGGTTATCGAGGAAATAAAAAGCGTTGGGATATCTAAGGATGATGATGACGAGCTTCTCTCCGCAGGCGTGCAGCTATTTGGAAAGCCTTTGGTAAGAATCAGCTTTTTTAAAACCAAGCTGAATGACATTGGTCAGATTGAACAAGAAAATGATGAAAACTATTTGGGATACGCCATTTTAAAATACAGTCCGAGTATTTTTGGTGGACGCTGGATTGTTTTCGAATCAATCACCAAACCGGGACGACACGATAATAATTACTATCACTGCGCCCGCGATTATTCAGTAAGAGTCTGCGGGAAAACATTCCACATAAAAGGAAACATTTATTGTCAGCAGAACACATTAACGAATGTTTGTGCGCATGTCGCTTTGAGAACATGCATTTCTGCCGTTCATCCCGACGGTGATATAAGCTACCGCGCTATTAATGAAATCCTAGAAAAAGCTGGAAAGCCACACTCTCTGAAAGATGGTCTGACGGATAAGCAAATCAGAGCGGTGCTGGATGGCTTAGGAATCAATTATTATTGTTTGTGGTATCCCGCCGATATTAAAAATCGTCCTCCCGTTCCTTATCAAAAACTTTTGTATGGGAGCATCGAATCCGGCTGTCCCGCATTACTTGCATTCTCATCGGTAGGAGGAGCATCAGGACATATCATTCCAGTCATCGGCCATACATTTAACGAAGATACTTGGGTTCCTAATGCCGACATGAGTTATTTCGCTATCGGCAAAGACACCCGCTATGTTCCCAGCGAATCATGGGTTAGTACTTATGTTTGTCACGATGATAATTTTGGTTCTCATTTCTGTCTCCCTCGAGGTTACCTGCAAGAAGGTGCCGAATTATTCGCGGTTGGCATTTTACCTAAAGAAGCAAAGTATGATGCGATCCGGGCGGAGGCAATTGCGGTTGATTTTTTATATAACATAGCTATCTGTCTCCCACTCGATCCAAGTCCGTGGATTAAACGCTTCAAAGATGCGATAACGCTCGATCGCGGCTGGATAGTTCTTCGCCCAATATTTATGGCAGCAGAAAAGTATGTTAGCCATTTAGAACAGCTGACTGGTTGGGAGGGGGAAAAAATTGATCCTAAGGTTATCGCGACTTTAAAAACGCAGCTCCATGGTTTTTTTTGGGTGGTGGAAGTTTCTTTGCCGGAGATTTTTCCAGCAAATCGACGGAAGATCGGAGAAGTTGTTCTTAATGCTAATATGGAACTAGTCCCTAAGCGGGATTTTTCCACGTTAGTTCTCGCACGTTTATTGGATCAATTGTACCTTCTTACGCAAGACGAGAAGAAGCAAACGGTTTTGGCTAAATATCCAACCGGAACTCAAACGCACACGGGGCTTTTCCAGCAATAAACCGTCAAATAATAAGCCGCAATACTGTTGATGGAAAATGCTGTCAAAGCACGATCAATGTCGGGCAATTGACTGCTCTCCCAGAAAATCACTCCAAGTCTTTTTATTCCGGTCGCATTGAACAATGTTGGTGGACTTCGGTGCAGGCAAATAATCCCCCCTCCGTTTTGACTCAGTTGATCCAAAGGGGAGCGAGGACCAGTTCACATACCAAACAAACAACAGTTTGTTTGTTGTTCTACACCCCTAACAAGTCATTCACCATGAGGGAGGTCATTGATCATGAGCGACGGACATGTTTCAGGCAAACGGTCAAAGATAGATTGGAGCAACATAAAGATAAGCATTGTGCCGGCTGAAATGGATCACCCCAACGATAGGAATCCCTACGCAAGGCTTTCTCAGAAGGAGCGGAAGAAGGCTATCGTGTCCGCAAGTGCCAAGATATGGGTTCGGCATATCCGAGAGCGTCAAAGGGATCTTGAGCAACTAACCCAAGTTCGTCAGTTACAAAACGGACTTTGTTTGTTTTCAACGGGTTACGAAAAATCAGGTACCAAATTGTACACTACATTTTGAACGATTTTGGGTCGATTAGGAATTTTAATCTCCAATCTTTGCAATAAGACCCGGACGTGATCATCCGGCTTGGCGACGATGCGCAGGCGGACAGAGTTGCGCTCTTTCACCGGCATCACGATATCCATAGACCGAATCTCCCGGAATTCTTCCAGAAGTTTTGCCGGGCTATTCCCCAATCCTTTTGACGCCATCCAGAGCTCAAGGCTTTTGTACATCGCGAGCGCCAGAAAGCAGACAAAAATATGTGCCTGCACCCGGTGCTCTTCCTGGTGAAAGACCGGGCGCATCCCAAGATCGCTCTTGCTCAGCTGAAAGGCTTTTTCAGCCAGAGTAAGTTGCATATAAGCTTTCCAGAGAACTTTCGGATCTTCTTCAGTCAGGTTTGTCCGCAAGAGATAACACCCATGGGTCCTCTCGGCCCAATCCGCCCGCTCCATCCGTCGCTCAATTTTTAGATCCACGAGGCGGCCCGTGGCATCCTTTACAAACTCAGCGTCAATCAACCTTTCCGCTTTCGGATACCGCCCTGACCAACGCCCAATCTCTCTCGTCAAGTTCCTTGTCAAAATCCTTTAAAACAGCCCGCGGCGTTCCGACAATATACTGAGCCTCACGCCCGCGTAAAAAATCCAGATTCTCCTCGCTCACAAAGCCACGATCCAGGACCCACACGCATTTCGCCTTGCCGTATTTATCCTCCATCAGCATAACCATATCTTCCAGCGTCGTCACATCACGCCGGTTCCCGTCAAAAACTTCATAACCTACCGGCAAGCCTTCGCTATTGACCACCAAGCCAATACACACCTGCTTGCAGTCCGAACGATTGTCCCGGCTGTAGCCGCGCTTCGCCTGATCGTTATTCGGACACTGTCCTTCGAAATAGGTGCTCGTGATGTCGTAAAACAAAAAGTCGAACTTCGAGCCAAACCACTCGGAGTATCGGTCCTGAAGATGTTTGCAAATCGCATCCTTGTGCGGAAGCAGATGGTCCAGGCTCCGGTAAAGACGGCTTTCATTGACTTTGTCGACGCCCACGCCCAGCAGATCTTCTAGCGCCGTTTTCTCGTACCAGCTCTCCGCAATCGCAAGCTCCGAGCTTGGCTGACATAACCGAGCCACCGCCAGAACGCAGAACATATCGGCCCAGGCTACGTCCTCCCGGCCTTCTCCCTGTAACTTTTCAAAGATCTCATCCAGTTTCAACCGCTTCCACAACACCAGCCCCAGATACACGTCCCCAAAGCGGCGCATCCGCTCGATCTGAATCCCGCGGGTATTGACCGTCGCCCATTCCGGAACCTCTTTTTCCTTTTCAAAAAAATCCGGCACTTCCGCCGGTTTCCCGCTTAAAACACGCCCAATATCTTCCCAGCCAATCCGCTCGCGCTCGTCATCTTATAAATCCTCTGATTTTCCGATTGATGCGACGACGACACGCTGCCGCGGACCCCGCGCCGTTCGCACACACTCCACCAGCGTCCAGTAATCGTAATCTACGCCACGTTTCTTTCTTCGGTTTCGTCGTAAAAACATGCCGTTATTATGGGCCATTTCCAGGAATTTGGGTAGAGAGTGGTCTCCACTACATTCGCTTTTTCAGGAATTATCCGGAAGCCCCCGTCGGATGACCCGCGGGGAAATCTTAAAAAATAATGCTTTTACGCTCTAACTGACGAACTTGGGCTAAAAGCCGACACGTTTTCCGGATGACTCAGATCATCGAACTCCCTACTCCGAACGGGCTATTTCCCGTAAATTTCCCGTCGGTGGCCTATGCGGAGAATAGTGATCGCTCGCCCATGGATTTTGTAAATGATCCGCCAATCCCCTACCCTCAATTTCCAATAACCTTTCAGCGTGTGACGAAGCGGCGCCCCAAACTCATGGGGAAAGGACGTCAGCTTTTGCTCAATCGCACGCCGAATACGTTGCTTCTCCGCCGCGCCGATCCGTGGCAAATCCTTGGCTGAAACATCGGGATGGTAAACGATCTCGAAACAGGGTTCCATTGGGGCAGGTGTTATGAGGTCTTCCAAACATCCCGGTGTTGAACCGGTTTTTTCGTGTCTAGGGTCTTCTCTCGTTCAGCAGCAGACTTCGCCCAGTAGGCATCCTCGTGAATCGTTAAAGCCTCGCGCAAGAGGTCTCGCGCTACAAGTGACATGGAAAGTCCTTCCTTTTTGGACATTTTGTAAAGCGTTTCGTAAATCGACGGTTCCAGCACAACATTAAGCCGCGGTTGTTTAGTAGCCACACACACCTCCCTCGTCAATTTGAAGTGTATCATAAGTGATGAACCATGTCAAACCAAGACCAGCCCTTGATCGGTAACAGTGTTTAACATTATTTAAAAAAATGACGCCAGGAATTACGCGGCCGCAGCAATGGAAGCTTCCGCTCGCATCTGGAGGTAGAGACGAACAGAGGCGCTCATGATGGTGAAGCCGCCCGAAGCATTCATCTGGATCAGGTCTTGGACTCGCGACTGTTCGCTCACAAAAAGCCGCTTCAAAAGTTTTGCTTTCAACAACACCGGCTGTTTTAGTAATGCTGCATTTTTACCCGATGTAATATCCGCCCAATGAATCGCGGCCACGACCTTCAGGAGGTCGACATATTCCCTTAAATAGGGATCCGCGCTCTTCGAAACATCGGCCGTAACAGGGGCGAAAACCGCATTGAAGGCTTCATCCGCGGAGGAGCTTGAGTTCATCACCACAGGAACCACCGACTGAGCATTCCTCGGCTCAAACGGTTTTGTAAAATTCGTCTGCCGCACCGCAATCCCCCGATCCTTAAGGTCAAGCAATTCGGCTCCCGGAGAGCGCCCGCTTATGGCCAATTCATTCACCAAGCCGGCCCTTTCACTCAGCACACGCACAAGCTTTTCCATGAGCATACGCGACTCACCGGTCTTAGGCACTTCAGCTCCGAGGGTATAAGCACTCCCTTTTTCCACCGCCGAGAGCCCCCCGATCAACCGCACCATCTCGGCCGGCAACACTTTCATGATGGAAGAATCTCCTTCAATCCCGCTTACGAAACGCTGTATATTCTCCGTTAGCCTCCCCGTGTCTCCAAACTCACCAAACATCGCTTGTAATACTTCGGGGAATGCGTCACTCAGAACATATTCTCGCAGTTCCGAACGCTTTTCGAGATCCTTAATGAAGCCGGTCGCTTGTTCATCAAACTTCCCTTTCATTTCCCCGAACCTCACTTCCGCCCGTTTCACCGTCTCCGTACGAACGCCATCCACATCACCCCGAAGCGCAATTTTTTCAATGTCAACCCTCTTTCCAGCCGTGCCAAAAAGCAGCTGCTTACCCAACCTCGCCTCTGAACGGGAGGCCGTGTGGTCTCCGTGGTACGGAATACCAACGCTGGAAAAACCTTGTTGCGCCCTGCGAATCAGCACTGCCAAATGATCAGCATCTTGAGGAAGAATATCGGAATACCCGATGGCGCTCTCATCGTCCCATGGTAAAAGTTTCAAATCGATCAGAGGGTCCCCAAAACGGGCCAAAACAGCATTGATCAGTAATCGACTCGTCCGGCCATTACTGTCGCCGAACGGGTGAATATCAATTAGACGGAGAAAAGATTCTGCAGCTATTCTCGCAGGATCCATCCTCGCGGATCTTTCAGACGCAGTCGCATTGAACCAAGCCACGAACTTCTCCATGGCCTCACCGATCGCTTTGAAGGGAACGCCCAAATAATCTTTACCTTCATAATTAAAATTCCGATAACCAACCCAAATATTAAGCGGCTCACCCCAGCTGGGATTCGTAGTCACATCATGAACCCCATCCTGGTACCTCGGCAAACTCACCCACTCGTGCAATTTCTTGAAGTCATCCTGCGTAAGGGCATTTTCCCTTTCGAGCCAATGAGTGTTCGCCTGTAAATATGTTTCAAGGCCCAGTTCCATCCGCAATTCCGAGCGGATTGAAGACTTCATCCAATTGCTGAGAATATTCAATGCTGGAGCCCAAAGCGGATACAGATCGGGACGATTCTTATGGAGATCCAAATAATTCCGGAACTGAGGCGCCAGAAAATCCTCCGCATAGTCTAGACCTCCGTTTTCGAGACCTCCGTTAGCCAAAAAGATCAAGCCAAGAAACGATTCGAACGTTCCCGCTTGTTTTTCATTCGCGTAGCGGTAACCAGGAAGATTCGGAGAGGGTTGTCCTTTGCCGTTTTTGGGCTGAAGATTATTTGAAAGACGAAAGAGCATGCCATTATTGACGAGGGCTTCTTCGATTTTCTGAGCCTGTCCCATGACTTGCTGTTTTTCCAAATCCGTTTTTGCTTGATCCAACAAATACACTGCAATCTGCTTTCTGATTAGGGTCTTGAGCACCAGATCCCCCAAAGTCGACATCTTATTCCCCATAAGCTCCGTCCGCCCGCGCAGTTGATCCAAAGCAGTATTCGGAATCCATTCCCTGACTAATGCGAATCTTTCGTCAAGGAATCTCTGATCCGCAGCATCATAGGGAACATCTTTGATCCAACTCGATCCCTTTGCGATCAGCGGATCGAGCATCGTCGGCAAGAGACGCCGATAGGCAGAAGATTTGATGGACGGGGGCTGAACCTCTGTCAGAATCGCCCCCAGAAGGTTCATGCCTCCGGACACCGAAACAGCTCGTTTGCCGACCACCGGAGAGAGAACGCAATTCCAGTTCCAGGCATAATTCGCGAAAGCCTTTTTCAGATTCGAGACCCCCTCCGCATCCATCTGAGGATATTTCCGGATGTAGGCCTCCGCAGCGGCAAGTTCTAACAATGAAAGGCCGGCCTTATCCCCGACATAGGACCGCCCCACGAAGCCTCCTTGCGTCAGAAGCGAGGCGCTTTGCTGGCTTAATGAAAAATCCAGGAGTTTCGCGTCTCCACTCGAAAACTGCGTCAATTCTTCCACACTAAAGGGCGCATTCCCCCGCATCTCGGATCGAGCGGTCCCTTTCTTGCCTTTTTTGGGAACGCTTGTGCCGGGCGCTTTCTTGGGCTTTGTGGAACCCTTTTCCCATGACAACCTGGCTGCCTTGGCCTCAAGTTCTTCATTAAAGGCACTCGCGGCTTGGCCTCGTGCAACGACACCTGACCGGATATCAGATGCATATTCGATCGCAACCACCCATTTCATCGCGCTTGCGGCCAAGCGAAGATGCCGGGTCACCAGATCAAAATCAGGCTTGTAACCCCCAAGGATCCTTGCCGCTGTTTCAATATTCTTCGCGGCCCCATAAGCATATCTCCACCGTTCATACCTCCCCGCATCATTGGCCGCCATTTGGATCAAAGAGGGCAGTTCTCGAGCGAGAAAAGGAGGCCGAAGAAGATCCTGCGTTGTCTTAAGATTGCTCTTTGCCGAGGTCACCAAATTCGAAATGGAGTAAAAATCCAGCGTGAGAGCTTTCGGAGACGCGCATGCTTTTTTTGTCTTTTTTGCTATTCGAAGCCTGTTGTTTACGGCTT
>Ga0209083_1004062_pt1 | contig 11583 bp, 10 predicted proteins | sample AM7aDNAmetaG_FD_184132 | JGI IMG/M metagenome (GOLD analysis project Ga0209083, IMG submission 184132) | Freshwater microbial communities from Finland to study Microbial Dark Matter (Phase II) - AM7a DNA metaG (SPAdes) (version 3) | ecosystem: Environmental > Aquatic > Freshwater > Lake ...
GAGGATAGCAAGAACTTGGAACCTTTAGAGTACCCGTTCGTACCGGAGATAGTGTAACCTATGTCTCCGGTACGAACTGTTACCCTCAGGTCCGGTATGGACCGAATAATAAGATATGGGCCCACCTGGACTCGAACCAGGAACCAAAGGATTATGAGTCCTCTGCTCTAACCGATTGAGCTATGAGCCCCAAAACAAGATACCTACCAAAACAATAGTCCGATGTCGGCCGGGAGTATATCAAATTTCAAGACAACCGTCCCCGCTGATTTCGGAAGGCCTAAAATCTAATCCGAGTCTCCCCCCGCGGGCAGGGCCATTTACAAAAGTTCGAGGGCTTCCCGGAGGCTCAGGATAAGCGTCTGCTTGTGTTTTTTTAGCTCCAAAAGCTTTTTATCGCCCGTGACAAAATAGTGAGCCCCCGCAACTTCGAGCAGATGAAGGATCGGGATATCATCAAGATCCTTAAAATCGATCCCCCCTGGTTTTCCCGGAATATTGATCACGGTCATGCGGGTCCGCACAAAACGCATAAAGGAAGCTATCTCCCGTTCGGGGACCTTCAGCTTCCCTGACAACTTTTCAGTCGCCTCGTGAAGGATATATTCCGAGGTCAGGACCGCGTGGGCCGCAACAGACTTTGAAAAAACCTGCTGGGCCACGCCTCCCTGGGTCAAAAAAGCGGAGAGAAGGATGTTGGTGTCAAACACCACTCTCATGAACCAAGGACCCGCTCGACATCCTCATCGGCATAGATCCCCTTAGCCTGGGCATAGGGAATAAGCTTCTCCCGGACCCCCTGAAATTCCCGTTCCAGAAGGAAACGCCGGAGAGCCTCGTTGATGATCTCGGTCTTGGTCATGCCCTCGCGGTTCATCAGCACCGTGACCATTTTCGCGATCTTGGGCCGCAATTGAACCGAGGTTACTCCTTTTCGTTTCATATTCACACTCCTTTACGTGTATTACATTGTCCATACACAGTATTACACCGGATAAAAGACCTGTCAAGACACGAGAGGAGCACCCGATTCTCGCAGCCGTCATTCTGACCCGAAAAATAAGAGTCGTGTCATTCTGAGCGCAGCGAAGAATCTAGAGAGATCTTTCCCTCGCACTTGCTCGCGCAAGACAATAGAGAGGTCAGGATAACGGGAAACAGAATAACAGAGGATAAGACTATTACTTTTCGGGGGAAACGCCCTGCGAGGCGGCGGCGAGAAGACCGAGCATGGACCAGAAAAGAAAGGACTGCGCGACGGAATAGAACTGCGTATCAAAAGCGCTGTGGATCGAAAAGGCGAAGAGACCGCCGAGAAGTCCCAGAAGAAGCGGGTCATGATTTTTCCGGAAGGCCTGTATCCCCTTCACAAACAAGGTCCCGAGAAAAAGCAGGAAGGCGACAAGACTGGGGATCCCGGATTCGGCGGCGATCTGCAAATAGCAGTTGTGGGCATAATTGGCAGCCATGGTTAAAAGGCGCTGCCCGGAATAATCCATAAAAGTCCCGATGCCTTTCCCGAGAAAAGGATTTTCGCGGATCAGTTGCATCGCCATTCCCCAGAGCTCCGAGCGACCGGAAAGCCCGGAAGTTTGTTTGCCTGTTCCAAAAGAAAGGTCCAAAGCCACCTGGCCCGAAGCCGAAAAATGAAGCAACACGGGAATAGCAAGAAGGAACAGTCCGGGAAGCAACGCTTTCCATCGCCGGGATATCAAAGCCATCAGAAGTGCCCCTAAGAAAAACCCGGCCCAGGCTCCCCGCGAAAAAGTCAGCAAAAGACAGGTGCTCAGAAGCACGGTGAGCAACCAGAAGATCCAGCCGGACCTTCGCGTGGTTGCTTCCACGGAAAACCCCAGGGCGACAGAGGTCCCAAGGACAAGATAAGAAGCCAGGTCATTCGAGTTTTTGAACACCGCGGTCATAGCCTGATAAAACGGGGGCGGGAGTTCGAAAATCGGCCTGCCATAAAAAAGATCCGCGCCCGTTAAGAACTGAAACAGACCGTCCAGGCCAATGATCGCCGCGGCGATCAAAACAGCCCAACCCACGCGCCGCCGGCGCGCCGCTTCCGCCAGGGCTTCGCGGACAAAGAGGAAAACCAGCATGAATCCGCCCCATTTAAAGAACAGGGCCTTGAGACCTTTCTCGAGATAAGGACCGCTGTTGACGAGAGACAACGCACACAGGATAAAAAAAAGGAGGAGCCAGAGATGCTCGATTTGTTTGAGGAAAGAAAAATCAGGATGAAGCGCTTTCCGGATCACAAAGCAAAGCGCGAGAAAGCCGAAAAAGACCGAAGCCCCCGCGTGCCCCAACGGCGTAAAAAAAATGAAGCCGTACAAAAAAAACTCGCTCCAGGTTTCCGTCACGGCAAAGAGACGCTTCCTAGCGGGCTGCTGAAAAACAGCATTTGCGTCATTCTGAGCCCCTCGAGGGCGAAGAATCTCGCGCGGAGATCCTTCACGATGCTGCACATCGTTCAGGATGACGGGGTTTTTCGGCCTCCTGCTATTCATACGAGTTTGGCCTCCGGCGCCGGACGGTCGCCCGCCGGAGATTTCTGGATGGGCACAAGCCCCGTGAGCAGCTGAACCACTTTTTGTTCGTCCGAGAGTTTGATGTAATGGTGCATCCGGCGCACGAGCGACCGGAACCGCGAAGGCTCAAACTTCTCGGGCGTGGAGACATAGATCTTGTTGTGGCGCGTCACCTTGTCATGTTCTGTATCATGGAGCAGTTCCTCATAAAGCTTTTCACCCGGCCTGAGGCCCGTGAACTCCACTTGAATATCCTTGCCGGGGACAAGGCCCGAGAGCGTAATGAGATTTTTCGCGAGATCCGCGATCTTGATTGGCTCCCCCATATCGAGAATAAAGAGCTCCCCGCCTTTGCCGAGCGCGCCCGCTTGCAGGACCAGCGACGCCGCTTCCGGAATGCTCATAAAATAACGCGTGACCTCCGGATGAGTAACTGTCACCGGGCCGCCCGCTTCGATCTGTTTCTTGAATAAAGGCACCACGCTGCCGGAGGAGCCGATCACATTGCCGAATCGCACCGCCATGCAACGCGTTTTCGTCCGCCCTGCCTTGGACTGAAGTATCATTTCGGCCATACGTTTGGTTGCGCCCATGACACTCGTGGGATTCACGGCTTTATCGGTCGAGATCAGGACAAAACGCTCCGCGCCATAATGGGTCGCGGCATAAACCAGATTCCGGGTACCCAGAACATTATTCTTCACCGCGGCGATGGGATTTTGCTCCATGAGCGGCACATGCTTGTGGGCGGCAGCATGGAAGACCACCTCGGGTTTATGCATCGTAAAAATATGCCGGAGCAGGCCCACGTCCTGAATATCCCCGATGATGGTCTTGAAATCCGCTTCCGGGAACCGGGCCCGCAGTTCAAGTTCGAGGAAATAGACATCATTCTCGTTGTGATCGAGCAGAAAGATCGTCTTGGGATGATAAAGAAGGATCTGGCGGCAAAGCTCGGAACCGATGGATCCTCCGGCGCCGGTGACCAGCACCCGCTTGTCTTTGAGATAACCTTCGACATTTTCCTTATCGATCGCGACCGCTTCCCGGCCCAGCAGATCGTCCAGCTTGACCTGCCGCGGTTTTGTCTCCAGCGTCCCGTCGAGGATCTTCTCAAGCGCCGGAACCGTTTTGATCTTCACCCCCGTGGCCTCACAACAGGAAAGCACGCTCCGGATCTGCTCCCCTTTGACCGAGGGCATGGCGAGAATGATCTCTCCGACATCGTATTTGAGAACCAGCCGGGCGATGTCCTGACTGCCGCCCAGGATCTTGACGCCCAGGATCGATTCGCGGTGTTTTGATTTATCATCATCCACGAAACCCACCACGTTCCCCACGGAAAATTTGCTCAAATATTGTTTCAAGACCAGTACACCGGTCTGCCCCGCCCCGACAATCAGCACATTCACCTGATTTATCGCAAGCGCGGGTCCGCGGTAACGCTCTTTGATCAGCCGGGTCAACAGACGAACCCCGACGACAAGTGAAAAGAAAAGAATGAGATCAATCAGATAGATGGAACGCGGAAAAACCGCTCCTCCTGTCCTGATAAAGACATTCGCGAGAATGAAGAGCACGGTTCCGACCACGCTGGCCTTCAGTATCTGCAGGACATCTGTGATCCCGACATAGCGCCAAAGGCCGCGGTAGAGATCAAAAAAATAAAGAGCCGTGAGCTTCGTCACGATCAATAGCGGTAGGGCCTGAAAAAAAACGGGCAGAAACTGTGAGGGCAATGAAAAATCGAACCGTATCAGGAAGGCAAACGTGTAGGCCAAAACGATAAAGAAAAGATGCGCGGCCACAATGAGCGACCGCCGCCACTTCCGGAGCTGTTCCTTGATTTCAGAGAGAGCCATTATGAATCCGATCGTTAACAGGAAAACACATAAAACAAAGAGCTCATAACAATGACTGTCATTCTGCGTCGCACCGACGCCCGTCATCCTGAGCCGCTTTCTGGCGAAGGATCTCTCTTTAGATTCTTCGCTACGCTCACAATGACGAAAGACCACCACCCCGTCATCCTGAGGCATGCTTAAGCCGAAGGATCCATCTTTAGATTCTTCACCCGCCATTGGCGGGATCAGAATGACATACTATGTCCGAGACTCTAAATCAGTGCGTGACGCCATCCTTACTCAAGACCTTGAAGAGCGTTAAGCATAAAATCTTAAGGTCCAAAAGTATACTGAAATAATAGAGCGACACCTCCGCCCCAATTCTGAAAGGCCCTAATCCTTCAAGCCCCAATGCTTCTTAATCCCGGTACAAACACGCTCCAGATCCACCGCCGTCATGGCGGTCCCCGAAGGAAGACAAAGTCCATTCCGGAAAAGCGACTCGCTGACAGAGCCGCCATACACACGGCAGGCGGCAAATACCGGCTGACGATGCATGGGCTTCCAGATGGGGCGGGATTCCACATTGTCGGCTTCCAGGCCTAACCGGACTTTTTCCCGGTCAGTCCCCGACCGCTTGGGGTCGATCTGCGTGACGGTAAGCCAGCGATTGGATTTTCCGTAATCCGCCTCGGGCATGAAGCTGATCCCGGGAAGCTTCCCGAGCGTACTTTTATAAAATTCGAAGATCTCCCGGCGGCGCGCGACGCGCTGATCCAGCACCTCCAGCTGACCGCGGCCGATCGCGGCAAGCACATTGCTCATGCGGTAGTTATAACCGATCTCTACATGTTCATAATGGGGAAAATTTTCGCGAGCCTGGGTTGAAAGCTTTCGGGCGTGTTCGATCATCGCCTTATCTTCAGACGCAAGCATCCCGCCACCGGAGGTCGTGATGATCTTATTACCATTAAAAGAAAAAATCGCCGCGGCACCACCACAGCCGGCATGCCTCCTCCGATACCGGGAGCCCATTGCCTCGGCAGAATCGATAAGAACCGGAATACCGTGAGGCGCGCACACCGCAAGGATCGAGTCATAATCCGCGCATTGCCCGTAGAGATCGGTCGGGATCACCGCCGCGGGCTTCCGGCCCTCGCGCAGGCAATCATCCACCGACTTTTTCAAAAGGACGGGATCCATATTCCAAGTCATTTCGTTGCAGTCGATGAAACGAAGCTCCGCGCCGAGAAAAGAAGCCGGTGAAACACTGCCGATAAAAGTCAGCGAAGAGGCCAGCACCACATCGCCGGGCCCGACCCCCAGATGGCGCAGCGCCAGATGCATGGCCGCAGTGCCACTCGAAAGCGCCACACAATGAGGGATTCCCACATATTCGGCGAATTCCTTTTCGAAGGCATCCACCATCGGCCCCAGCGGCGCGATATAATTCGAGGCAAGGGCCTCCTGAACCCGTTCCTGTTCCCGTCCGCTCATATGCGGCGGCGATAAAAAAATCCTCTGTTTCACGGCATTTCCTTTTTTTTAAAAGACTTCACTCGTGCACACTGTCTAATACAGTGAGGCCTGCATCTTTGCAACCCGATGTTTCCGACATGTCAAAAAAGTTGTCATCCTGAGCGCAGCGAAGGATCCCATTTGAGATTCTTCGCCTTCTTCGAGGCTCAGAATCACGAGCCTGTAGTCCTTTATCAGAAAGTTAGGGTCTTTTTACGACTTTGACCGGAACACCGTACGCCACACAGTTCGGCGGCAGGCTTTTATTTACAAGGCTCATGGCCCCGACTACAGTATTCTCGCCTACCGTCACCCCCGGCAGCACCACACAGTGACTGCCGATCCGGCAATTTTTCTTTAAAACGACCGGACCCGCTTTCCCGTCGATCGTGGAAACGGAATAAATGGAGCAATGCGAACCGATCTGAACTTCGGCCGCGATCGTGACCCCGTTTTTCGCGTTGATGTAGGTGAATGCCCCGATATCGGTTTTATGTCCGAGCTTCAGTCCTTTTTTATTCTGGACCACCCAATTGTATTTCGTCGGGACGCCCTCCTTCACTACCGGCATTTTCCATTTCGAAAACCGCTCACTCATGATTATCTCCCGCCTGTTTGTAAGTTATAGATTCTGTTCGTCATGCTGGATCGTCGCGCCCCACCATGTCATCCTGAGTCCCGCCGAGGGCGAAGGATCTTTCTTTGAGATTCTTCACCCTTCGGGTTCAGAATGACGACAAAGCGATTTCTCTACCACTTACGCCTGCGTCCCATTCCCGGTAAACTTCGGCATCGTGACATGTCCATCCGCGCTGACGCCTTCCCGCTGGATCACTTTAAGCAAGGTCATCCCCAGGATCTTCAGATCCAATATAAAAGACCGGTGATCCACGTACCAAACATCCATCGCTAGTCGCTCCGGCCAGCCTACTGCATTCCGCCCGTTCACCTGCGCCCAACCCGTGATCCCGGGCTTCACATCATGTCGCCGCCGCTGCTCCGGACTGTAAAGCGGTAGATATTCCATGAGAAGAGGCCGGGGGCCGACGAAACTAAGGTCCCCCCTTACAACATTAAAGAGTTGCGGCAGCTCATCCAAACTCGTCCGGCGCAGCCATTTTCCGAACGCCGGCAGGCGATCTTCGTCCGGCAACAAGTTCCCCGCGGCATCCCGCGTATTAAGCATGGTCCTGAATTTATAAACAAAAATAGACAGCCCCTTATATCCCGGGCGCTCTTGCCGGAACAAAACCGGAGAACTCATTTTAAGGCGCACGAAGATCGCGATCAAGAGGATCAGCGGTCCGAGAAAGAGCAGCAATCCCACCGAGAACATAAGATCCAGGATCCGCTTAACCATGAGCGAGCAACCTTTCATATTCATGCGCCATAGCCTCTACAAGCCTTTCCGTTTGGAACTTATCAAGCACGCGCTGCCGGGCGGCGCGGCTGATCTTTTGCCGCATTCCGGAATCGGCCGCATAGGTTTCCAGACCCGCCCGTATTTCTGAGACATCATGCGGCGCATGCATCAAGCCCGTCACGCCTTCCGCGACGGCATCGGTCAACCCGTAAATGCGTGAAGCCAGCGCCGGAACCCCGCAAGCCGCGGCTTCGATCACCGAGGACCCGAACCCTTCCCGGTAACTCGGGATACAGAATACATCAAACGCGGGATAATATCTCTCCGGATGATCCGTCGACCCCGCAAAATAGATCTTTTCGCGCATTGAGGGAAATTTTTTCCGGATCATCGCCTCAACGCCCTCTTCATCCGGGCCGACGAGCAAAAGATGCGCGCTTTGTGCGACGGAGGAAGATGCAAAGGCTTCGACCAGATCCCCGATCCCTTTGTCGGTGTTGAGCCGTCCCAGGAAGCCAAAAACGACCGCGTCCTGAGGAATCCCCAATTGAGCTCTCACCGCCGCGCGCGCCGCAGGATCCGGCTTGAAACGGTCACAATCGACGCCATTCACCGACCCGTCCCCCAATACTTTTCCGGATCTGATCACCTTTTCCGCGACCAGGAAATCCCTCTGAGAAGGACTGTCCGCGTATATATCGGTAGCAAACCAGGCGATCAATCGGTCCATGGATTTCAGGAGCATACGCCAGAAACCGGCGCGTGTCACCCAGACCTGCCCGGTAAACATATGGACACGAACAGGAACTCCAGCAAGCCACCCGGCCGCCATAGCCAGCAAACCCGTTTTCGGCATGATGGAATGAACACTGTCGAAACGGCCCCGGCGCAGGGCCGAAGACAATTGGAAAAGGCACCGGAGATCCGCCCACGGGCGGATCTTCCGTTCAAAAGGGATGTGGACCCGCGTCACCGTTGCGTCAAACAGATTCTCACAAGCATCGGCTGAGAAATTACAAAAGACCGAGACCTCGTACTTCCGCGCGAGCCTACGGATCGGGTCCGCCATGAACGCCCGCAGCGCGGACGGCGCCGTCATCACAAAGCAGATTTTTTTCCGAGGTGTTTCACTCATCGATATTCCGATCCTCTATGATCCCGGCACAATAGGCTGGTATCTTGGTGTTTGTCTGCGAACGGGTGATCACACTCCATCCACTATCCTGTCCTCCCACCTACCACCCACTATGTCCCACCTGCTATGTACCAAGTGCTACGCATCAGATATTAATAAGCGTTCTTGAACGCAAGGAGGGTCATTACCAGGATCTCCACATCCAAAAGCAGCGACCAATTCTCCATGTAATAAAGGTCATACTTGAGACGCTCCTCGATCGACGTATCGCCGCGAAGTCCATGCACCTGGGCCCAACCCGTGAGGCCGCTCTTCACCCGGTGGCGGGCCATGTAACGCGGCACGCTTTCACGGAACTTATCCACAAAATGCGCGCGCTCGGGCCGCGGTCCCACGAGGGACATCTCTCCCCGGAGAACATTCATAAGCTGAGGGAGCTCATCGAAATTCCACCGTCGAAGGCATTCTCCCATCCCTGTCCGGCGGTCATCTCCGGGACGGGCCCACACCGGACCGGTCTCTTTTTCGGCGTCGGGCTGCATTGTACGAAACTTGACCAGCCGGAACTCTTTACCGTCCCGGCCGACACGCTCCTGAAAATAAAACACCGGCCCCTTGCCTTCCAATTTGATCAAACCCGCAATAACGAGACCGGCCGGAAAAAAAACGAGCGTCATCACGCCGGCCAAAAGCAAATCGAAGGCCCTTTTCAGAAACCGGTTCCAGGGATCGTCGAGAGGCAGGGAACGGAACCCGAGGAGAGGGATCCCCCGGACATATTCCACGCCAACGTTGCTGGCAATAAGACCGTAAATATCCGCACCCATTTTGAAATCCACCAGAAGGTCTTCGCAGACAGCCACTATTTCCGTGACCTTTTCCCTGGAGAACCCTTCGTCAAGAAGCACCACCTGCCCGGGGTGAAGTTTCCGGATAAAGGTTTCCCAATGTTCTATCAGACCCAGAACAGGAACGCCCTCCACAGATTTCCCGATATCCTCTACGTTCTGGGCAAGAATGCCCACGGGGCTCTGTCCATAATGAGGGTTCTTCTTGGCCCATTCGATCAAAGCACGCGTGTTCGGATTCAATCCGATGATCAAGACCTCGACAAGATCCTTTTGCCGCTCACGGCGCCAATACCCCCACTGAATGAACCCATAGCGGCCGAGGCTGATAAAGAGACAGGAAAAGAACCAGAGAAAGACTAGATAGAGCCGCGAATAGGAGAACTCACGGTAGAAAAATGTAATCGCCATGAGAAGAACGACCGCATAGGTCACCACTTTGATCACGAGGAATATTTCTTCAACACGGCGCATGTAACGCCACGGTTGGTAAAGGCCAGCTTCGCGAAAAAGCACGAGGAAGACCGGAAGGATAACGAAAAGAGCATGCCAGTAATCGGAAATGGACGGCACACTGGAATCCGTGTGCAGGCCACCCGAAAAACGGAAGAAATAAGCCAAGATAAAACTTAAGAGGATCATGGCCGAGTCGAGAAGAACCGCTGCTGTGGCCATACGCCGAGAATAAGAGGATCTCATGCCGTCACTCCCCTAACCGTGTAATGACTATCGATGGTTTTTTTCATAACCGCAAGGAAATGCTCCCTCCCGAATTCCTGAACTTTCCCGGCAACTTCCTGGGGGTCGAAACGCTGCCCCTCGAACCGCAGCACGGCTGAGCGAATGGCTTCCGGCGTCTGCGCATCAAAAAACACGCCACTTTTCACTGTCTCCAGCGCCCCGCCCTTTCGGAACGCGATCACCGGCGTCCCGCAAGCCTGCGCCTCAAGCGGTACGATCCCGAAATCCTCTTCCGTCGGGAAAACCAGTGCCCGGGCTTCGGAATAAGCCTTGAGGAGTTCCTCGTCCGACACGCCACCCCAAAAGGATATCCGCTCGCTTTTCCGCAGCTTCTGATAGTAAGAGGCCAAAGGACCCGAGCCAATAATGACAAGCCGCCGCTCCAGTCCGTTAAAAGCCTCGATCACTGGATCCAGCCTTTTATACGGAACAAAATGCGATACGGCAAGATAAAAATCGCATGTGCCTCCTGCGGTTTCCCGGGGCACTCCGAACTCCAATTGCGAGCGATCTTTTGCAATGAAGAATTCCGTATCCAGAGGAGGATACACGACCACGGCATCCCTCTGGTAGACAGTCTTGATGCGTTTTTTGATGTAGTACGAATTTGCAACAAAAAGATCCACCCGCGAGTTCGTGCCAAGATCCCATCTTCTGAGGAAATGAAGGGCCCCATTTATAAGGAATCGGACTGGAGCCAGAGTGCGGTTGAAATAAACGTCCTGGAAACCCCAAAGGTAGCGCATCGGCGTATGGCAGTAGCAGACATGGTACGCGTTTTCGGGAACACGAATGCCTTTGGCGACACAGTGGGAGCTTGAGATCACGAGGTCCGCATCTTCGACTTTCATGGAGCGGATCGCCCACGGCAACAGGGGCAGCAACCACCGGTAATATGACTTGATGCCCGGAAAATACTGAAGAAAGGAAGCCTTGATCTTCAAGCGCGATAGATTCGGACTTATCTTTTTCCGATCATAGAAAAGTGTGTAAAGCGTGGCATCCGGATAAAGCTCCGCGATCGCGTCGAGGACTTTCTCCCCGCCGCGCATATGAATGAGCCAGTCGTGAACCAGAGCAGTTTTCATTTTCCTGCGAGCACCTTTTCGTAGACCTCAACTGTTTTTCGAGAGGTGTCTTTCCAGCTGAAGATCTTGATCCGTTCAAAACCTTTGAGGCGTAGTGATTCTCTGAGAGAAGGGTCTTGATCCAAACGGATCAGGGCATCCATCATCGCGACTTCGTCGGTGGCATCGACTCTTACGGCGGCGTCCCCGACCACTTCCGGGATCGAGGAGGAGTTCGTGGTGAGCACCGGAGTCCCGACTCTCATTGCTTCCAGAAGCGTCAGGCCGAACCCCTCGTAAAGTGATGGATGAACCAGCGCAAGCGCCTGGTTATAAAAAATCTTCAGCTCCTGCGGATCGATCACAGACAAATAGTGGATATCTTTTTCAGAACTCAAAGCGGCGAGCTCCTCATAACCGGACGGATAGGTCTTGTCCTTACGGCCGATCAAGACAAGCGATGCCCGGACTTTCCCTTGCTCTTTGAGCTTTCGGAAAAGCCGCACGAGCATAAGGACGTTCTTATGCGG
>Ga0209083_1004070_pt1 | contig 11557 bp, 8 predicted proteins | sample AM7aDNAmetaG_FD_184132 | JGI IMG/M metagenome (GOLD analysis project Ga0209083, IMG submission 184132) | Freshwater microbial communities from Finland to study Microbial Dark Matter (Phase II) - AM7a DNA metaG (SPAdes) (version 3) | ecosystem: Environmental > Aquatic > Freshwater > Lake ...
CGCCACCGTCTTCATATGCTCCGCAAGATTGGGTGGCACGGAAAATCGCGCGTACACCTTTCGTATGTCGGGAATGTTGTTTTCCATAGTATTGATGGGAGTGGAGGAGGAATGAAATGGGAGTTTATTTAATCAACTCAACAAGTAGTGGAAATTCTGTATATGGCTGATTATATGTAGTTGAGCCCATGTGTCCATCATGCCGAATTATGAGTTTTCCGCCAAGGTTATCGACCATTATTTTCCCTTGGGTATCATCGCAACCCCAAGGATCATTGTCAGAATTGATGAAAATAAACTCTTCGGCATGAAGCTTAATAACATCCCAAGCTGGCTCTTTTTCATTCTCGCCGTCAGCATCCTCTCTGAGCAATTTAGCATATCCCGATACAAGAATCGCTTTATTGATTTTGGCGTCAATATTCGCAAGGACACTTAAAATAATCTGAGAACCGGCAGAGTGACCAATCAAAACTGTATCTTCGGTAAACTTGCCTCCTGAAAGAATATAAGGAGTCCACTCCTTGAGGTTGGGGTGCTCATTATTTGGCAACTGAGGAAGCCACACCTCATATCCTATTTTTTCTAATTCGTTCTTCATATATGGAAACCAGAATTCGTCTTTTTTTGTTCCGGTACCATGAAGTATTATGGCGTTTTTCATAATTGTATTTACTGGGATATAGGATGAGTAGGAAAATTATTTAGCTTAGAGTCGAAGCTTTACAAATAAAGCTTATGCTCGTTGATATAGATGGCTATTTTCTTAGGCATAAGCTTCTTATATCTCAAATCATGATTTTGGATAAGAGTGCGTATAGAGGTGCTTGAGATATCTGACACTGCTCCATCAAGAATCACAACATTGTCATTTTGTGTAAAGTCAGAAGATAATGCACACCCAGGTCTCTCCATAACAATAAATTTCTCACTTGGTGTTTTTTTCCCAATCTTTAGATAACCATCGAGCCCAATAAGCTGAGCGAACTGCATGTCGGGTTGTGATTTCACTTCCCTTAATAGTTCCTCTGTCGCTCTTTGTTTCTGATCATCTAATTCGTTTGTTATGAGTTTGACGGGAATTGTGGTTTTCTTTTGCAGATATTCAACAAAAAGATTCCCCAAATCACGGCGGTCCTTGTAGGTGATGGAGATAGTTTTATCGTTCCGTTTTTCAGACGGCATAATCCAAATTTCGTCGAAAGACATTCTTTTTAGCGCAACTTCAACGGCCAACACATGTCCATTATGTGGCGGATTAAATGCGCCGGGAAAGAGTAATATCTTTTTCATACGCTGAGGCTTTGAGACGAGACAGGATCCGCTATGAAGAATCCAAGTCAATTTCAACCGATAGGCGTATCGTTTGCTTTATTCGAGCAATGAGATTTTGAATAGGCTTTTTAGGAGTACATAGATCATTTCCCCGCTCTGTTCGAAGCCTCCTCTTGCCTGTCGTGTTGCTTGTTTGTTCCTTGTCCACGGTGGCGCCAAATGTTCCGCTCACTCACATTTGTCGGCGCACGCGTCGATATCGTTCTGCTGAACGATATCTTGCTTTGCTGCCACCGGTTCGAATCCCTCCTCCCCAACAACTCTCGTAAAATCCCTAATAAATATTATTCTTTATATGCTTTTTCTATAGCATCAATCAGTGGTTTTTTATCAAAGCTACCTATATTTTTATTACTTTTAACAGTCGCGATCAGTAGATTTTTATCTAAACTCTCTTTATATTTATTAACAAATTTTCCAATATAGTATGCTTTCTTACCCGCATTATATGAGGGTAAATTGCCTAGCACGCTTATCAAGGCCTGCGCTGGATCTGACTCGAACTGCTCATGAATTTTAACCAAACCCGACCCTATTTCAGGAAGAATCTCAGCATGCTCATTTTGTAACTCTTCAGTGGGTAAATAGTCGTCGAGTTGCCATGTCAGCTTTCTTTCTTCTGAACTCTGAGTAATTTTTGTGTTTTTTGTTCCAATGGTTGGCGCGTATTTCAATAATATATCTGTCACTTTCTTTTTTATATTCTTACTATATGGTAAGCACTTGTCTTCCGGATTGGCTTTTTGTCTGGATTTTATCACTTCGGGATCTAAAAAATAAAACCACATATTTTCAAAAAATGCGGATGCGTCCTTTTGAAACGCGTCCCCACAAATTTCATTTTCCATCGCTCGGATTGCGACCATCTCTTCGTATTTTGATAAAAAATCGTTGAGTCTTTCCGGATAATACCGATCGGCGAGTTCCAGCCATAATACATCAGCTGTGTTGTCACTATCCTTACCAATCGTCAACAATAACTCATCGGCAGACAGAATATCTTCAAGTGGCGTCCCGCTGAAAAGATGCTTCCAAACCGCTGACCAATAGTCTTTGTGCTGCAAATATTCATTCCCACTTGGAAATTTCATTTTTAGTGCTTCCAGTTCTTCTGCTTTGAATTCAGCTTCTCTTTTGGCACTCATTTTTATCTGGTCTTCACTCATGAAAACATCTTCATGATTACGAACTTGTTCAAAGCTATATCCTTTTCCCATATTTATGACAGATTATTTATAATTTAGGCACTGGTAGTCGATTAGGTTGCTCTGAATCCCTCTTTGGCGCTAAGATAAGCACAGAATCGACGTTTTATTTTTATAAAGTAAAAATTGCTCAATTCGCAGTCACAAATCCCCTTACCCTCTCTTTTTCGGAGAGGGTAATCCCCCTTCCCGAAAGGGGGAGACATATTTTTTTCGCTTGTACTGTAATCGATATCTCCCTTTCGAAAAGGGAGTACCGAGTCTTCGAGGGGAGGGATTTGTGTTTGATCGGTCGAAACTGAGATATCGTTTTTTTGAATACGTCGAGTAAAATATCTTTAAGAAAACAACCTAATCGGGAACCAGTGCCATAATTTAAAGATATCTTAAAATGATTATACCGTATCACGTAGGTATCGTCCTGCTGAACAATACCTTGCTTAGTTGCTGCCCGTCACGTCGCTCGCGAGCGACGGTGACCGGTTCGAATCCCTCCTCCCCAACTATCACTTCGTTCGCTTTGTTGGGGAGGAGGGATTCGAACCCCCGTATGACAGGACCAAAACCTGTTGCCTTACCGCTTGGCGACTCCCCAATTGTTCTCACACCCCTCAGTCGAGACACAGTCGTTCGCGAACGACGTGTCTCGAAGACTCGACAGCTCCCCTCCGAAAGGGGAGCAGGAAACGAGTTTTCGTTCCCGTTTTTTTGTTATCTGTTACATGCTATCTGTTCAATGACCTATACCACTTCTCCTCCCATCATCGAAAGGGCTTGTGCAATGAGGGGATTCCCGGACGGCGCCTCTTTTTCTTCGACGACGACCGCTATCTTCACCTTGGTCTTGAATATAGTATCAAAGGCTTGGGTTAGGGTCAATGCGTTAGCGTGGTCGGCGAGGCGGTCTTTGTGGAAGGGGAATCGGACCGCGATGGTGATCTTGTTACCGACGACCTCTTTGGGCCGGGCGTTGGAAAGGGCAAGCGTAAGCGACGCGTTGACGCGGGTCGCTTCACGAAGGATGTCACGCCATCTATCCTGCACGTCGATGAGAGAAAAGGTCGAAGGTTCCGGCGTGTCCGCTGATTTTTTTTCAGTCTCTAGCCCCCTATCTCGCAAAGCCGGGGAGTTCCCTTCCCGAAGGGCCCCCTTTGGGGCTGGCAGGGGAGCGGGGGGCTCTTCGATTGATTTTTTTGTTTCAGTAGCAACTGGCGCGACGATGATTTCCTCTTCCTCCTCTTCCTCTTCGTGCCGGAGTTCGCGCACGGATGTGCCGGTGCCGATCGTGTCCGAAAGTGACTTGGCGATGGCGATCTCGATCGGGAGCTCGGGGATGGAAGAATTGCGCATGTCGAGTTCCGCGGCACGGAAGTACCCGATGATCTCGACGAGCTTGGCGGTCGTGAAGGAAGACGCGATCGAAAGCAGTTCCGTCCGGCGCTCCTTGGTGAGCGGTTCGAGGTCGGTTTCGGCCGCCTTGGGACCGATCGAGGCGAGGAGCAGGATGCGGAGATATCGGAGGAAGGAAGGGATGAACGAAGAAAGATTCTCGCCTTTTTCGGAGAGTTCACGGACATAGGCGAGCGATCCTTCGAGGTCGTGCTCTGCGAGGAATCGTGCGAGGCCGGCGAGTTTGGCCTGGCTCGTCATGCCGAGGATGAGGGCCGCATCTTCTTCGGTGATGGGACTTTCCTGGAGCGTGGCGACCTGTGAGAGGAGCGACTCGGCGTCGCGCATGCCACCTTCGGCCGCGAGTGCGATCAGACAAAGCGCGTCCTCGTCGATTTTGAGCTTTTCCGTTTTCGCGATGCGGGACAGTTTCTTGACGATGTCTTGGACCGGGAAGCGGGCGAGGTCGAATCGTTGACAACGTGAGACGATGGTCTCGGGCACCTTGTGAAGCGCGGTGGTGGCGAGGATGAAGACGGCGTGGGCCGGCGGTTCCTCGAGAGTCTTGAGAAACGCGTTCCAGGCGCCGGTCGTGAGCATGTGTGCCTCGTCGATGATATAGATCTTGTATCGGCCGGATGCCGGTGGGGTCGGGACACCTTCGAGGATCTCGCGCATCTTGTCCACCTGCGTGTGGGTCGCGGCGTCGAATTCGATCAGGTCGAGTGACCGGCCTTCGGCCATCAGGAGACAGTTCACGCACTTCCCGCACGGCTCCGCTCCCGTGCGGTCGGTGCAGTTGGCGGCACGGGCAAGCAGTCTGGCCAGAGTCGTCTTGCCGGTGCCGCGGGGGCCGGTGAAGAGGTACGCATGGTTGATCTTGCCGGCCTTGATCGAATTTTCGAGCGTGCGGACCACATGTTCCTGGCCGACGATCTCGGCGAAACTCGATGGACGATAGGTGCGGTAGAAAGCGGGCATAATGTTGTAACTAACAACTAACAACTAACAACTAACAACTAACAACTAACAACAGATAACATAGAACAGTGAAAAAAATAGGAACGGAAGCAATGTATCAATTCGAAACTATAACAATAAAGCAATATAACAATGTTCTCTGTCTCCAGTATACCAATCAAAAACGCTCCCGACCAGTGTGTCACAGTGGGATGAGGACTTCCCATGAGGAGGTGCTTGTGTCGTGGATATGACCAGTATATGAAGCAAAACCCTCCCTATGCGACGACATAAAGGGAGGGCTGAAGAGCTTGAAAATGCCGTGAGGAAGCTATTTCTTGAAGACGAAGAGCTTGTAGCCGACGAAATTCCAGGTCATGCCGGCGATACCTCCGAACGCCGCACACAGGAGCCCCCACTGCTGATGGTTCATACCGCCGAGAGGCGTGACCGCGGTGAAGATGAACGCTGTGAAAAAAATATTGATGAGGAAACCGACGATACTGACGATCAGGAACTGGATGAATTCCTCGCGACTTCCTTTGGTCGTCTTGTCGGCGAAGATCCAGTATTTGTTCCAGAAGAAACTGTTGAAATTCGCGACGAGGAACGAGATTGCTTTGTAGACGACGTAGAAGGAAACAGCGACCGAACCGACTACGATGATGGCAGTGTCGGGTCCGATACCGTAGGATGATTGGAAGAGCGACTGGATGGCGGCGAGGACACCGATGTCGACGAGGGCATTGAGTCCGCCGATGAGAACGAACTTTGCGATCTGCCAGATGAACGGAAAGACCCGACTCAGTTTGGAGGCGATAAAGATGCCGATCGGTGGTGCGACCAGAAAGAAGATAATCGAGAGCGGCCATACCGTGCCGAATAGGTTTGGAACGGCCGTCGAAAGGATGGGAAGCGAGAAAAGACCGATCAGGACGCCTGCCGCGATACTGGCTTCATAGTCATACTTGGTCGCCGGTCCGGCGAGAGATTCGATGTTCGGAATCATCATCGTGTAGTTACGTCGGATTAATTCTATTCAGACAGATTATCACAAGAAATCAGGCCTCCAAATGAGGTCTTACCTTCTTGAAACGGACGAGCTGATCGTTCGGTATTATTACTCGGCTTTTGCGGGAGTCTTTTCCTGCTCGTCTATCTCCTTCTCAAGCGCTTCCATATCCCGGATCCATTCCTCGAGTACATTGCCACTCTCTAGTCCTCCCATTTCGGGAGTCGCTGTTTTTACCGGAGCAGCTACCGGTTCCGTGGCAGACTGTTCGTCCGGTTTGAATTCCTCTTTCCAATTGCCCATGCGCGCCTCTCCCGAGGAAATCGTTTCCCTGGCGACGGCGAGCGCTTCTTCCGGGACGAGGGCGCCTTTTTGCAATACATGTTCGATGGCCGCATAGGTCGCCTGCAGGTCGCGGGGGAGCAAGATGGAGACCTCATCGCCCGGTTCGAGCTTGAAATAGGTGACGGATGCGAAGAGAATCCGATAGGCGCGGTTCTCGGCGGCGATGATGAAATTACCGTGGTCGTCTTGGGTGACGATACCGATCACATGCTTGCGTTCGGCGGGACCGATCTGCTTATAGATGAACGAGCCGTCCGGCGTGATGGTGAGCTTGAGCATGTCTCCTTCGACGAGCTTGGACTTCGACGCATAGTTCGCCGGGACCGGGTACTGTCTCCCGTCCGCTCCCTGCATGGACTGGCCGTCGAACGTTCCTTGGACGACGGTCCCGTCGGACTCATCGTACTCACTCTTTCTCGGCCGGCCGGTTTTCTTCTTTCCCTCGAGCTGCAGAAGCATCGCCTTGGCTCCCTGTATGGTGCGTTCGGCGTTGAGTATCATATCGCGAAGCGCTTGCACTTTGGCAACGCTATCAGCCCCGATGTTTGTTGTGTCGGTGGTATTGTGGTCTCCAGTGTACATATTTTTGTTTCGGTACGTATCGCGTACCCGTTTGTCCGGTCGCGAAACGCCCCTCCTTTTTATATTACTTTCAGTATAGAGGGAATATAGAAAAGACACAAGACATGTCGCTCGCGAACGACGTGTCAAGACTTTTTCGAGTCAATAGTGGAAAGTCGAAAGCAGAGGATCAACTGACAATTATACTCAGTCACGTTAGAATCTGAAACCATATTAAATACGTCTGTCTTTGCGAGCCCGTCCTCGGGCAGCCTGCCCCGCGTATGCCGGGGTGGCAATCCAGAGGCCTGGACCGCTTCGTAGGGCCTCGCGGAGACGGAGGGAAGCAATTTCTTAGAAATGGCAAATTATCACCGGAATGAGCGATTAAAAAAGTATAAACGAATTATTCATTTCAGATTTAAGTGTAACTGAGTATAACAACTCACAACGGGAACAGGAAGTAGAATGATGAATAAAGAATCAAGAATGAAATCAGAATCAAGAATGAAGAATAGGAAATCAAGAATGAAGAAGTAAGACGAAAGAATAAAGAATAAGGAATGAAGAATAAAACAAAACAAGAAATAAAATGAGTCCAGGAATCTGATTCCGTATGCATTCTTCGTTATTCTTGATTCTTTATTCCATTTTGTTTCTTTTATTTCATATTCATTATTCTGTCGCAGAGGAGCGTGTCAGAGTGGGTCGATACTTGACAAAGTTTTGTAATATGCGATAGTATACTTATTCATAAATCGGACGTATGGGAATGGTCCCTTTAGCCGTATTTCCGGGGTTATTCCCAGAACCGGCAAAAGGGTGCCACGGAATCATATTAATGACAACCACTATGGCTAAAGCAGGAATAATCGTGTCGAAAGAGGGTCTGAAGGTGATAGATCGTTCCGTCGACCATTCGTTTTCCGATGCCCTCAAGGCTTTTTCCGAGTCGTTTCTTCCGCGGACGAACGATATCGTGAAGGCTCGGTTCGGTCTGTCCGGTTCGAAGCCGAAGACGCTCGAGGAAATCGGAAAGACCTACGGCATCACCCGGGAGCGCGTGCGGCAGATCTTGGCGGGCGCGTTCGCAACCGTGAAGCAACGCCGTGACGACCCGGTATTCGTCGCACTGTCCGAGAAGATAGAATCGGTCATCAGGGACCGGTCCGGCATCATCTCCGTGGACGAACTGTTCTCGACGCTTTCTCCGGATTCCAAGACAGAGGCAGGTGCGGTCTCCTTTTTCCTGGAGTGCGTGAAGAACGTGAAGGAAGAACGTGAGACGTCGGATCGTATCCGTTCGTACGCCGTTGCCCCCTTTTCATTTGAGGAATGGGATGTGGTACAAGATATCGCGCTCGACGTCGCTCAGTCGGCCGGGCATGCGCAAAGCGAGGACGATCTTTTCGCGAAGGCGAAAAAGAAAGGTCTCACCGTCGATCGGAAAACTTTTTTCGGATACCTCGCCGTCTCTTCCCGTATCCGTCGGAATCCGTTCGGCCAGTGGGGGCTCGCCGATTCGAGTGAGATCACTCCGCGAGGAACGCGTGAGAAGGCATATCTCGTGCTCAAGATGAACGGTTCGCCGATGCACTTCAAGGAGATCGCAAGGCGGATCGATGAGAGCGGACTCCAGAAGCGGGGACGTGCCACGCATCCGCAGACGGTTCACAATGAACTCATCAAGGATTCGAACTTCGTCTTGGTCGGTCGCGGATTGTACGCGCTGTCCGAATGGGGTTTTGAGAAGGGGACTGTCCGCGAGGTGATCGACTCGGTGCTCCGTGCGAACGGGAAGCCGATGTCGCGCGAGGAGATTATCGCCGCAGTCCTTCGGGTGCGGACGGTGAAGCGCTCCACCATCGTGATCAATCTGAATTCTTTTTTTGGCAAGGTCGGGAAAGACGGGTATACTGTGAAGTAGATGCGCCCTCGGACTTCCTACGGCGACTTCCACACGGAGAAATATAAAAGGAACGGATGATGCGCAACGTCGCGATCCGGTTCCACGACGACCATGAATATCCTCCTCCTTTCGTTGCAAAGCCTGTTCAGCAACATCGTTGCCGCTTTCTCCCTGCTTGGGAGCATTTGGTTTTTCGTCCTTCCGCCGATTTTCTATTACCTGTTTCTGGAGCTCTGGCTCGACCATGTCGGCGGCCGATACGCTTCGGGAGTGAAATACGTCCTGCTCGAGATCGTCTCGCCACGAGAGATTGAGAAAAGTCCGAAACTCATGGAATCGGTCTTTTCCGGTATGGCGGGCGTCCTGAAAAATTACAATACCTACGAGGAATACGTCGAGGGCATGTTTATGCCGGCGTTCAGTCTCGAAATCGCGAGCGGTTCCGGATCCGTTCATTTTTACGTGCGGACGCCGGCAGTATTCCGCAATCTCGTCGAGGCGAACTTCTTCGCGCAGTATCCCGACATGGAAATCACCGAAGTAGCCGACTATGTGAACGATGTCCCGGGGACGATTCCGAACGACAAGTACGAGTTATGGGGTTCCGATTTCGAACTGACGAAGCCGGACCTGTATCCTATCAAGACCTACAAGTTCTTCGAGGAGGACGTGACCGGCAAGATGATCGATCCTTTGGCGGGTATAATCGAGGTGGTCGGGAAGCTGCCTCCGGGACAGACGATGTGGATACAGTGGATTATCACCCCGGCACCGTCGTCGTGGTACAAGAAGGGGATGGAGACGGTCGATGTCTTTCTCGGCAAGGAGAAGAAAGAGAAGAAGGGTATCCTGGCGGGATTATGGGAAGACCTCGCTGATGTCTTACGGAATCTTGTGAAGGCGTTTTTGGCCGCACCGGAGTTCGAGAAAACCAAGAAGGACGAAAAACAGGAACAACCGCTCGAATTCCGCCTGTCACCTGGACAGAAAGATGTGCTCAAGGCGCTCGAGAGCAATCTCGGCAAACAGATGTACAAGGTGAAGATGCGCATCGTCTATTTCGGATTGCGCGAAGGGTTCACGAAGACGTTCGTCTCGATGATTACCGGAGCACTCAGTCAATTCTCGGATCAGAATCTCAACGGATTCAAGGCAGAGGCCACTTCAAAGACGCAGGCGGACTTCCTCTTCGTGACTGAACGGCTCCGATTCCTCCAACGGAGGATTTTTGCGCGGTACGTTTCCCGCGACCGTACACCTTCAGAAAAGCAATTCCTGCTCTCGGTCGAGGAATTGGCGACGATTTTCCATCCGCCGGATCTCTCTGTCATGGCGCCAGCCCTGACTCGTGTCATGGCCAAACGTGGTACGGCTCCCGCCAATCTGCCTATCCTTGAAGACTAGCACTGGAACTATATGCCCGAACAAAACGAAATCAGTTTCTTCGCCAAGACGAACTTCCGCAATCAGGAGCGGATGTTCGGTATCAAGACCGACGACCGTCGCCGACACATGTATGTGATCGGCAAGACCGGTATGGGCAAGACGAACCTGCTTGAGAATCTGGCGATCCAGGACATCAAGCATGGCAAAGGCGTCGCCTTTATCGATCCGCACGGCGACACCGCCGAGAAGCTTATCAAGGCGATTCCTGCGGACCGGATCAACGACGTCATCTATTTCAATCCGGCCGACCAGAACTTCCCGATCGCGTTCAATGTGATGGAGAGCGTCGATCCGGAATACAAACACCTCGTCGCATCCGGTCTCGTCGGAGTCTTCAAGAAGCTCTGGGCCGATTCGTGGGGTCCACGACTCGAATATATCCTGCGCAACGCCATTTTGGCGCTCCTCGAATATCCCGGCTCTACCCTGCTCGGCGTGACGCGTATCCTCGTCGACAAGGACTATCGTGAGCGGGTCGTGGCCAAGGTGACCGACCCGGTGGTGCGTGCGTTCTGGGTGGACGAATTCTCGAAGTGGAACGATCGCGTATTGCAGGAAGTCATCTCGCCTATCCAGAACAAAGTCGGCCAGTTTCTCTCGACCTCGCTCATCCGAAATATCGTCGGTCAGACGGTGTCGTCGTTCGACGTGCGCGACATCATGGACAACCGCAAGATCCTTATCATGAACCTGTCCAAGGGTCGGGTCGGCGAAGATGCGAGTGCGCTCATCGGCGCGATGATGATCACCAAGATCCAGCTTGCCGCGATGGAGCGCGTGGACATGCCCGAGGAGGAGCGCAATGACTTCTATCTCTATGTCGACGAGTTCCAGAACTTCGCGACCGAGTCATTTGCCAACATTCTTTCTGAGGCGCGCAAGTACCACCTTAACCTCATTCTCGCAAACCAGTACATCACGCAGCTCGATGAGAAGGTCGCTGATGCGATTTTCGGCAATGCCGGGACGATCATCTCGTTCCGTGTGGGAGCGGCCGATGCCGAGGTGCTTGAGAAGGAGTTTGAACCGGTCTTCATGATGAACGATATCGTGAACCTACCCAAGTACAATGTCTATCTCAAACTGATGATCGATGGCATCGCCGGGGACGCATTCTCCGCGACGGTACTCCCACCGATCTCGCTTACGGGGACACTTGGCAATGAGGAGAAGGTTGTCCGTATCTCGCGCGAACGATATGCATCGTCCAAGAAGGACGTTGAAGACAAGATACGACGGTGGAGCGGTATGTTGACGGACGAGGAACGTGCCGAACTGTTACAAAAGAAGAATGGAGGTATGCCGGCTCCGTCGTATGCGTCCGCTACTCCATCGACGCCGGTTCCGAGAAACTCTCCCGCTCCTGATGTCCGTCCTGTGCCTGTTGTACGGGAG
>Ga0209083_1004072_pt1 | contig 11554 bp, 4 predicted proteins | sample AM7aDNAmetaG_FD_184132 | JGI IMG/M metagenome (GOLD analysis project Ga0209083, IMG submission 184132) | Freshwater microbial communities from Finland to study Microbial Dark Matter (Phase II) - AM7a DNA metaG (SPAdes) (version 3) | ecosystem: Environmental > Aquatic > Freshwater > Lake ...
TGTACGGCGGGGACACGAATTACAGGCTGCAGCAGGAGATCGTGCTGGGCATGGGCGGCTCGCGCATGGCGCACGCGCTCGGCTACCGTGTAAACGTCTATCACATGAACGAGGGCCACGCGGCCTTGCTGACCCTGGCGCTGCTTGAAAGGCAGTTGGGCGGCGGACCATTGGGCTCGGCCACCGAGGCCGACATAGAGCAGGTGCGGCGCAAGTGCGTTTTTACCACTCATACGCCGGTGCCTGCGGGCCACGACCGCTTTTCGACCGAGCAGTCTATTCGTATATTGGGCGGCGACCGCACGGCGCGTCTCGAAAGGCAGGGCTGCTTCAAAGACGGTCTGTTGAATATGACGCTGCTTGCGCTGCGTTTCTCGCGCTACGCCAACGGGGTTGCCATGCAGCACGGCAAGGTCTCGCGCGAGATGTTTCCGGAGTTTGCCATTGACACCATCACCAACGGCGTACACGCGCCGACGTGGGTGTCCGAGCCGATCCAGCAGATGCTGGATGAGCACATTCCGGCGTGGCGGCGCGACAATCTGTACCTGCGCAACGCAATCGACGTGCCAGAGACGAAGATTCTGTTAGCCCACGCGCGCGCCAAGGAGGCGTTGCTGACCGAGGTTGCCACACGCACTGGACTGGTGCTGAATCCGAAGGTGCTTACGTTAGGCTTTGCACGCCGGGCAGCCACTTACAAGCGGGCCAGCCTGCTCTTCACCGATCCTGAGCGGCTGGTGAAGATCGCCACTGAAGCCGGCGGCCTGCAGATTCTGTATGCCGGCAAGGCGCATCCGCAAGACGAGCCCGGCAAGAGACTTATCCAGGAAGTGGCCGAAAATGCCGTCAAACTCTCTAACGGCGTGCTGCGGATTGTCTACCTCGAAAACTATGCCTGGGACTTGGGCGCACTGCTCACCGCCGGCGTAGACGTGTGGGTGAACACACCCAAGCGGCCCTACGAAGCCTCCGGCACGAGCGGCATGAAGGCCGCTCTGAACGGTGTTCCCAGCCTTTCAATTCTTGACGGGTGGTGGATCGAGGGATGCATCGAAGGATTTACCGGCTGGGCCATTGAAGACGGCGCGAACGATGCGGAGGAAGCCAACTCCCTGTACAAGAAGCTGGAAACCGCCGTGGTTCCGCTTTACACCAAGGACCCGGAGAAGTGGGCCCGCTTGATGCGCAACACGGTGGCATTTAACGGTTCCTACTTCAACACCAACCGCATGGTGAAGCAATACACGCGCAACGCGTACTATCCGGTGAACTTGGTCGAAATCGCCAAGGTGCGGGAAGAAGTCTTCGCAGACTGACGCGGACAGATGTCCCAGATCTCGATTTGAGACCTGGGACATCTGTCCGATGGGGCGCTCTGCTAAGACGGCGGCCTGATTTCGCTTGATGTGCCGCCTGCAGCCGGAATGTAGCACTTCAGCGTGTAATCCATCACCATGCGATCGGCATTGAATCGCCAGCCCAAAGTGCGAATCGTCCGCTTCATGCGCTTGATCCATCCTCTTGGCAGTCCATCGCGATCGCGCTGATAGTAGAGCGGAATGACTTCGTCGCGAAGAACGCGGTAGAGGTCTTCGCCGTCGCGGCTGTCGTGCACATCCATGTTCGAGTGAGTTCTGCCGGTGCCGATGGCGAAGCCGTTTAGTCCGTCGTACGCCTCGGCCCACCAGCCGTCCAGAACCGAAAGATTCAAGCCGCCGTTGAGCACGACTTTCTGCCCGCTGGTTCCGGACGCCTCAAGCGGCCGGCGCGGATTATTAAGCCACACATCGACACCTTGCACCAGGTAGCGGCCCACATTGATGTCGTAGTCCTCGATGAAGACGAACTTGTTTTGAAAGTCGGAGTCGCGCATCATTTGCGCGATCTGTTGCAGAACCTTCTTCCCCGGCTCGTCGTGCGGGTGCGCCTTGCCGGCGAAGAGAAATTGCACGGGGCGCTTGGGGTCGTTGACCATGGTGGCGAGCCGCTCAATGTCGGCGAGGATCAAGTTAGCTCGCTTGTAAGTGGCAAACCGGCGCGCGAAGCCGATGGTCAAAGCATCCGGAGTAAGCATCTTGCTCAGTCTCTGCAGGGTTGTCGGCGGTTCGCCGCGGCGCTCAGCCTGCTCCCGGGCGCGGCGGCGTACAAAATCCAGCAGTTGCGCCTTGAGGCTGAGGTGTGTCTCCCAGAGCTCGCCATCGTCAACATTCTCGATTCCCTGCCAGGTCTTCGCGGTTCCGCTATGGTTCTGCCAGTCAACGCCGAGATGGCGATCGTAAAGCCGGCACATCTGCGGCGCCAGCCAGGAGGGAACGTGTACGCCATTGGTGATATGGCCAATGGGAACGGCGTCTTCCGGCCTGCCGGGGTAGAGGCACTTCCACATCGCCCGGGAGACTTCGCCGTGCAGAGAGGAAACCGCATTGACGCGACGCGCTAGCTTGAGGCCCAGCACGGTCATGCAGAATCGTTCTCCCGGGTCGGTGGGAAACTCCCGACCGAAGCCCATGAAATTCTCATGCGAAATCCCCAGTTCCTCGCGCAGGGGTCCCAGGTGCTCCTCCATGAGATCAGGGCTGAAGCGGTCGTGACCTGCGGGAACGGGCGTGTGGGTGGTGAAGATTACTTCCCGAGGAATCTGGCTTGCGGCTGTGGTGAAGTCAATGCCCTCTTCGACCATGCGATTCCGAATCGCCTCGAAGACAGCGAAGCCGCTGTGTCCCTCGTTCAGGTGGAGCACTCCGGGAGAGATGCCCATCGCCTTAAGAGCGCGAAATCCGCCGACGCCCAAGAGCAACTCCTGACGAATCCGGGTGCGCGCATCTCCGCCGTAAAGGCGCGAAGTGGTCTGACGATCCTCGGGCGCGTTGCCGGCTACGTTGGAGTCAAGCAGCAGCAAGTCGCATCGTCCCACCTTAACGCGCCACACTTTGGCGCGGATGAAGCCGCTGCGGGTCTTGATCTCGACAGCAACCGGCTCGCCGTTGACGCCGATGGCTGGTTGCATGGGCAGTTGATTCACGTCGGTTTGCAGGTATTCCTCACGCTGCCATCCGCCCTGGTCCAACCGCTGCAGAAAGTATCCCTGGCCATAAAACAGCCCAATGCCGATGAGGGGAATGTCGAGGTCGGATGCACTCTTGATGTGGTCCCCGGCCAGCACTCCGAGGCCGCCGGAGTAAATGGGCAGCGATTCGTGCAGCCCGAACTCGGCGGAAAAATAGGCGACCGGGCGAGGCCGCAAAACACCGGCGTTGGCAGCACCCCAGGTTCGGTCTGCCTTCAAATACTCCTGCTTGCGGCGATAAACGTAGTTGATGCGGCTGTGCAGCACCTGCTCCGTGGCGCGGCGCTCGATCTCAGCAAGCGGGATCTCACTGAGCAGCGAAATTGGGTTTTGATTTAGCTGTCGCCAGCGAACCGGATTCAGATCGCGAAACAGGCCCACGCTGTCGAGGTCCCAGCTCCACCAGACGTTTCGTGCCAGATCCCAAAGGCGCTCCTGCACCGGGGCAATAAAGCGGTCTACAGTGCGAGCCTCGCTCACCACCGTTGCCACCTGATTCGCCGCTTCGGCGAGCATACGGATCTCGGTGTCACGAAAGGTTCGCGGTTCCTTGGTTTGAACCACGAGAACGCCCTGCAAGATGCCGCGGTCAATGAGAGGCACGCCCAGGAAGGAATGGTATTCCTCTTCGCCGGACTCTTTGAAGTATTTGAAGCGGGGATGATTGCTGACATCTGAGACGGCGACCGGAAGCACCTGTTCCGCCACGAGGCCGGTGAGCCCTTCATGCAGTGGCATACGCAGGGTTCCGATACATCGGGGGTCGAGGCCGAGAGTGGCGGCCAGAACCAGGTTTGATCGATCCGGCTCGAGCAGGTAGGCTGAGCAGACATCGGTTTCGAACCGCGCAGCAATCAAAGCCACCACGTTCATAAGAGTATCGGCAGGCTTACCTTCCACCTCGGCAAGTCTCGCTATCTCATCGAGGGTGAGAACCAGGCGTTCATCGGTCGAATCAGTGGGCTGGGTCATCGGTATATGCTCCCCTTTCGATTCAAATCAGGAACCTTGTAACGACACGTGTGCCGCCTCCCGGCAAGAGTGCAAGGACAGATTCGGTTGGCAGAAGTAGAAATCGGTCAAAAACAGGCGGAATGGCTTATATGGGAAATCCCGCGCTTCGCCGGTGCGGGATAGTTTCGACGATACCATTAATCTGCCTTTAACGGCGAGTTTGGGAGCGCGGGTGGAGCAGTTGCAGGGCTACGGTACCATGACGTCGCGGCCACTTTTGTGCATTGCCTTTGAGGTACACCAATCCTGGAATTGCTAGTGCTGTCCGCCCGGAAGAGCAGCGAGTACAAAGGGCCACAAATAGCATGGATAGGTCGACGAGCATTCCCTCAAATGTTGAATATTGCATTTATTTTCAATTACTTACTGTACATATGAAGCCGCGCCCTTTAAAAACCAAAACTTGGGCAGCTTGAGCAATGCGGTTGAAAAGTCGAGAGCCCCTCTGTGCAGGAGGGGGGGTGGGTAGGGAGGGGTGGGAGGAGGAGGGGGGTGGGGTGGGGTACGAGAATTGGCTCCAAGCCAAAGATCTGCTTGCAGTGCTGAGAGATACGGCTTCATTTTGTTCTCTACACACGATTGTGCGCCAAGCGGAGGTAATTATATGCAAACGACAAAGAGGAAAAGATTGATGAGCCTTCCAGCGCCCGGCGGCAAAGGGGAGCTGAAAGCTGGCTCCTAGTCCCCTGGCGCCTCTTCCAGTTCCGACCCGAGCTTGTGCAGTTTCATGATCTTCCACTGGAGCTTATCGAAGAAGAGGTAAACCACTGGCGTGGTAAACAGAGTGAGTAACTGCGAAACCAGCAGCCCGCCGACGATGGTGATGCCGAGGGGCTTGCGCAGTTCAGAGCCGACGCCCATGCCGATCGCCAGCGGCATTCCGCCGAACATGGCCGCCATGGTGGTCATCATGATGGGGCGGAAACGGAGCAAACAGGCCTGATAGATGGCCTCGACGGGCGGCAATCCCTGATCGCGCTCGGCTTGCAGGGCAAAGTCGATCATCATGATCGCGTTCTTCTTCACAATTCCGATGAGCAGGATGATGCCGATGAGCGCGATGATGCTCAGTTCGGTGCCGGTGATCAGCAGGGCGAGGATGGCGCCCACCCCGGCCGGCGGAAGGGTGGAGAGAATGGTGAGCGGATGAATCAGGCTCTCATACAGGATGCCGAGGACGATGTAGACGGCGACCAGCGCGGCCAGGATGAGATAAGGCTCGTTGCGGAGAGAGTCCTGGAAGGCCTGCGCGGTTCCCTGGAAGCTGGCGTGGATGGCGGAGGGCATGCCAAGTTCGCGCTGGGTCTTCTCGAGCGCGGTGACCGCATCGCCCAGGGCCACGTTCGGCGCCAGGTTGAAGGTGAGCGTTACGGACGGGTACTGCCCCTGGTGGTTTACTTGCAATGAGGTTCGCTGATTCTGATAGTGAGCGATGGTGGCCAGGGGCACCATGGTGCCGTTGGCCGCCTTGATGAAAATGCCGTTGAGCGCATCGGGGCTCGACGAGTATTGCGGATCGACTTCCATGACCACGAAGTACTGGTTGAGGCCGGTGTACATGGTGGAAACCTGACGCTGCCCGAAGGCATCGTAAAGCACCTGGTCGATCATGGCGGCGGTGATGCCGAGCCGGGAAGCGGTGTCGCGGTCGATCACGAGGTTGGTAGCCAGACCCTGATCCTGCTGATCTGTGGAGACGTCGCGCAACTCGGGCATGGCCCGCATGCGTGCCTGCAACTGCGGAGCCCAGACATTTAGCTCCTTCAAATCCTCGTCGGAGAGAGTGTACTGGTATTGCGCGTCGGAGCCTCGGCCGCCGATCTGAATATCCTGATTGGGGACGAGAAACAGGGTTGCGCCGGGAACGCTGGTAAGCTTGCGGCGGAGGCGATTGACCACATCGCTGGCGGAGACGTGGTCGGGATGGAGATGGAGCGCCGTGCGCAGGCGGCCGACCCAATCATTGGCGGTTGCGACGTAGGGGCGCTGCCTCAGAGGCTTGAGCGCGATGAACATGCGGCCCACGTTGTTGCTGCCGCCGCCGGGCCCGCTGCCGCCCGCGAACGCGGTAACCGACAGGATAGCGGGATCGTCAAGCACCATTTGAGCCAGTGCTCGCTGCTTGGCGCTCATGGTTTCAAAGCTGATGTCCTGGGATGCGCGGGTGGTGCCGCTCATGCGGCCGGTGTCCTGCTGCGGGAAAAAGCCTTTGGGCACGATGACGTACAGGTAGATATTCAGGAGCGCGGTGCCGATGGCCACGCCCAGAATCAACCACTGGTGGCGCAGGACCCAACGCAATGCGGAGGCGTATTCGCCGCGCAGCCACAGGAAGGCGCGCTCGCTGGCGCGATAGATGGATCCGTGGCGGCTATCGTCCCGGGACTTGAGAAAGTGCGCGCAGAGCATGGGCGTGGTGGTCAGCGACACCATGAGCGAAACCGCGATAGCCACCGAGAGGGTAACGGCGAATTCGCGGAAGAGCTTGCCTACAAGGCCGCCCATCAGCAGGATGGGCGTGAAAACGGCGATCAGCGAGGTGCTCATGGTAAGCACGGTAAAGCCGATCTCCTTGGAGCCCCTCATGGCAGCCGCAAACGGCTTCATCCCCATTTCCAGATAGCGGGTGATGTTCTCGATGACCACGATGGCGTCGTCCACCACAAAACCGGTGGCGATGGTGAGCGCCATGAGGGAGAGATTGTCGATGGTGTATCCGGCTAGGTACATGACGCCGAAGGTGCCGAGCAGCGAGAGCGGGACGGCGACCGAGGGGATGATGGTGGCCCATACCTCGCGCAGGAAGATGAAGACCACGAGCACGACCAGCATCACGCTGATCATCAGCGAGATCTCGACGTCGTGGACGCCGGAACGGATGGTGGTGGTGCGGTCCACAGCCACATTGATCTTCACGGTGGGCGGGATGGCAGCCTGCAGGTGCGGCATCTCAACCATCACGTTATCCACGGTGGAGATAACGTTGGCTCCGGGGCTCTTCATGATGATGACCAGGATTGCATCCTGCATCTGCCCGGAAGGTCCGTTGATGGGATTAATGCCCGCCACTCCGGCGGTGAGGATGTTGGCGACGCTGTCGGTAACCGTACCCAGATCCTCGACGCGCACCGGCGCGCCGGTCAGCCGGTTGTAGCCGGCGATGATGGGTGCAAAATCCTTAGCTTTGAAGATCTGGTCGTTGTCGTTGATAGACCAGCGGTGTTCCGCGTCCTGAAACGCGCCTTTGGGCCGGTTGGCATTGGAGCCAGACAGGGCGGTGCGCACCGCCTCGAGGCCGATGCCGGTGTTGGCCAACTGCATCGGGTTCAGCTCGACGCGCACCGCGGGGCTGGCGCTGCCGCCCACAAACACCTGGCCCACGCCCTGAATCTGCGAGATTTTCTGCGCGAGGATCGAGTCGGCCAGGTCGTAAATCTGCGGCTTGGAAATCACGTCGGAGGTGAGCGTGAGGATAAGAATGGGCGCTTCGGCGGGGTTGGACTGCGGTAGCCGGGATTCTGGGGCAGATAGGAGGGTAGCTGGCTGCGGGCGGCGTTGATGGCGGCCTGCACGTCGCGCGCGGCCGCATCGATATTGCGATTGATGTCGAATTGGAGGGCAACGGAGGCCGACCCCAGCGAACTCGACGAGGTCATCTGGTTTACGCCGGCGATGCGTCCGAACTGGCGCTCGAGCGGAGTGGCGACGGCCGAAGCCATCGTCTCCGGGCTGCCGCCGGGCAATCCTGCTCCGACACCGATAACCGGAGAATCGACGTCGGGCAGCGAGGCTACGGGCAGCAGCGAGTAGGCCACGGAGCCGGCCAGAAGCAGAGCCATGCTCAGCAGTGAAGTGGCTACCGGGCGCTTGATGAAGGGTGCGGAAAGATGCATTGGTCCTTATCCTCAGTCAGCGCTGACCGGTTGGTGTTCCAGTTCCTCGCCGACGCTGATATCGCGGGGCTTGAAACGCCTTGCCAGCTTGTCGAAATAGAGATAAACGACTGGCGTTGTGAATAAGGTGAGCATCTGCGACATGATGAGACCGCCGACGATGGTGACGCCCAGCGGCATGCGGAGTTCAGCACCAACACCACCGCCCAATGCCAGCGGGAGACCGCCGAGCAGGGCGGCCATAGTCGTCATAATGATGGGCCTGAAGCGCAGCAAGCAAGCCTGGAAGATGGCGGCCTCGGCGGTTTTGCCCTCGTCGCGCTCAGCCTGCAAGGCAAAGTCGATCATCATAATGGCGTTTTTCTGCACAATACCAATGAGCAGGATGATGCCGATGAGTGCAATCACCGAGAATTCAACCCGGGTGATCAGCAGCGCCAGCAGGGCGCCCACGCCCGCGGAGGGCAGTGTGGAGATGATGGTAATGGGGTGAATGTAGCTCTCGTAGAGCACGCCGAGCACAATGTAGACGGTAACCAGGGCGGCCAGAATCAGGATCGGCTCGTTGGCCAGGGAAGTCTGGAAGGCGGCTGCCGTGCCCTGGAAGCTGGAGTTGATGGAGGCCGGCATCTGAATGCGCTGCTCGACCTGATTGACGGCCTTGACGGCGTCGCCAAGCGCTTTACCGGGCGCGAGGTTGAAGCTGACCACGGTCGACGGGAACTGGTCCTGGTGCCCGATTGAAAGCTGGGCTTGCGTCTGCTCCCAGTGAGACACCATGCTGAGCGGAACCTGCGAACCGTTGGACGACCTTACAAAAAGCTCGCTGAGCATGGTGGGGCTGGTCTGGAAGTTTTGTCCCACTTCCATTACCACGTGGTACTGGTTGAGCTGGGTGAAGATGGTGGAAACCTGGCGCTGTCCGAAGGCGTCGTAGAGGGTATTGTCGATGTCGGCCATGGCGATGCCCAACCGCGCCGCTGTGTCTCGGTCGATCTCAAGATGCGCGGCCAAGCCCTGGTCTTGCAGGTCGCTGGCCACATCGGTCACCACGTTCTCCTTGCTCAGCTCATCCACCATCTTGCGGGTGTAGGTGGCCAGTTCGGCTGCGTTCGGATCTTCGAGAGCGTATTGAAACTGTGTCCGGCTGATGCGGTCTTCCACGGTGAGATCCTGGAGCGGCTGCAGGAAGAGCTGAATGCCCTCGACGGCGTTGACCTTGCTCTGCATGCGGCGAATCACATCGGTTGCGGAGATCTTCCGCACCTCCAACGGCTTGAGATTGATCTGGATGCGGCCCGAGTTCAGCGTGGTATTGGTGCCGTCGACGCCGATGAAGGAGGAGATGTTATCAACCGCCGGGTCCTGCAGAACGACGTCCACGAGCTTTTGCTGGCGCTGGGCCATGCTGGCGAAACTGACCGTTTGCGGCGCCTCGGAGATGCCCAGGATAACGCCCGTGTCCTGCACCGGGAAGAAGCCTTTAGGGACGATGATGAAGAGCAGAACGGTGGCTACGAAGGTTCCGATGGTGACCATCAGAGTGATAAAGCGGTAGCGCAGAATTACCGTCAGCGCACGCCCATAGGAGGCGATGATGGAGTTGAAGACCTTCTCCGACCAATGATAGAAGCGCGTCTGTTTGGCCGTTGCCTTGTCCTGGAGAATGCGGGAACACATCATCGGCGTCAGGGTCAGCGAGACGACCGCGGAAACCAGGATGGTGATGGCCAGGGTGATGGCGAATTCGCGGAACAGGCGTCCCACCACGTCGCTCATGAATAGCAGCGGGATAAGCACCGCGATGAGCGAAACAGTGAGCGACATGATGGTAAAGCCGATCTGCTCGCTGCCCTTGAGCGCCGCCTGCATGGGGCTCATGCCTTCTTCAATGAAGCGCGAGATGTTCTCGATCATCACGATGGCGTCGTCCACGACGAACCCGGTCGAGATGGTGAGCGCCATCAGTGTCAGGTTGTTCAGCGAGTAGCCGAGCAGGTACATCACGCCAAAGGTGCCCACAATCGACAAGGGCACAGCGACCGACGGAATAATGGTAGCCGCCAGGTTGCGCAAGAAGAGGAAGATGACCATGACCACCAGGGCGACGGTGATCATCAGGTCAAACTCGACGTCTTTGACCGAGGCGCGGATGGTGACGGTGCGGTCAGTGAGCACCTTGACTTGAATGCTTGCCGGAAGGCTGGTCTGCAACTGCGGCAACAGCTTCTGGATGCGGTCCACGACGGCGATGATGTTGGCGCCCGGCTGGCGCTGGATATTGACGATGACGGCGGGATGGTGGTCCATCCAGGCGGCCTGCTGGTTGTTTTCAGCGGAATCCACAATCAGCGCCACATCGGAGGCGCGCACCGGGGCCCCATTGCGATAGGCCACAATCACCGGCTTGTAATCGGAACTCGAAAGCAACTGGTCGTTGGCGCCGATGGTGTAAGACTGGCGCGAGCCGTTCAGCGTGCCCTTGGCCTGATCCACATTGGCCGCCGCGACAGCAACGCGCAGGTCTTCAAGGCTCAGGTTGTAAGCGGCAAGCTGCGACGGATTCGCCTGAATGCGTACCGAGGGCTTTTGGCCTCCGGCGATGGAGACCATGCCGACGCCGGTAACCTGCGAGATTTTCTGCGCCAGGTTGGTGTCGGCCGCATCTTCAATCTTGTCGAGCGGCAGCGTATCCGAGGTGAGCGCGAGCGTCATAATGGGCGCGTCGGCGGGGTTTACCTTGCTGTAAATAGGAGGATTGGGCAGATCGGGGGGAAGGAAACTGTTACCCGCGTTGATGGCCGCTTGAACTTCCTGCTCGGCGACATCGATGTTCTCGTCGAGGTTGAATTCGAGCGTAATGACCGAGCCGCCGCCGGAACTGACCGAAGTCATCTGCTTCAGGCCCGGCATCTGGCCGAACTGACGCTCCAGAGGCGCGGTTACCGACGAAGCCATCACGGAAGGCCCAGCGCCCGGATAGAACGTGAGCACCTGGATGATGGGGTAATCCACCTCGGGCAGCGCGGAGACCGGCAACTGATAGTAGCCGACACCGCCAGCGAGCAAAATGGCCGCCATCAGCAGCGAAGTCGCTACCGGGCGCAGAATGAAGGGCCGGGAAGGACTAAGGCTCACTGCTGCTCCTTCTTGTGACGCTTCCCAGTCTCCTTGCCGCCCGTGGAGGCGGAAGCGGCCGGCGCACCTTGATTGGAAGGCGTGGCCTGGCTGGTTTTCGGCCGGATTTGGCTAATCACGACCGACGCACCCGGCCGGAGCCGGTCTGTGCCGTCCACGACCACCTTCTGGCCAAGCTCTACGCCGCCGTCCAGAATGGTCAACTGCCCCTGCGCCAGGGCGATCTTCACCTGCTGCATTTTGGCGATGGTAGCGCCCTTCTCGTCGGCGCCGATCACCCAAACGAATGAACCCTGTAAGCCGGTCTGAATAGCGGCCGATGGCACCACAAGTGCATTCTGCCGGTTTTCCATCACCAGGTGGATGTTCACAAACTGATTCGGGAACATGGCATCGTCGCGGTTGTCAAAGACCGCTTTGAGCTTGGCGGTTCCAGTGG
>Ga0209083_1004079_pt1 | contig 11537 bp, 7 predicted proteins | sample AM7aDNAmetaG_FD_184132 | JGI IMG/M metagenome (GOLD analysis project Ga0209083, IMG submission 184132) | Freshwater microbial communities from Finland to study Microbial Dark Matter (Phase II) - AM7a DNA metaG (SPAdes) (version 3) | ecosystem: Environmental > Aquatic > Freshwater > Lake ...
ATCCAATGGTCATTGCGGCCGTGCGGGTTCAAGTCCCGCCCCGGGTACGATTATAGAACGAAACCTGCTGATTTTCAGCGGGTTTTTTTGTTTTATGTAATCAAATAAAATATATTCGGAAATGAACAAGACTTTTATAATTTTTTATTTGGCCACCATGCAGTTGATGGTTTTTGCACAATCGGACGAGTGGCACAATTCAACAAAAAATGAGGTCAACCGTGAACCAATGCATACTCATTTTTTCGCTTACGAAAATAAAGACATGGCTCAGAAGGGAATACCGCAGGAATCGGACAATTTTTTAAGCATGAACGGGAAATGGAAATTCTTCTGGGTAAAAGATGCCGATCAACTACAGCTGAATTTTTACAAACCCGATTGTGAGGATGCCGGTTGGAATCTGATCAACGTGCCGGCAGTATGGGAACTCAACGGGTATGGCGACCCCATTTATGTGAGTGGTGGTTATCCATGGAATGGTCAATCATCGGTCGTTCCACCCAATGTTCCCATTGTAAACAATCATGTTGGTTTGTATCGTCGCACATTTGACATACCACAAAACTGGAATGGCAAACAGGTTGTTGCCCACTTTGGGTCGGTTACGTCCAACATGTATTTGTGGGTCAATGGCAAATATGTGGGGTATAGCGAAGACAGCAAATTGGAAGCAGAATTTGACATTACAAATTACCTGGTAAAAGAAAAAACCTTATTGCATTTCAGGTATTCCGCTGGAGTGATGGGACATATCTTGAGGATCAGGACTTTATACGATACGCCGGTGTTGGCCGCGATTGCTTTTTGTATGCCCGCAATGCCCAACGGATTGATGATCTACGGATTACCCCCGATTTGGTGAATGATTATAAAGATGGGAAACTTGAAATCAACACTACCTTGTCAAAAGCTGCTTCGGTTTCTTCGATTGTTTTTGAGTTGGTAAAAAATGGAAAACTCATTGCCACTGCCGAACAAAAAGGCTCTGGCAAAACCCTGATTTCTGTAGAAAACCCACAGAAATGGTCTTCGGAATCGCCTGATTTATATTTGCTTTTTGCAACATTGAAGGACAACTTGGGTAAAGAAGTTGAAGTTATCCCTCAAAAGGTGGGTTTCCGCAAGGTTGAAATTAAAAATGCCCAATTGTTGGTAAATGGGAAAGCCATCCTGATTAAAGGTGTAAACCGCCACGAAATGGATCCGAATACGGGATACGTTGTTTCACGTGAACGGATGATCCAGGATATTCGGATTATGAAGGAATTGAATATCAATGCTGTACGCACTTGCCATTATCCGGATGACAATAACTGGTACGACCTGTGCGACGAATATGGTTTGTATCTGGTTGCAGAAGCAGATGTGGAATCACACGGAATGGGATATGGTGACAAAACACTTGCAAAGAATCCCGATTTTGCTTTGGCCCACTTGCAGCGCAATCAGCGCAATGTACAGCGGAACTGGAACCATCCATCAGTCATCATTTGGTCTTTGGGCAATGAAGCCGGCATGGGTCCCAACTTTGATGCCTGTTACGACTGGATCAAAAAGGAAGATCCAAGCCGTCCGGTTCAGTACGAGCGTGCAGTCAAAGGCAAGTCAACGGACATTTACTGTCCGATGTACCTTGGCTATGAAGCATGTGAAAAATATGTACAAAACAATCCTGAAAAGCCGCTTATCCAATGCGAATATGCCCATGCCATGGGAAATTCAGAAGGCGGTTTCAAGGAGTACTGGGACATTGTTCGCAGGAATCCCAACTATCAGGGTGGGTTTATATGGGATTTTGTGGACCAGTCGCCGCATCACAAAACAATTGAAGGTGTTGATATACCTGCATATGGGGGTGATTTCAACAAATATGACAGCTCTGAGGATCAGAATTTCTGCGATAACGGTTTGATTGGTCCAGATCGGGTGTACAATCCACATGCCTATGAGGTCAGGTATTTCCACCAATCAGTTTGGGTAACACCTGTCGATCTGACCAAAGGAATTGTATCCGTTTACAACGAGAATTTCTTCACCGACCTCGGTAATTATTTGCTTGAATGGCAATTGTTGTCCAATGGCAAAGTGTTGGAATCTGGGGTGGTTGACGGATTAAATGTTGCTGCTCAGCAAAAGTCAGAAGTCAGATTGGGCTTTTCCACCGAAAACAGTTCAAAAGAAAAGGAATTGTTGATTAACATTACATTCAAACTTAAAAAGGCAGATCAATTGTTGCCTACCGGATTTATTGTGGCTTCCAATCAGTTGGTTGTTAATGATTACCAATCAAAACCAGTTGACCTATCCAATGCAAGGACAGATAAAAACACACCAGAGATTATCCCTGAAATTCTGAACGACAATCAGAAATGTACTTCCGTAATTGGAAATGATTTTCAGATAGATTTCAACAAGCAAAGTGGATTTATTGAAAGATATTTAGTTGGGAATGAAGAGTTTTTGGCAGATAAAGGAGCTTTGACCCCAAATTTCTGGCGTGCCCCGACGGACAACGACATGGGCGCAAATCTTCAAATAAAGTACAAAGTGTGGAGAAATCCGGATTTGAAGTTGAAAAGTTTAAGTGCCAAAACAGTGAATGATTTCATCGAAGTACAAGCCGATTACGAAATCAAGGAGGTTTACGCGAAACTTTATCTAACCTATCTGATCAACAACGATGGGGCTGTGAAGGTTACCCAGAAACTGGTAGCTGATAAGGAAGCCAAAGTGCCCAACTTCTTCCGTTTCGGGATGCAAATGCAAATGCCAAAGTCGTTTGAAAAAATTGAATTCTATGGTCGTGGTCCGATTGAAAATTACATCGACCGCAACAATTCACAGTTCCTGGGTATTTACAACCAGCATGTTACAGACCAATTCTATCCCTACATCCGTCCACAGGAAACCGGTACAAAGACGGATATCCGATGGTGGAAACAGCTAAACCTTGCAGGAAAAGGATTGGAATTTGTGGCTGATTCTCCGTTCTCGGCGTCTGCCTTGCACTATACAATTGAATCATTGGATGATGGTGATTTCAAAGACCAACGACATTCACCCGAGGTGCCGCAGGCCAACTTTAACAATGTTTGCATCGACAAAGTTATGATGGGTTTAGGATGTGTAAACAGTTGGGGAGCCACACCACGCAGCGAATATCAGTTGAAATACCAGGATTATGAATTTACATTTTTGATGAAACCGGTTAAATAGGAACTCACTCACGTGTAATCCTATAGATTAACATCCAGCATTTTAAGGTCGTCAATATGCAAAGTTGCAACGATCGATCTGGAAATTTGTGCGATTTGCTCCAACTTCCGTTCCTGAAAGGTGACCTTTGTGTTCCAGCTGTAATAGAAACCCAATAAACAAATTGCTACAATAAAAATGAATCGTTTTGCAGCCTTAGCCGGTTTTATATTTATCATTTAACCAATATTTTTTTTGTAACGGTTTTCTTATTGTTTGAAATAATTTTTAGCAGATATACTCCTTTTAGAAGGTCTAGATTATTAAGTGTATATGTATTTCCAGTAATGTGTGTTTCCTTCGTGATCAATTGCCCGATTGGATTATACAGTTCCAAAGTGTAGTTTTCATAGTTTTCCTTAAACCTGATTGTAGTACTTTCCCGAAAGGGATTGGGGGAAATGGTGATTTCGTTGTCGGGTAAATTTTGATCGGAAATTCCGGTTGCGGTGATGTCTCCCCATTGTAAGCCGTGACCAAAACTGGCGACCCATATTTTGTTCTTGTCGTAAGGATTGTAAAATACCCGTTCCGGGACGCTAAAATCATAATTTGCAACCTGGGTGATTGTGGGAGTGGCAGCATTGATGTTAGCGCTGTGCCATAATCCGCTTCCATGGGTGGTGATAAAAAGTTCACTGGCATTGTTTGGGTTAAAGGTACATGAGCTGACATCAACTCCGGAAAGTATTTTGGTCCAGGTTGTCCCTGAATTGGTCGTTTTGTATAAGCCGCCCATGTCATTCCCATTTCCGCCCCATCCGCTATAGACACATGAATACCAGGTATTTTGGGTTGCATCGTTGGGATCAATTACAACATCGTGGCACCAGTATTTCTGGTTCGCACCCGACTTGTCGGTCCAGGTGGATGTTGTTGGCGAATACACAAAAATGCCGGAACTCGCTGTGAAAGCACCTGCCGGATTGCGCCTTCCGGAAAAGGAGCAAAGAAGGTTCCCGTTGTTCAAAACTGTCATTGTTGCCGGATGCCCTTCGGTACGGGGTGGTGCTGCGAGTTTTGTCCATGTTGACGAAGCGCCCAGATTGAGGTTATTCGTCACATAAATACCGCCCAAACTGCTACCGTAATTGACAACGGCGGCATACATCCGGTTGACGTTGTTTGGGTCGGTGGCAAGCCAATAAACAGGGTGCGCAAAATTGTGGAGGGTAGTCCATGTTGTGCCATTGTCGGCAGAGGTAATGACACCCCCTGTCCCGGCATCAAGGGTGGCGTCCTGTAAACGATAGCTTTTATATAGATCATGAACAGAGGAGGTTGCAGCATATAAGGTTGTATTGGAAACGTTCTTAACGATATGGTACATCGTGTTTATCGTAGCTGCCGTATAATCGAAGGCCCATGTCTGACCTGCATTCTTGCTCCGGATTGCAAAAATATCGGTATAGGCAGCAAACAGATTGTTGTTATCGGTCCAGTTCAGGAACCAGGCGGAGGTGTTTTCGCATCCAATACTTTTATAATACTGTTTAACTGGCGTATTTGAACCTGCCGCATGCTGGGTCGTCGGGTCAATATAGGCTTGGGTCCAGGTTGTGCCGCCGTTGTTTGTTTTTGTGGAAAAAGCCATATCACTGATTACCAACACATTTTTATTTGTTGGGGAAACAGCGATCCCGAAAAGACATTCAGGGTATCCCCATGTTTTGTCACCGCCCGTACCGCACCAGCCGGTAATCAGGTTTTGATTGCTGGCAGTATTGAAAGTCTGTGTCCATGTCCATGCTGAGCCTGCAGTAGTGGTTTTCATTACATTCGGTTGTCCGGTGGAACTGCCTCCTCCAAGATAGACCGTATTGATGTCGTTCTCGGCCATTGCCACAAACATCAGGTAATCTTTGTTAATGTCGATACCTGCGGTTCTGGAAGTCCATGTACCTGATGCATTGTCCATTGAATAGACGCCGCGGATAAATCCCCAGTAATCGGTGCCAACCAATCCCAAATAGATATTGCTCACAAGGCCGGTAAGGCAGACGAACCGGGTCGTGGTGCCAGCCTTCGCGGCTGCGAAAGAGAAGATCCGTTCATTTGCAGGAAGACCTGTCGTCGTTAAAGTAGTAAAGGAAGTGCCACTGTTGGTTGAGTAGATCACTCCGTCGTTTGATCCGATATAAATATTGGTGCCGTCAAAGAAAACACCACCAATGATGTTGCCGGCGCCATTGTCATTGGCCTGATGGATCCTTGTGAAAGTTGTACCGCCATTGCTGGAAAAATAGATGGAACTCCAATCGTTGATGATCACACGGTTCGGATTGTTGTAATCGGCCCATATGCTGAAAATCTCGTTGGAATCATCGGGGTTTCCGGTGAGCTTGTTCCAGGTTTTTCCACCATCGGTACTTTTAACAGGGAGAATGGAGTTGTTGGCGTAATTGATACTGTAGCGCGTTGTTGTATTTGTAAAACGCACTGCACTGTTTCTGGATGCCACCAATTGCCGGAAATCGACAATCGAATAGCTCAACCCAAAATCGAGGGTGTGGAAAAGTTCGCTCATGTCGCAAGCCACATAATATTCGTTCGGGTCGGCAGGATTGATGGATGGCGAAAACATAGAACCCCCACCCCCGATTCCTGTGGTGTTCCATGTGGTTGGAATCTGGGCAACGGAATTTTGCAACAAAAAACCAAGGATTGCGAATAAAATGAGCTTTTTCATCGAATTGAACTTTTCCCTTTTTTACAAAGGTACAATAAATTAGAAAATTGAATTGCCTTCATTTTAAAGCACCGTCGGGAGCTTCGCACACCGACAGGTTGCTGTACGGTCAAATCTTTCGGTAAATAGGTGAGTAGTCAAACTTGTCCTAATCAACCTTTCAAAACTATTTTTATCAGGATGAAGTGAATGAAGACCGCCAACAACATACCAGCACTTTCTCCCTCAGTACCTGTCATTGCGCGGAGTGCGGAAAAGATCACCTTTTGAAACTGGTATAACCTGCACTCCAACTTGTTCCGATCCATCGGAAAAGCAAGCCCAAACTAAGAAGTTCAGTCATAAAAACATTGTTTTGAAAGTGCTTCAAATATGGGATTGCCGCATCAAACATAATGACAATCCTAACCATTTAATATACAGACGTTTGATTCGCAATGACAATTTCAATAGGGAGATCTTTCAAAATTATAATCATGTCAACCATTTTGCCTCGCACCATCACTAATAGAACACCAAGTGCCGTTAGGCACGGCCCATGTTGTAACAACGGAATTCATTCCGTTGCCAAAAACCAAGAAACACAGCACCAAAAACATGTTCTGGATACCTCTACTGGCTTTTTAGAGAGTTGCCATCTCCGTCCGAAGGTCCATTGTCTCTTTCCCGAACATTTGATCGCGGACGGTTTATGCTATAGTGCTTTTACCCCGGGTTGCGCGGTCCTATGGTAATCTGAGTTTTGAAAGGTTTTTTGCTCGGGACCGCTTACCTGGGGTTATTCACGTTTTATCCCTTTCAGGGAAATGACCAGGGATGGATTTTGAAACGTTTCCAAAATTAGGAACTGCGCCACCTAGTTTTAAAAGTTAGATGAAGACAACAAACAAACTTGCAGCACTTTCACCCACATGACCTGTCATTGCGCGGAGTGCGGCACCGATGAAGTTTTATTGCTAATTACCTGAACTCCAAAGCAATCCCATTCTAAGAAGCACTATCCCAAAAACAATGTTTTGAAAGTGCTTCAAACATGGGATTGCTTCCCGAATCGTAAACTCTCGGGACGCGTCATCAAACATATTGAATCTGCCAACTATTTTATATACAGCCGTTTGGTTCGCAATGACAGTTCATAAAGGATGACCTTCCAAAATTAAATTTGTGCCAATTATCGTTGCAAACGACAAACCATTAACCCCTCGTTACAAACGAGGGGGATACCCTAACCCAACACCAACCTTTTGGGTAACTCGCGAAAAACCCCAAAAAATTTTCCGCAAAGGTGGATCCGTAACTTCGTAAGCCTTCAAAAAAGCATGTCAAAACCTCGCTCCACTTCAGTTTTGCATCACTTTTTTTTGGCTTACTCACTTGCCCTACCCATCCTGAGCTCAAAGGGATAGACCGGAATAGCAACCACCAAACTACGGGACGAGAACCACGCGAAAGCCCAGATTGTCTAGACTGAAGTCTGGGGCATCGTAATGCCGGTAATCTGAGGGACACATAAAATCTTCCTCGAGGAACGAGCCACCGCGATACACACGGCGTTTACCTGTAGCAGGCCCTTGTGGATTAGTTAATGGTAAGTTCCTATATTTACTGTAATAGTCGCTGCACCATTCCCCAACGTTTCCGCTCATATCATAAATACCCAAACTGTTCGGATTTTTAGTGCCTACTGGATGGGTCCTGATTTCACTGTTTTCATAATACCATGCATAATTGCGTAAATTGCTTTTAATATTTGTTCCTGCCCATTTTGTACGATTTGTTGCACCTCCTCCCGCAGCATATTCCCATTCTGCCTCAGTCGGCAACCGGTAGGTTTTGCCTGATTTTGAATTTAGTTTAAGGATAAATTCCTGTATATCGTTCCAGCTTACCATTTCAACAGGACCATTGTCACCATATTTATAAAATGAAGGGTTACTTCCCATAATGTCAACCCATTGTTTTTGGGTCACTTCGTATTTTCCAATGTGAAAATCTGAAACGGTAACGATATGGGCGGGTTTTTCATATTCAATTACACTGCTGTCGTTACCCATTGTAAATGTTCCACCTTTCACATAAACCATTTGGATAACCTTATAACTGTCATTGCAATTGATTTCATTCTTTTTTTCTTCAGCTTTTGCCGAATTTGCAGGATATTTCTCGATGTATCGGTTATAGCTATCGCACGTGTTTGTTGCTGTGGCGGTTTGCCATGCAGTTAATTCTTCCGTTAAATCTATTGTTCTTTGGATAAGCACATTAAGTGGAACTTTTTTAGTGCTGATTGGATCTAATTTCATCGATTGACTCAATTTCTGATAGGCATCATCCAATACTTTGTTAGTAGCTTCCAGTTCTTTGTTTTTTTGATATATGGAAATTGAAAAATAAACAACCATACAAAGAAAACATACCAATAGAGTATAAAAAATGAATTTTATACTGTTGCGCAATTTTAGGTTTGCCTGACGTTGTGCATCTTCGATTTTTTGCTTTTCTATCCGGGCATTGCGCGACTTCATGATGGGTTCAATTATTGTATCGTGGCACAACTCTATGCTGTCGCTGCCTGTGCTGTTCGGTTCGCTTCGCAATAAATGGCAGTTGATCAGCGTGTCCAATTCTTTGTTGTTTAAAGAGTCATTGCACACTATGCGATCCAATGAAACCCGGCTGCTGTTCCTTATCAATACATCTTCGATAAATATTTTGGCATCTGGTTGTCGATCAGCAGGTAATAATTCAATCGAACTTTCATAAAACTGAAGAAAAATCCCAGTGAAAGGCGGTATTTCTTCCTTTTGAATACCAATTGGATAAATATTGTCCTTTTGTTTTTGTATTGCTATGTCTTCAAGCTGTCTGCAGATCAATTGCAATATGGTGGTTTCAATCGCTATTTTACCGTGTTCCGTAAGTACATCAATGATGTGATTTATTGCTTTGGTATCAATTTCAAAAACAGGACAAAGGAAGCCATCCTGTTTGCTGGCAGCAGGTTTAAGTATGGCATCTTGGGCCTCGCGTGTCTTCTTATCAGTTTTTAATGGATTTAGCTCATAATAGTTTTCCTGAATATCAGGGAAGAAATCGGCAAGTTCGTTGATAAAGCTCAAATAATCGTAGCGGATCGCAAACAGGGTATGGATATCCAGGTTGTGGCGCAAAAAATCAAAATCCTTTAAACTTTCAACTTGCAGTTGATCAACCATATAATTCAAGGTGGCTTGCGGAATGTCAACCCTAGTAAGCTCGTAAAGTTCCTGTTTAAATTTCAAACGTTGCTCGTGCGGGTATGAAAAGAATTCTTCGAATTGGTCGAATACCAACAAGATCTTCCGGTTTTCGACAGATTGAAGTTTTTTGAAATAATACCACAATGGTTTTTCGTTGTGGCTTTCGTTGACCAAATTATCCAGCTCATCAGAGGTTACACCTTCTATCAACGGTCGGATTGCCAATCGGATCCTTTCAAGAGGGGGAATTGGAGTAGCGTTTTCATCGTAAAGATAAAAGCGTATGTTTAGGGTTAAAAAGTTAGATTGCATTTGAGGCAATACACCGGCATTGAGCAACGATGATTTGCCAACCCCTGATTTTGAATAAAGCAAGACACTTTTGCGGTTGCGTATGTATTTTTGCAGTTGAACGATATCGTAATCGCGCCCGAAAAAAATGGATTGTTGCCTGTCGGTAAACGAAACAACACCTGGGTATCTTCTATTTTGCATCGTTCAGTTTATTAATTGTTTCATCTCTCAATTTTTCAATGCGAATAACTATTTCTTGCAATTCGCCTTCATTATCGGTTTTCATTGCAAGAATACGTTGATCAGCAACCTTTTGCAGGGTTTGTTCAACAAAATACCGATATAGGGGCTTATACATTCCCCTTTCAATGCACTTTGAAAGCAATAATTCCACGAATTTCAAATAGTTTCCCTGGGCATTTGTAATTTTGAACTGCTGCTTAATAAAGTTACTGTGAACACTTTCCAAATCAGTGGGATAACATGAAAACCCTTTTGCTTTGACATCCAGACAGAACATAAGCAAGCGGTTGTACCACTTATTAAAATCAATGCCAATAAATAAAAGCCGATGGGCATTCCTGACCATATCGCCGATGTTCAATGGCATCCTAACATTTGTACCCTTCTGCATGTAATCGAAAAAATGCTCATGCATAAAGATGTAGAACCCTTTTTCATTGGCATTTCCTGGGGCTAGTTTATCAACCGGACTACCCAATGGACTTCCCAATAGATTGTACACTACAGGGTTTTCTACCGTAGGTACCTGGACATCCAATGTTTTGCCATTGTAAGCATAAAAGTTATGTGGCTTATTGTGTTCGTGGAAAACCTTACGGATTGTTTCATCAGGAGCAACCGAAACAATCAAAGGAAACGGAATTTTGGCAATGTTTTCGATAATTTGGTGTCCGATCGTGTTTTCTGTGGAAAATTTGTTGGAGTAATACTTCATGACCTTCATAAGGATGTCCTTTTCGGTATCGCTTTTATCCTGGCCTGGCATAAAGAAACTGTCTTTATCGTTATATTCCAAACCTTGTTTGCCAGAGGAGCGATTAAAGTTATCATGCAACGAAACACCATTTTCATCAACCGAAATTTCGGGACCTAAAAAAACGACACACTTGTTATATTGTATCGAATCGAGCAAATCGTCCCATTGAACTTCATCGAATAAATCAGCATCAACATTTTCGGGTTTGGTCTCTTTTGCAATCTGTAACCGTTCAAATTCCGCCAGTTTTTGGATTATCTCAGTAAACATGTTGTTTATTGACAGCTTTTTAGCCTTGACTTCCGGTTTTACCTGGTCGCCAATTATAATTGTAACAGTGCTGTTTTCAATATTTTGCAGGTTAATGTTACCGTCACCGAATGTATAGATTGAATTTTCCGGCATGATGTTGGATTATCTATTTATTGTGATTGTACTTTTGTTGATATCAACTGCTGTTATATGGCTAGTTCCAGAGACAATTACAGTATTTGTTTTGGTGATATTCTTAACTCCAGCAGTTTCCATCAGCAAATCAATCTTTTTGATCTGTTCTTCCAATTGCCCTTGGAGTTCTTTATTATCTTCAATTTCATATTTGAGAATACCCTGAAGCTCCTTTATTGTTTCTTCGTCAGCATTATTTTGCTTAATAAATTCAAGTTTCTCTTTGGCTGACTTTTTGGTAATAACATTGCCAAGCCATCCAAATAATCCGGTAACAGCACCACCAATGGCTGGGATCTTCAACAATTCGGTTGCCTGTCCCAAGATGGCACCGGTTTGGGTCACTAATTCGTTCATCGTGATTAAATTATGGGTTAATATCAAAACAAAGAAAATGATTAAAAATATTAAACGCAAATCCGATTAGATTGTTTTGTTTAATGTTGATATTTCATTTATCCTTTGATTCTTTGTCATATGCGCTGTTGAACTAAATCCCTTTCGGGATAGCTTTTTCCAACATTCCCAAAAATAATCAAAAACTGATTAATAGATCTTTGAGGCATTATTTATTTAAAATTTATTGTCGTATGAGAAAACGTATTGAACC
>Ga0209083_1004080_pt1 | contig 11536 bp, 13 predicted proteins | sample AM7aDNAmetaG_FD_184132 | JGI IMG/M metagenome (GOLD analysis project Ga0209083, IMG submission 184132) | Freshwater microbial communities from Finland to study Microbial Dark Matter (Phase II) - AM7a DNA metaG (SPAdes) (version 3) | ecosystem: Environmental > Aquatic > Freshwater > Lake ...
CCCGCCGTGATCACAGATACGGAGAAAAAAGCGGAATTAATATCAGCCGGCGGTATTGATATGCTTGTTGTTATAGACTTTAATAAGAAGTTCGCGTCTATTCCGGCCGAAAGGTTTATCACGGAAATTCTTGTCGGAAAACTCAAAATTAAAAAAGTGGTAGTAGGGTTTGACTACAGGTTCGGAAAGGGCGGCAGAGGCGACGCCGCTTTGCTGAATGAGTACGGGAAACTTTACGGATTTAAGGTCGAACGCGTCAAGGCCGTGAAATGCTGCGGGGGCATAATAAGCAGCACCGAGATAAGAATGAGGGCAACGGGTGGCGACCTGAGGACTGCAGCAAGAATGCTCGGGAGGCGCTACTCTTTGACCGGCAGGATAGTTCATGGGGACGGCAGGGGAACAGGCTTAGGATTCCCGACCGCAAATCTTAACGCGACAAACGAAGTAGTCCCTCCCGAAGGCGTCTATGCCGTAACCATCAAAGTCTGCGGCAGAACATATCGCGGCGCCTGCGGCATCGGACGGCCAACTTTTCATCCCGGCGAGAAACACCCTCCTGTTGAAGTCAATATAATAGGGTTGAGAAAGAAATATATTTACGGAGAGAAAGCAGAGGTTACATTCTATGAAAAACTCAGGGATACCAGAAAATTTAAAAGCAGAGATGCCTTAAAGCGTCAGATTGCAAGAGATATAGAAAAATGCAGTAAAATCCGGATTGATTGAATATCCCCTGTTTTGCTATAATAAGATTTGGTAAAGGCCCGGAGAGAGATGACTAAAAAGACCTTTTGGGACATATTGAAGAGCAAAATAACGCTGGCTGTCTATCGCGACATGTCGTCTGCCGGCACTATTAAACTTAAGTTTCCTGTGCTTGCCTGGTTGTCTGTCGCGCTTTTATTATTGTTGCTTTTAGGGTACGGTATCTATATCGCTTCTGAGGACATTGACTACAGGCTTGCAAAGGAATCTTCTTTGGCATTTAAGGAGAAAGCGCTGTTTTTGGTTCAGAAAGCCGGAGAACTTGAGGAAAAAGAAAAGAGGCTGGGGACTCTTGAAGAAAAACTCAGGGACCTGCTTGCTTACAAAAACGAGAAATCACTGGTGAGAGAGGAAGGCAGCGGCGGTCCCAGTAAATCTGACCAAAAGGTGCTCGATAAACTGCTCTCGGAAGATATGGGCAAGGAAGATGTCCGCAAAGAATATAACAAGCTTATCTCTGATCTTGACTTTCGCGAGCAGAGCGCAAAAGAAATATTTCAATATGTTTCCCAGCTGCGTTCTGTCTGGGCCGCGACTCCAAAGGGCCGTCCGGTTAAGGGCTTGATAACCTCAAGGTTCGGGGCAAGGAACGGAATAGATTATCCTTCTAAAGAAGACCATGTAGGCGTGGATATCGCGAACAGGCAGGGAACTCCAATCCATGCAACGGCAGATGGCAGGGTTATTTTCAAGGGCAGGCTTGGCGGGTACGGCAATCTTGTGATACTTGAACACGATTATGGCTTTACGACAAGATACGGGCACTGCAGTAAGCTGCTGGTGAAAGTGGGCCAGAAAGTAAAGGCCGGAGAGAGTCTGGCTTTGATTGGAAATACCGGTTCTTCAACCGGGCCGCATGTTCACTACGAAATCCGTAAGTTTGGCGTGCCGCTTGATCCGAAGACTATTGAATCTGATTTCTACAGCCCCTATTACGCAAAGAAGTAGTTGTTTTGTGGAAATTAGCAATCAGCAATCAGCAATCAGCAATTAGCAATTGTTTTTATTGGGCGCTTGGCTCAGTTGGTTAGAGTGCCGCCTTCACACGGCGGAGGTCATAGGTTCGAATCCTATAGCGCCCACCATGTACCATTCGCTTCGCTCAGGTACATGGCACGCCATGAACCATTCATCTGCTTCGCGGGATTAAACGGAAGGACAATGAGGAAAATCAGGATAAAGCTTGGCGCTCTTGAGTTTGACGCCGTACTTAACTCAACCAAGACCGCGGAAGCGATTTACAACGCCCTTCCTTTTTCCGCCAAAGCCAATACCTGGGGGGATGAGGCCTACTTTACCATTCCTGTAAAACACGGACCGGAGAACCCAAAACCTATTGTCGCGATAGGCGACCTCGCATACTGGATGCCCGGCGCCGCCTTCTGCATTTTTTACGGGGAAACGCCTTCAAGCTGTAAAGGCGAAGTCCGGCCGGCAAGCCCGGTAAACGTTATCGGCAAGTTTGAACTGAAACATGCCGAAAGCCTGAAGAAAACCAGGGACGGAATTTCGGTGACAGTTGAAAAACTCCCCTAAAGCCGGATTCCCGAACCGGCAAAAATGTTTTCCCTGGCGTTCCTTTTTTGTCGCAATATTACTCGGGTTGATCGTAATTTTAATAAAGTTCTGGCCCGCCGTGCCGGATAATCATTCCGAAGAATCCCATTCTCCGCGTTTTTCACTTGCGCCAGGCGAAACCCGCGCCTGCCGGCTGATTGCTCTCACCTTTGATGACGGCCCGCACCCTGAATACACGCGCAAAATTCTTGACATACTTGACTCCTGCGGAGCGAAAGCCACCTTCTTTGCTGTAGGTAAGATGGCGGTTAAGTACCCGGAACTTATAAGGGAAATAGACAGGCGCGGCCACGAAATAGGGAATCACACCTTTGAGCACAGGCTGATGACGGAACTGACAAAGGCAGAGACGCTGGAGGAGTTGGAAAATGATGAGCAGGAGATTGCTTCTATCACCGGCAAGAGGCCTGAAGTGTTTAGGCCGCCTTCGGGGAAGTATAATAGCGTTACGGTGGAGGCGGCGGCGTCAATAGGGCTTTTTACCGTGCTCTGGACGAATCACTCGGATTACGGAGCCATGAGGAGTTCTGATGTCATTTCAAATGTTCTGGCGAATCCCAAGGATGGGGACATAATTCTCCTTCACAGCGGCGTTGACGCAACAATGCTGGCACTTCCTGCAATCCTGCAGCAGCTTTCAGCGAAGGAGTTCAGATTTGTCACGGTCTCTGCTTTGCTGGCAGATTACGGCAAAAAGAGCCGAAAACCGGGTCTAATACGCTATGTCCGGGCGGCAAAATGATATTCGGTCTTGTGCTATTTCTTAACCAATTCGCCTATTGTTTTTTCAAGGTCTGAGGGGAGCTCATTCTGGTTGAATACAACATTTCCGGCCTTGTCTACAAGCACGTTAGTAGGGATTCCTACCACCTTATAGGCCTGAGCGGTCTCACTCGAAGGGTCAATTACAACCGTATGTTTAATTCCGTTCTTTTCTACGAAAGCTTTTACGTTTTCCGGGGTTTCCTGGATGTCTATGCTTATGATCTCAAAATTCTTTCCTCCTGCTTTTTCATAAATCTTAATGAGCGCAGGCATTTCTTTCACGCAATAGGGGCACCAGGTAGCCCAGAAATTGACGAGCACTACCTTGCCTTTATAGGCAGACAAAATGACGGGTTTCCCTTCAGGGGTCTTCAGGGAAAAATCAGGGGCCAACTCTGCTTTTTGCTGCGCAGGCGCAGAGTTTGCTTTTTTTGACATCGCTCCGCCGGAAAATGCCACAAGAAAAACTGCCGCTACAACCAGTATCTTTTTCATGATAACCTCCGTTGAAATGCAGTTTAAAAATAGATTTTCAAGGGCTAATAAAGAAAATAAACGCCTATGACAAACATCAGAGCGCCTATTGCGCGCCTTACCCAAAGCATCCAGGCGCCAGGTTTTGGTATTGCCAGCAACAACCCGGCAAAGGTGCCGGCTATTATAAGCAGTACACCCATGCCCAAAGAAAAAACGAAAAGCAGGCTTGTTCCGAAGGCGACATTTCCGCTCTTCCCTACATAGAAAAGCAGCGCTCCGAGCACCGCGCCGGTGCAGGGCCCGACAACAAGTCCGGAAATAAGTCCCAGGAAGAAGACCGTGAAATACCCTGAACCTATTTTCTTGTTGGCAAGATTATTTATAAAAGCCGGCATGCGTATCTCGTAAAGGTCAAACATGGAGAGCGAGAGGAAAATGCATACCGCCCCCATCAATACATTTGGCCAGACGGAAACGCTGACAAGGCCGAATACTTTTCCTGAAAGCGCGGCTGCCGCCCCAAGAACGGTGTAGATAAGAGCAAGTCCCAGAGCGTAAACAACAGAGAGAGTGAAGCCCTTAAGCTTATTGCCGCCGCTCTGCGAGGCTATAAAAGTTACGGTTATTGGGAGCATTGTGTATATGCAGGGCTCGAAACTTACAAAAATACCGCCAATGAAGGCAAGCAGGAACGCCATCAGAGATCCCTGGGCAAGCGCGTGATTCAATCCCTCAACAATCCAATTCATATGTTCCTTTCTATAAAGGCTTTAAGTTCGGGTTCCGGGAAATAACCGGTGACTCTTTCGGTTTCTTTGCCGTTCTTGAACATAACAAGAGTCGGGATGGCAAGGACATTGTTCTCGGCCGATGATTTGACATTCTTTACGGCGTCAACAAGGACAAACTTAAGCCTGTCCTTGTATTCGTCCGATAACTTCTCAACTACCGGAGTCACCCTCTTGCAGGAAGCGCACCATTCCGATTTGAACATTGCAAATACCGGCAGTGCCGTTTCAAGGACCTCTTCGCTGAATCTCGCGTCATCGGTGCTGATAATATTCGGCATAGTTGCCTCCGCCTAATCATAACACTGCCTTGCAAGGCTGTCAAAGTGTTATAATCTTAATCTTTTACGGGGTTTTTATCTATGATTCTCATCATGATTGTGATAAAATCCGAAAAACGGAGGCAGTATGAAAAAATTGAGTTTTGATTTCAATAATATGATGGATTACAACGCCGGCCGGCACGGCATAAAGGCAAAAGAATTGCAGGCGTTTGCTCCAAATGCCGCCCTGGCTTTCAAGCACCTTGCCTCTATCCTTAAAGACAGGAAAAAGAGAGTCGCTCTTTCTCTTGAATGGGCAAACCTGCCTTTCCAGGATAAATCTTCGATTGAAGCAATCCAAAAACTCGGCAAAGAAATAGCCGGAAAATACGAAAATGTTGTCTCGCTGGGTATCGGAGGCTCTTATCTCGGCATAAAGGCGGCTCAGGATGCCCTGCTGCCTCCCTATTACAATGACTTCCCTGCCCTAAGGAAAGGATGCCCGAGGATCTTCTTTGAGGGAAATAATCTTGACCCGGAGACGCTTTCGTCGCTCTTTGCAAATCTTAACCCCAAGAAAACTTTTATAGTGGTGATATCAAAATCTGGCGAGACGACAGAAACGAAAGCGGCGCTTGAACTCGCGGAAGCCTGGCTTAAGAAAGGTGTGGGCCCAAAGTTTGCGAGACAGATACTGGCGGTTACAGATCCAAGGTCCGGCACGCTGAGAAAAAAAATCTCGGCGGCCTCGGCAAAAGATCCGCTGGCGTACCGGAGCCTGCCGCTGCTCGAAGGTGTCGGGGGAAGATTCTCTGAACTCAATATGGGCCTTATGCACCTCGCGGTCACAGGCGTTAAGATAAACGAAGTTCTCAAAGGCGCCGCCGGTATGGCGAAAATTTGCGACCATGGCGACATGCTGAAGAACCCTGCCCTGCTTTACGCCGTTTTATCCGTGCTGGAGTTTCAAAGGAAAGGGAAACCACTTTCCATCCTCATGCCTTTTTCCGAGCAGCTTAAATCAACGGCTGATTGGTACATACAATTGCTGGCTGAAAGCACCGGGAAGAAGTACGCCAGGAGTGTTGTTAGCGTGGATGGTTTGGAGCGGTGGGTTGAAAACAAAAGCAGGGTGATTAACACCGGCAGGACTCCGATTGCCGCGCGCGGTACGAATGATCTGCATTCAATTCAGCAGAATAATATCGAAGGGCGCAACGATAAGGTCGTGACGTTTATCAGGGTGGAAAAATTCAGAAGAGATTTACAACTTCCGAACGGCTCTGATTTTCTTTCCGGAAGAAAACTCTCGGAGCTTTTAAAGACGGCGCAGGAAGGCACGGCATGGGCTTTGACGCGGGAAAAGCGCCCGAACTGCGCTATTATTTTACCGGCTTTGAATGCTTACTACTGGGGCGCGCTGTTGTTTTTCTTTGAAATGGCAACCGCGTATGAAGGGGAATTGCTCGGAATAAACGCTTTCAACCAGCCGGGAGTGGAATCCTACAAAAATTATATGTTTCATAAACTCAAAAAACCCGGCATAAGCAAAGCGGTCGCAGAAGAGATTGAAGGGAACCCTGTAAGGAAAACCCGCAGGTATACGCTCTAAGCCGGCAAAAAAAAGGACGGCTTTCGCCGTCCTTTCAGGTTGGAGAAGTGCGCTGTAATGGGGGACATTTGGAAGCGCACCCCCCGCGAACCTTTTATTATTTGCCTGTTTTCTTCGTCATCTGCTCGCCGCAACAAACTATCGGTTTCATTGCCGCTTTGCCGCATTTCTTGCACACATAGATGCTAACATTTCCGCAACCGCAACCGCAATCACATCCTGCCATTTTAATCACCACCTTTGTCTATATAATATGTTGCGCCTTAAGCTTTGTACATGACCCCTGTCATATACCAGGAGTGAACTCAATTGTATTGTCTTGAAAATGCATTATTTATAAATTATACTAAAGCATAAAGCGGGAGGCGCATATGTCAGCAGTGAAATTATTGCCGGGAGTTTATTGGGTGGGAGTAGTTGACTGGAATGTAAGGGCTTTTCACGGGCATACATATATTACAAGAAGAGGTTCTACCTACAATTCTTATCTGATTGTTGACGAAAAAATCGCCCTTATTGATACCGTGTACGGGCCTTTCAGCGACCAGCTCCTCGCGAATATAGCCGAGATAGTCCCGCCTGAAAAGATAGATTATATAATCTCTAACCACGGCGAGACAGATCACTCGGGCTCGCTGCCGGCGTTGAAGAAAGCCTGTCCAAATGCGAAACACTTCGGTACCGCGAAAGTTAAAGAGACGCTGGAGAAAATGTATTATCTTGGGTTGGATCTTCACGTGGTCAAATCCGGAGATACACTCTCTTTGGGCAAGAAAACGCTCTCCTTTATTGAAGCGCCCATGCTGCACTGGCCTGATTCAATGTTTACCTATCTGGCGGAGGACGCCCTGCTTTTCCCAAACGACGCATTCGGGCAGCATATTGCGACTTCCGCGAGGTTCAACGACGAGGTTGATGCAGGTTCTTTAGTTGAAGAAGCCGAGGCTTACTTTGCGAATATTCTCTGGCCCTTTTCCTCTATGGTTGTGAAAAAAATAGACGAATTGGTCAAAATGAAGCTGCCGATTAATATGATAGCCCCAAGCCACGGAGTGATTTGGCGCAAAGATCCGATGCGGATAGTTAACTCCTACGTTGAGTGGGCGAAGAATACAACCCGCAAGAAGGTCGTGATAGCCTACGAGACGATGTGGGGCTCAACCGAGAAGATGGCCTACAGCATTGTTGACGGACTGGTTTCCGAAGGGGTGGAAGTAAAACTTTATGATGTTGCGCATACGGATAACACCGAAATGATACGCGAAATGCTCTATGCCCGCGGTTATATATTCGGTTCTTCAACCCACGACAATAACATGCTGCCGAACCTGGCGATGTTCCTCGAATTCCTGAGAGGGCTGAAGCCAACCGGCAGAAAAGCGGCTGCGTTCGGTTCTTTCGGCTGGGCGGGCGGAGCCGTGAAAGAAATGGAAAGCTTCATAGCTTCTCCCGGAATAGAGATAGTTCAGCCCGGGCTAAGCGTAAAATTCGTTCCAAACCCGGCAGAACTGAAAAAGTGTTTTGACTTTGGGGTAGAATTCGCCAAAAAAATAGTTTAAGCTCTGCCGGAGAAGAGAATTAACGGCAGGCCGGAGGCAAAATGCAAAAGTATAAATGCAGTGTATGCGGTTATGTTTATGATCCGGCAGCCGGAGACCCGGACAACAATGTTGCGGGGGGAACCGCCTGGGAGAAGGTCCCGGAAGACTGGGCTTGTCCTACCTGCGGCGTCGGGAAAGACATGTTTGGAAAAGAGCAATAGCTAACAGCTTATAACTAATAAAAACGGAGAGGGCTATGGGATTAAAATTTAACGCTGCCGAGGTGCTTGATCTTGGCGTGCAGATAGAAAAGAACGGCAAGGTTTTCTATGAAGCTGCTTCAAAGAATGCAAAAGCGGAAAACGCCAGAGTTCTCTTTGAGCATCTCTCCAAAGAAGAGGACCATCATCTTGCGGCTTTCCTTAAGATGCAGCAGAACGCCGAAAAAACAACTGAACCTGAGACCTACGAAGGCGAATACGCAGACTATGTGAGGATGCTGGCGGGCGACAACGTATTTACAAAGGCAGACGCAGGAAGAAGAGCCTCGGAGCACCTGAAAGATGATTCGGCCATAATAGAGGCCGCACTCAAATTTGAGAAGGATTCGGTAATTCTGTTTCAGGGCATGCTTGAAGGCATGCCTGAAAGAGACAAGAAGCTGGTCGAAGAGATGGTAAAGGAAGAACTTAAGCACATAAAACACCTGTACATATTAAAGAAGACCTGCGCGATCAAGTAGGGGAAAAACAGTTCTGCCGGAGGTATAATGCCTGAAATCTATGACGTGATAGTTATAGGCGCAGGCCCCGCCGGAATAACGGCTGCGGTTTACGCCGCCCGCAAGAAGCTCAACCTGCTTGTGGTTACGGGGGACGTCGGCGGGCAGGCCGCCTGGAGCGGCGAGGTAGAGAATTACACCGGTTTCAATATGATTTCAGGTCCGGAACTGGCATCCAAGTTTGACGAGCACTTAAAACAGTTTAATATCCCCCTCAAAGAAGCAGAAGAAACTCTCTCGTTGTCCTCTGAAAACGGAGTTTTCAAAGCAAAAACCGCAAAAGGCGTTTATCTTTCCAAATCCATAATAATAGCCTCAGGAAAAAGATCCCGCGAGATGAATGTCCCGGGAGAGAAGGAATTCAAGAATAAAGGCCTAACCTACTGCGCCACCTGCGACGGCCCTCTTTTTGCCGGAAAGGAAGTTGCCGTGATAGGGGGAGGCAATTCAGCCCTTGATGCGGCAATACAGCTCTCCCGGTATTGTTCAAAGGTCTCTGTAATAAATAATACGCCGGCTCTTGGCGGCGACAAAATAATGAGAGAACAGGTCTTGAAGCATCCCGCGGTCTTTGTGTTAAACGGAGTTAAAGTCGAAGGCGTGCTTGGCGAAAAGTTTGTTTCAGGCCTGCGGATTTCTGGCGGGAAGGAAGGCGTCTCTGATATTCCGGTAAAAGGTATTTTTGTTGAGATAGGCCTGCTCCCGAACTCGGAATTTGCGGGGATGGTTAAACGGAATGCCTCCGGGGAAATACTTGTAGATTCGGGTTGTGCTACCGATGTGCCAGGTATATTCGCGGCCGGAGATGTTACGAATGTTGCGGAAAAACAAATAATCATAGCTGCCGGGGAAGGCGCTAAAGCGGCGCTGGCTGCCTTTAAATATCTTGTTATGTCGGGAAAACTCGGCGGTTGAATACAAACTCATGACTTTTGTCATACAAATAAAACCGGAAGCGGCGTAGAATTAACCGAATATGTTTTTGGGTTTTCCGGGAGGGATTATGAAAGAAATTTTTCTTGATAACGCGTCGGGTACTCCGGTAGATTCACGCGTGCGGGACGCGATGCTTCCGTATCTTTTTGAGTATTTCGGAAATCCCTTGAGCATTCACCGGTTCGGGGAGAAACCCAGAGAAGCGCTTGATAACGCCAGAAAGCAGGTCGCAGCGCTCATTAACGCGGACCCTTCGGAGATCTATTTCACGTCTAATGCGTCAGAGTCAAATAATATGGCCGTGAAAGGCGTCGGGCTTGCCAATCAATCGAAAGGAAAACATGTTATTATCTCTGCTATTGAACATTTTTCCGTAATGAACGCGGCTAAGACCCTGGAGAAGCTCGGTTTCCAAACCAGTTTTCTGCCGGTTGATAAAAGAGGCATTGCAGCGGTAGAAGCCCTCAGAGGTCTCGTGACTGACGGGACAGTACTTCTTTCCGTAATGCACGCCAATCACGAAGTGGGGACCATACAGCCGGTAATGGAACTCGCGGGTGTAATCAGGGAAATAAACGCGGAAAGGAAAGCGAAGAGCCTTCCTCAGATAATATTCCATTCGGACGCAGTTCAAACGGTTGGCACGCTGCCCGTTGATGTGAAAGAGCTGGGTGTTGACTTGCTGACCTTTTCTGGTTCCCAGTTTTACGGGCCAAAAGGCGCTGCGGCTCTATATATAAAGAAAGGTGTTCGCGTATTCCCGCTAATTGACGGCGGCATTCAGGAAGAAGGAAAACGCGCCGGTACAGAGAACATCCCGGCTATTGTCGGAATGGGAAAAGCCGCGGAATTGATAATGCCGGAGATAGCCGCTAATGGCGCAAAGATGGAAGCGCTTCGCGACGAGCTGATAAAGGGAATTCTCTCAACAATAAAGTATTCCAGGCTTAACGGCGACGCGAAACTCAGGCTGCCGGTAAATGTGAATATTTCAATAGAATTCATTGAAGGCGAATCTATGCTGATGTTTCTTGACGGCGAAGGTATAGCCGCTTCTTCCGGTTCAGCGTGTACTTCAAAAGCCTTAAAGGCCTCTCACGTCCTGCTTTCAATAGGCGTGCCCGTAGAGATTTGTCACGGCTCAATTCTTTTCTCGCTGAACAAATACACCGCGAAAGAAGATGTGGAGAAGGTGCTCTCGGTCTTCCCCGGCATCGTTGAGAGATTGAGGAAGATGAGCCCGTTGTGGAAAGGGTGAGGGGCAGAAGGTTAGAGGGTTGGATGTTTGGATGCTTAAGGGCTTGAGGAGGATGTATGGCAGATAGCAATAAAATGACGATTATACTTTTTTCGGGCGAGATGGATAAGGCGCTCGCGGCTTTTACGCTGGCTACGACAGCAGCATCCATGGGAATTAAGGTGAGTATTTTCTTCACCTTCTGGGGATTGAGCGTGCTCCGTAACGGCGGGATGCTCGCGAAGAAAACTAATTTCCTTCAGAAGATGTTTGGCTTTCTGAACCGCGGGACCAAAGAGAGTCTGCCGCTTACAAAGTTTAATTTTGCCGGCGCCGGCCCGGAAATGATGAAACTGCTGATGAAACAGAAGAAGATGGCCTCGCTGCCGGAACTCTTCAAGCTTTCAAGGGAGTTGGGAGTAAAGTTCATTGCCTGCACTACCTCATGCAACGTAATGGGGCTTGATCGCGAGGCGCTCGTGCCGGAAGTTGACGAAATGGCTGGCGCGGCCACCTATCTCGGCGAAGCAAAGGAATCCAACATAAATCTATTTGTTTAAACTTGCGTCTTACGTTATAAACGTTAGAAACGTTAAGAACGTTACAAACTATTTATACAGGAGAACTTTATGGAAGGTATTCAACCTGCTCAAACCCTCGATTGCGTCGGCCTTTACTGCCCGGTTCCGATAATCAAGACTACTCAAAAAATAAAAGAAATGAAGACCGGTGAAGTCCTCGAAGTTGAAGCGGATGACGAAGGTATCCTTAGCGATATGCCGGCCTGGTG
>Ga0209083_1004081_pt1 | contig 11535 bp, 8 predicted proteins | sample AM7aDNAmetaG_FD_184132 | JGI IMG/M metagenome (GOLD analysis project Ga0209083, IMG submission 184132) | Freshwater microbial communities from Finland to study Microbial Dark Matter (Phase II) - AM7a DNA metaG (SPAdes) (version 3) | ecosystem: Environmental > Aquatic > Freshwater > Lake ...
CAGCCAAACGGGCAAGCCATCACTTCTACGAGCTGGATATTATTCCTGCCTGCATCAATTTCTTTGAGCAACTGAATGGCATTGGCGAGTCCATTTACAGACACGAACCCGATCGTTGATTTTCCGTATTTGATGCGGGTTTCCTTTATGCTCTTCAGCCCCCTCGTATCGGAGATCTTAGGAGATCCAAGGTCCTGTCCTGTAAGCTGGAATTGTAAGGTTCTGATCACGCTCTCGGTTTCACCACCGGAAACGCCGAAAAGCTTTCCTGCCGAACCCCGCATACCGTATGATTGCATGGATGCATCCGGCTCAAGCGTGGAGAAATCAACTCCATAATGACGGATCAACTTCACCAGTTCCCTAGTGGTAAGAACGGCATCGACGGTCCTTCCTTCTGCATCAGATTCATGACCTTTCTCTGCTTCATGTTTTTTCGCCGTGCAGGGCATCACAGATACGGAAAATACTTTCCTGTCCTGAACAACTGCCGGGTCGGTATAAAATCTTTTGATCAGCAAACCCATCATTTGCTGCGGGGTTTTGCTGGTAGCCAGATGCTTTTTCAGATCCGGCCTGGTCTTTTCAATATAGGTTACCCAGGAGGGGCAGCAGCTTGTGAATAGCGGGAATTTTTCCTTGTTCTTTATTCTTTCAGCGAGTTCTCCAGATAATTCCATGGTTGTCAGGTCTGCGCCAAGCGAAGTATCAAATACCTGGCGAAATCCTATCTTGTATAAAGCTGTCCAAAGGAGATTCAGAATATCCTTTCCGGGTTTCAATCCGAAATCTTCAGAAATGGAAGCCTGGACTGCAGGAGAAACCTGGATAACCGGGTATAGCTGCGGGTTGTTCAACGCTTCGAGGACAAGGTTAAAACCGGGTTTTTCCTTGAGCGCTCCCGTCGGGCACACCATGATGCATTGTCCGCATTTTACGCAGGTTTCCGTGTTTAATCCCTTATTCGTCCGGGTTCCGATTGAACTTTTGTTTCCACGTCCGATGATTTCAATGGCCCCGACACCGATCGTTTCATTGCAAATGCGGATGCACCGTTCGCAGAGGATGCATTTCGCCGGATCTCTTTCAATGGATGAGCAGCTTCTGTCGGTAATGATCGATGGTTTTCTGCTCCTGTATTTTCTTTCCGTAACATTGAGTTCATCTGCCAGTTGCTGCAGCTCACAGGAGCCCATCCTGCTGCAATAGAGGCAGTCGTCGGGATGGGCAGCAAGCAGCAATTCAACCAGTGTCTTCCGTGCCTTCAGGACCCGCGGGGAATGTGAATGTATTTTCATCCATTCTTCAACAGGATGGGAGCAGGCGGTGACAAGCTTATCCATGCCTTCAACTTCCACCACGCACATGCGGCAGGATCCGGTGGGAGAGAAGCCGCTCAGATGGCAAAGTGTCGGGATGTTTATTCCATTCCTGTTAAGTATGGAAAGGATGGTCTCGCCACTCCGGGCTGCAACTTTCTGATTATTGATTTCAATGGTAAAGACCATATCCGTTTATTTTATGATGATCGCATTAAATTTGCAGCTTTCGAAACAAATCCCGCAGCCGTTGCATTTTTTCTCGATGATGAAGTGAGGAGACTTAATGGTTCCGATGATGGCATTTTCCGGGCATTTCTTCTGGCAGACATTGCACCCGTTGCATGCATCAACATCGATGTAAAATGATCGCAGTTCCCGGCAGACTCCGGCGGCACATTTCCGGTCAAAAATATGTTCTTCAAATTCTTCGCGAAACCAGTGCAATGAGCTTAATACAGGTTTTGCAGCCTGCTGGCCAAGACCACAAAGGGAAGTATCCGTTATGACCCGGGCAAGATTTTCAAGCTGAACGATTCCCTTGAACCGTTCCAGGGTTTCATGGGAATTGTCTTCCTTTGGCCTTTTGGTAGTGCTTTCCAGGATTTCCAGAATCCTCCGGGTACCTTCCCTGCAGGGAATGCACTTTCCACAGCTCTCCTTTTGCAGGAATTCCATGAAATATTTGGAAAGACTGACCATGCAGACATTCTCATCAAGGACGACCAGTCCCCCGGAACCGATCATAGCCCCAACCTCTTCCATTGTTTCATAGCCGACTTCAACATCCATCTGGGATTCGGGAATGCAGACTCCCAGCGGACCTCCCAATTGGATGGCTTTCAGTTTCCTGTTTCCCCTTACTCCACCGCCAATCTGGTGAATGATCGTCGAAAGATGAATTCCCATGGGCACTTCAATGAACCCGCTGTTGGTGATTTTCCCAGTAAGTGAGAAGATCTTGGTTCCCTTACTTCCTTTTGTTCCGGTTGATTTAAACCAGGCCGGTCCGTGTTCGATGATTGAAGGCACATTGGCGAGGGTTTCAACATTGTTCACGATGGTCGGACGGTTGAATAGCCCTGATTCAGCAGGGAATGGCGGTTTTGAGGCCGGAATGCCGCGTTTGCCCAGGAGACTTGCAATAAGTGCGGTCTCTTCACCGCAGACGAATGCACCTGCACTCTGGCGGATGGTAATATTCAGCGTGAACCCGCTGCCAAAGATGTTCTGGCCAAGGATCTCATATTTCTTTGCATCGCGGATCGCCTTTTCAAGCAGATCCAGGGCCCTGGGATAATCTGAACGAATAAAAATATACGCATTGCTGGCGCCGATCGCATAAGCGGCGATTGCAATGCCTTCGAGCAGCCGGTGGGGATTTCCTTCGATGAGAGCCCGATCCATGAATGCACCCGGATCGCTTTCCTCGGCATTGCAAATAAGGTATTTTTGTTCACCGGCCGTTTCCAGTGCAACTTTCCATTTTTTTCCAGTGGGATAGCCGCCGCCGCCCCTGCCGCGGAGTTCACTCTGCTCAATGATTTCGCAGACTTTTTCGGCAGTATAATTCGTTACCACCTTGTAAAAGGATTTATAACCGCCGGTTGCAAGGAAATCAACGATTGAATAGGGAGAGATCAGTCCGGCATTTTTCAGCAGGATCCTGGATTGATTGGAAAAGAATGGCAATTGATCGATGATCGGAACATTCGCCCAGTTTTCTGTGCGCCGGGTTGGATACTGACCCAGTGTATCTTCAGGAATAATGGTCTTATTAAGGGCTGAACGCAGGTGATGCTCAACTTTGTCGGCTGTTACCTTCCGGAATGAAACCCTAGCCTTGCCCGGGATCTGAACATCCATCATGGGTTCTTCTGAGCACAGGCCGATACAGCCGACTTCCACGACTTCTGCTTCAATCTTGTTTTCTTTGGTAAAATTCCTGACTGCATCCAGCGTATCCTGCGATCCTGAAGCAAGTCCGCATGAACCGGTGCCGACATAGATCACTGGCATCGTGACCTTATCCCTGGTAAGAAGATCAAGTTGTTCACGTTCTTCCTTTTTCAGGTCTCCGGAGGCGTTTTTCAATACCCGGTCGATCAGGAAAGTCATTAGCTCAGGCGGATGAGTTATGTCCATGTGTTGCAGTTTTATAAAGAAGACAGAATTCCGGTGATGCTCTCTTTGGTGAGTTGCGAGTAAAGCTTCCCGTTTATACTGATTGCCGGGCCTTTCCCGCATGCACCCAGGCAGGATACAAGTTCAATGCTGAATTTCCCGTCACGTGTGGTCTGACCCGCTGCAATCTTCAGGTGTTTCTCAATATGTGAGAGCAACAGGGCAGACTGATCAAGATAACAAGCTGTACCTTCGCATACTTTGATATGAAAAGTTCCCCTTTTCTGAAAATGAAACTGATCGTAAAAAGTTGCTACACCATAAATCCGGTTCAATGGCAGATTCAAGTGCTTGCTCACGACTGACAAGGATTCTCCCGACAAATGCCCGACCTCCTTCTGGATCTCCTGCAGGATAAGAAGCAGGTTTTCCTTATTGTTCGGAGCATACTTTAACAATATGCCATCAATGACCTCTTCCATAGTTGTTCAAAATCGAATTAGTATACAAAAATAAAGAAAATATGTTTGTACAGAATAGTTTATTTGTGAAAATATTAGCATTGTTAATAAATAAACAATCGATAATTTCCCTAACTTTGTAACCCAATCGTTAAAACCGATTAAATTATTGATTATTTTTGCTTGTGACACCTTGATTAAATGAGCTGTCCGGGATGGGTAAATGACAGAACAACTTTTTACAATACACCAGAAAGTTTGCATACGCTGTTATGCGTGTGTTCGTATTTGTCCGGTCAAGGCCATTAGAGTGGATGCAAATACCGAGTACCCTTCGATCATCCCTGAACGGTGCATCGGGTGCGGAAGTTGTTTCAGAACCTGTGCACCGGTTGCCATTTCATACCGGAGTTCAATTGATGAAGCGAAAACCCTGCTTAAATCCGGTGACAAGATAGCAGCGATCTGCGATCCTACCATTTCCGGAGAATTCAATGATATTACCGATTACAGGAAATTTGTGGAGATGATCCGGCAGTTGGGTTTCAGTTATGTTTCGGAGGTTTCTTTCGGCGTTGACCTGGTTGCGAATCAGTATAAGAATCTCTTTGAAGTTTTCAATGGCAAGTACCATATTATGGCCAATTGCCCGGCTGTAGTCTCCTTTATTGAAAAATTTTATCCCGAACTGATCAATAACCTGGCCCCTATTATCAGCCCGATGATCGCCACGGCAAAGGCTGTCCGGAAAAAATATGGCCGTGATGTGAAGGTCGTTTTCATCGGACCATGCATTGCAACGAAGGATGAAGCGTTACGGTTTGAAGGTGATTCAAAAGTTGACTCTGTACTGACTTTTGTTGAACTGAGGCAATTGTTCACCGAGTTCAACATACGCGAAAGCCAGCTTGAATTCTCGGAATTTGATCCGCCGTTTGGAAATAAAGGATCCTTATATCCACTCAGTGAAGGAATCATCCAGGCGGCAGGACTGGACCAGGATCTGCTGAAGGGAAGGATCATCACCACGGAAGGCAGGAATAACATGCTGGATGCAGTCAAGGAATTTGATTCCCGGATTGATATGATCCAGCGTCATTTCAACATTTTTTATAATGAAGGATGCCTGATGGGACCGGGAACTTCAGCCGGCGGGGAGAAATTCCTGAGACGAACACTGGTAACGGATTATGCCGACAAGCGCCTGAAGGCCATCGATCATGCCGCGTGGGAAAAGGAGATCGCAGAATTCAGCAGTCTTGACCTTTCCCGCCAGTTTGCCGAAGATGATCAGCGCCTGGCCCAGCCGTCCGAAGAAACCGTGAATGAAATCCTGCATACCATCGGAAAGGAAAACCAGGCCCATAATGATATTGGTTGTGAGTCGTGCGGTTATACTTCCTGCAGGGAATTTGCCATCGCCATTGCGCAGGGTCTTGCCACCACCGACATGTGCCACATCTACAGCACACAAAACCGCCAGGAATACATCAAATCATTGCGGACTGCCAATGAGAAGCTTGCAAAGACCCAGGCTGCGCTGGAAAGATCTGAACAAAAGGCGAAGCATGAGCAGGAATCGGAGAAAGAAGCCACAGAAACCATGTCGGCCATGCTTCATAAACTTGTATCAGGTGTGGTTATCGTCGATGAGAACCTGAAGGTCCTTCAATCAAACAAGGCCTTTATCCGGATCCTTGGCGAAGATGTGGCCATGGTTGATGAAGTAATCCCGGGCTTGATCGGGGCAGATCTTAAATCGCTGCTCCCGGTTCATTTTTATAAACTGTTTTCCTACGTGCTCTCTTCGGATGAAGAGATTGTAAGCAAGGATATTCAATACGGTGAAAACACGCTGAGTGTTTCTATCTTTCCCATCCGCAAGAACAAGTATGTTGGCGCCATTTTGCGCGATATGTATACGCCTGAAGTCAGGAAAGAACAAATCCTGAGAAAACTGAATGATGCCATTGACGAGAATTTTGACATGGTTCAGAAGATTGCCTACCTGCTGGGTGAAGGAGCGGCAAAGACAGAAAAGATCCTGCGGACGGTGATCGAATCGCACCAGGCACCACCTAAAAAGTAATCCTATCCCATTGGATGAAGATTTTTACATAGAGATAAATTGCCAGCAGAAAAACCACAGCGATGAACGGGTTTGCGGTGATGTGTTTCTCTCCAAGCGAATCAAGGAAGAAGGACGGTTTATCATTGTTCTTTCCGACGGTCTTGGTCATGGAATAAAAGCAAACCTGCTTGCGATCCTTACCTCTACGCTGGCGTCAAGTTTTACCGAAGAACGGCAGAACATCAGCAGGATCGCGGATACCATCATGAATACGCTGCCCTTTGACGAAGTCAAGCAACTGAATTATTCCACATTTACCATCATCGAAATCGATGGGGAAGGGGAGGTTAAGGTCCTTGAGTTTGAGAATCCGAAGACCATCTTCTTCCGCGGTGCACGGCCATTGGAGACCAAATGGAATGTTGTCGTCCTGGATTCAGAGAAAAATCCTGACAAAGAGATCCTGGTTACTACATTCAAACCACAGAAAGAGGACAGGATTGTGTTTTGCACGGATGGTGTGGTTCAGTCGGGTCTGGGCAGTGACTTATTCCCTACAGGCTGGGGACAGGAGAATTTCGAAAAATTTGTTGCTGATTCCATCCGGGAGGAGCATGACATTTCAGCCGTTAAACTTGGCGGAAGGGTCATTAACAAAGCCAACCTCAACGACCAGTTCTTTCCAAAGGATGACATGAGTTGTGCAGTGATTTATTTCCGCGAGCCCCGGAAGCTGATGATTTGCACAGGACCGCCGCAGGAAGTGGCGAGTGACGGCGAATTTGCCGGGATCCTTGAAAACTACAGCGGAAAGAAAATCATCTGCGGAGCTACCACTGCTGATATCATTTCAAGGGAATGGAAGAAAGAGATCGTTGATTCGAATGTGATTACGGATCCTGAATTACCGCCAGTTTCGCACATGGAAGGTGTTGAACTTATCACTGAAGGTATCCTTACGCTCAGTAAAGTCAATGAAATCCTGAAATCCTACAGCCAATCCACCAAGCTTGGAAAAGGACCGGCCGATGAAATCGTAAAGCTGATTCTCGATTCGGATGAGATCCATTTCATTGCCGGTACGAAGATCAATGTAGCCCACCAGGATCCCACGTTGCCGGTTGACCTCGAACTCCGGCGTACAGTGATCCACCGCATCACGCGCGTTCTTGAAGAAAAATTCATGAAGGAAGTTTCCATGAAGTTTTTCTAGTTGAATTACTCCGTTCTTATTTAAGCGAATTTTTTGCTCTTTGTGATTTTCATCGTGACCATTTTGTTTGGACTATTTTTAATTTTAAACAGACTCCTGTATGATGTTAAAAAGGATGCCGTTTCTGATCTTCATCATTTTCCCGTTCTGCCTTTATTGCCAGAAAACATTTGATTATCCGAAAGCCATACGCGTTGACACTGTTGATACCTACTTTGGTACCAAAATCGCGGATCCATATCGGGGGCTTGAAGATATCAACTCGCAGCAAACACAGGACTGGGTAAGGGCTGAGACGCTGATTACCGATCAGTATGAGAAGAAGAAAAAAGCTCTGGAGAATGGCATCTATGATAAACTTACACTCTATTCATTCGCTGAGTTCAGGCCTCTCATAAAACGGGGAAAATTCTATTTTCATTTTTCCTATTCCAATCTTGAAACGCCCCCGAAGCTTATGATACAGAAAGGATTTCATGGTATTAAAAGCATTATCGTGGACCCGCAGGATTTTAAGGCCAGGAAAAATGAAGTTGTTTCAGTCAAAGGCTTTGAAGTGTCAGCTGACAGTAAATATCTTGCTGTTTCACTTTCAACTTCAGGTGCAGACTGGAACACGATCCGGGTTATCGAAATAGAAGGAAAGAAACTCCTCCGGGATGAGATTGAGAACGTTAAATTCTCGGATCTCTGTTGGAAGGATGATGGATTCTTTTATATCCGGTGTGACACGGTTGAAGAGAGTTCCAGGATTACCGCCAGGAACAGCAACCCAAGGGTGTATTATCACAAGCTAGGAGACGCTGCGAATTCCGACAAACTGATCTTTACTCCGCCACTGATTGCTAAAGATGAATGGTTCTCGGTTGATGTTACCCAGGATGAGAAATATCTGATCATCTACAACTATTTCGTTAATCCGGAGAAAGAGATCTCCCGCTCGGTCCTTTATTCCAGCCTGGAATCGTTTCCGGCCATCAATCTTCAGCCACTGATTCTTCAGCCGAAAGATTCAAAGATTAACTTTCATGTCGTTGATAATATCGGCACCTCTTTCCTTGTCAAGACTGATCTGAATGCACCGACCGGCAGGGTTCTCCTGTATAATCCTGCGGAAGGACCCAACAAGTTCAGGGAGATGGTTCCAAAATACAGGAACATACTCGATAATGTGAGTTATTCGGACGGGAAGATCATCTGTCTGTACCAATTACGCGGGCAGTTCATGACCTGCATCTACAACATGGACGGGAAGATCATAAAGCAGATCGGGTTTCCGCAGGGAAATGCAGTCAGGGGATTCGATGTATCAAAAGGAGATGATGAGACTTTTTTCTTCGTGAACTCCTTCTACTTTCCGACAGTAGCCCACCGGCTTGATCTGCAAACCCTGAAAACAGAACTGGTGAGCAATACTTACATCGAGTTTGACCAGACGCAGTTTGAAACGAAATATGTTACCTACCGATTGGCAGACAGCACCGAGATTCCTATGTTCTTAACATATAAAAAGGGACTGAAGCTAAAAAATAAAAACCCTGTGCTGATGTATGGTTACGGTGGTTTCGGGATAACCCTGACACCGTTTTTCAGACCTGGCAACATTGTCTGGATTGAAAATGGTGGAATCCTGGCCGTTCCCGGCATCCGTGGAGGAGGAGAGAATGGAAGTGAATGGTACCAGGAAGGGAGGGGGAAAAATAAATTTAACAGTTTCAATGATTTTATCTACTATATAACTTCATGTATATAGCAGGGGACGAGCCATTTATAAAAGATCTTAAGCGACATGTTTCATTCTGGCAAGTTGTTTTTCCAACTGCTTAATCCTGTTTTCCCTGAACTTCTTTTGGGATTCTAAAAGCATATCCATTCTGAATTCTTCCCTTTTATCAAGCATACAGAAGATTGTGCGTGATAATTTATGTGCGGTAGCAACACATGCTCCTTTTCCTCCATATTTGGCACACATCCTTCGATGAAAATCTCCTATGGGTGTTTTATTTCTGGAAAGACTGGACGCTGCTACGCGAAGTACCAGGCCGGCTTTATTTTTTTTATGCATTATCCGGCTACTAAAAATCTTACCACCGGTAATTTTTGTGTTTGGCGCCAGGTTAAGCCAGGCTGAGAAATGTTTTGAACTTTTCCATTTGGAAGTATCTCTGCCCGTTTCAGAGATAAATTCAAGAGCGTGGGATTCGCTGATACCAGGTATTTGGCATAAATCAACGCCACACATTGTCTTTAGAAAAGGTGTAACGGGAAAATAATACTGGTTCTTTTTTAATTTGGTTTTCCTGGTCGTTGGGTATTGCTCCGATGTAATGTCACCTTGATTAATCATTGCTGTTTGATTAAGAAGGTGATCATAGATCTTTGTCTCGCAATCTTTAATTTGTTGTTGAAAAAAGAAATACGTGTCGTGAGCTTGTTGGAGAGTGAATAAATATTCATCTTCCCAGATACCTTCAAGCGATTTGATGATTTCTTCGTCCGATGCTTGAATACGTGGATCCTTTAATTTTGACAGGTTGACCGGATTTTTTTCCCCGTCTAAAATTGCTTCGATAATCTGCATTCCCGTTTTTCCCTGAAGATCACTGATTACGGTGTGGACTTTAATATTCATCAGCTCTAATGATTTTTGCATCCGCCTGACTTCGTCCGAGCACCGGTTTACCAATCCCTTCCTCTGTCTTACATATGTTCGTAATCTTCGATCATTATTGTCGGGTTGAAAACATTTTTGCAACAAACCACAACTGTGTAATCGTTGGATCCACATGGCATCTGTATCATCTCTCTTCCGTCCTGTGACATTCTTAACATGTTTTGCATTGACCAGATAAGGTTCAATACCTGCTTCTTCCAGCATCAGGTAAAAAGGCAAATAATAGACTCCTGTACTCTCCATTGCAATGGTGGTGATGCCCTCTTCAATAAGCCATTTAACTGCCTCCCGCAAATCTTCAGTAAATGATTTGAAAGTCCTTACAATAAGGCCACTTGTGCCATTATTGATTGCAATGTCATGCTGTGTGTCGCCTATATCCGCTCCTGCAGCATAAGGCTGAATCACCGGCAATCCTTGGATTGCTCTTTTTTTCGTTTGTTCCTTTGTTTTGTCTTCTTTCATAACGTTGATTTTAATGCAGCACAAAGGGAGGCTATCAAAAACATTAGATTGCTCTACTATACGGTTTTTCCGTCCAAGGACGACCAATTGAGATTTCAATTAGCCTCCGGTACCAGACTTTGCTATAGCATGTCACTGCTAATTTAAACTGAGGTCTTTTATGGGCTGCTTTTACCTCAAAGTTATTTGATTTGATATTCTAAGAATTCAATAATTGGATATAACTTTGCTGCAAATTTTGAGTAACTGTGCGTTGGGTTTTGCTTGCTTTTCCTTCAAAAGCTGCCCGGAAAGGATTTCTTTTTTGCCGTGCTTTCTTCTTTGTCCAGGAATCAAAGAAAAAAGCGCCTTTGCCCCAACGAGTATAGAAAAAGCCGATCCGGTTTCCCGGATCGGCCTGGATCTGAAGATTAGTGGTACTGACTGTTATACCTCTCTTCGTCTTCAAAGGAAGCTAACGAATTGCGGTAATCAGCTTCATCACAAGCCAAATGACCGGCATGTTTGCCGTTTGGCCAGTAGATGATTGATTCACCTTTTTTTATTGGTTTGCTGCAGGTATGGCATTTACTGGGGAACCGGGCTGTGATCTGTCGTGGATCACCGGCATACTTTGCATAATTTCTCATTTCTTTAAGGTTTTAAGATGAATGAAAAAAGCCACCCAGGTTTCCCTGGATGGCTCTGTTGAATAATTTTTCAGTTAAAAGGGCAAATCTTCCATGGCAGGTTCCAGTACCGGAACCTCGTTGGTAACTTCTGTGGTGGATTTTTCTTCAGAAGCGAAAGCTGGAACATTGCCCAGGATATGGTCGGCAGCCTTTTCAGCCCTTGCAGCAGCCCACATGACCCATTTCTGGTTGTCACGGAGAGCCGATGCCCATCCCTTGATGTAAGCTGCTGAGTTGCGGATGTCCAGGTCAAGGTGTGCAATACCGGCAAGGAATGATGAACAAAGCTCGGCTACCAGTTCCTCTTTCGAATATGGGATATCGCCGAAGCTGTTCGACATTCCGTCAAAACGGTTGAGACGTTTGGGATGTCCACTGGCATGCCCATTATGCCGATATCGGCATAATGGTCATAATGCCGCAACCGATATTATGCCGAATGTAATAGGTAAAGTATTGATCTCGTCACTTCTAAGATGAGGATATGCGGCATAATTTTACCTCTTTTATTAACCAACAAAGGAGGAAATTATGAAA
>Ga0209083_1004087_pt1 | contig 11526 bp, 6 predicted proteins | sample AM7aDNAmetaG_FD_184132 | JGI IMG/M metagenome (GOLD analysis project Ga0209083, IMG submission 184132) | Freshwater microbial communities from Finland to study Microbial Dark Matter (Phase II) - AM7a DNA metaG (SPAdes) (version 3) | ecosystem: Environmental > Aquatic > Freshwater > Lake ...
CAACAGGTTTGGCGATAAAATATCTGTGGTCTGGCGCAATGTCGCCATGCTCGGCGGAGTACGGGGCGCCTTATCCATAGCGCTTGCAGCCACGATAACGACTTCCGCAGTAATTTCCCTTAGCGACATCAAAACCATAAATACGATGGTGCTGGGCGTTGCGTTCATCTCAATCGTGATTCAGGTACCACTGCTGTTTCGGTATGTGCGCAAAAACATACCTCAAACAGAACATCGTCCAGAACTAGAAATTGAGGAACAACTCGAGTTAATGGCTACGCACATTGAAGAATTAAAAAAGCTGAAATCTGAGGGCAAAATATCCAACGAAGAATTCACTGAAAGCATAGAAGAAGCTAAAGAGAAACTCGACGAACTCATTGCAAAATCTCCTGTTACAGTTCAGACAAAACAAATCATCCGAACGAGAGCTTCAGCTGTGTATGCTTCCTTGCCGAAAATCCCTAAACATAAAAACAAAAATAAACCAAAACAGCAACAAAACGAAGAGCCGAACTGATTTATTTTTTAGTTACCCAATAACTCATTTCTGGACTGCAAAGTAGTCTATAAATTGGGTATAACGGGTTGGGAATCCATGTGGCGTGTTGGTAGTAGTCGGTGCGTTTAGAAAACACGAAGCCTTCAGATTTGAAAACGTTTGCGATTGCTTTGTGGTTTAGGGCGTGTTCTTTTTTGTGCCAGTAATCGGAGAGGGTGTAGTCGATTGTAGGGACTTTTAATCCGATAAGTTGGAAGTAGAGGCTGTTTATTATTGGGTTAGAATGGAAGTAGAGGTCTTTGACGAAGTTGGCGAGGCTGCTGGATTCGTTTTTCCAGTATGACGGCGATGCTTCATGGTCGATGTACATTAAGCCCCCCTTCTTGAGGAATCCTGAGAGACCGCGGAGCGCCGATAGGTAGTCGGGCAGGTGGTGGAGCACGGAATAGAATGTTATGAGGTCAAAGGCGCCGTTGCTAAAAGAAAGGTCTTCTATCGGCGAATTAAGTACAGTTAATTTCGAAGGTAAGTAGGCAGCATACTTTTTTTTGAGTATAACGCACATTTCAGGCGAAATATCCGTTGCCGTCACCTTGTAACCCATCTCAAGCAGTTTGCCCGTTAAGTTGCCCGTGCCTGCTCCAACGTCGAGGGCAATTTTGTTGTTGTTTGAAATTTGACCGTCGATATATGCGAGTTTTGCAGTTATTCTTTTTTGTTCTTGTTTACTGTAAACTTCGGGATGAAGCATCTCGTAGTATTTGGCTTCGAAGCGGTGAACTACTACGTTTGCCTGATGGATTTGTTCTTGGAGGGTTGATTGACTGGGCAATTGTTGTGTGCACCTTGAAGCATGCCTGAATGTCTGTTAGTGGGGTTTGGGAATTAATATAGTTTGAAAAATTAAGGTTTAAAGTTTAAAAAAGAAAATATGGGAAGGGAATTTTGTGTTCCCTATTGGTTTATGCTCGTTTCCTGAGGACCAGGATAATAACGACTGCTATGATAGCTACGAAGACGAACAGCCCTGCGATTGCGGGAATGAAGTATTGGTCAGCGATTGAAACTACTGGTGTTGGTGATGGTGTTGCTGTTGCTGCTGGTTCTTGTACGTTGAATGCTGTTGTTGCAGATGCTGGGTAGTATCCGTTGGTGCCTGCGAATGATGCGGCGACTGAGTATTGACCAGATATGTCTGGTTGCCATGTTAAGCTGTATGCGCCGGTTGCGTCAGTGGTTGCTGTGCCGATTTGGCGGGAGTTGTTGTTTGAGTCAACGACGCTGATTGTAACATCAACGCCTTGGAAGTCTGTTGGCAGTGGTTTTTGCTGGTATAGGTAGCCCATCCAGTCAGTCATAGTTGCATCAGAGCATACTGGAACGCCGTTAGCGAAGTTTTGTGCTAAGGCAGTTTGCTTTGTGCCTGCAGATGTATCAAAGACGGTCCCGCGGATAACTACTGCTTGGTCGGATGCTGCAGATAGGTCTGGAGCTGAAACAGTCAATGCTGTTGAGCCTCTTCCAACGGTGTAGATTTGGTTATCGTAGCCGTTGAACCAGTTGCTGTAGCCGTCTGCCATAGCGTAGCTAAAGGACGAGAATTCGCCGGTGTAGTCTGAGATTTGCCAGATTTCTGTTCCGTCAGTTGCGTTGATTGCGCGTGCCATTTGTCCCTTGTAGATTGGTGTAATGATTGTGTGCTGTGCTGCGACAGTGTATATTACGCCGTTACCGACTGCATTGAGAAGCTGTGGATAGTAACCTCTGCCTATGCCTACATCTGTGCTGTTGCCTGCATTCTCGCCGTTGCCGTTAGACCATGTGCGGACTCCGGTGGTTAAGTTATAGCAGTAGAGTATTCCGCCATAAGATATACAGTATACGTTGCCGTATGCGGGTTGTGTGGCAAAGTATGGATAGTATGGTTCACCGAAGTAGTCGAGGGGTGTTATGACATCCTGCGGTACTGCGTTCACCGAGTTTGTCGCCCAGATGAATTTGCCTGCGTCTGAGTTTTGGGTGCTGTATCCCCAGATGTTTTGGGTTTCTTTGCTTACTTCAATTATGACTTGTGCTGTTGGGTCAAATCCGCCGAAGGTGATAGTTTCGTTCTGCAAGTGGGTTATTGTTGGACCCCACCACAGTACTTGACCATAGGTGAGACTCGCTGGGTTGATGTCAACTTTGAAGTACGTCCAGTTTGCTGATGTCAGTGATACGACGCCTGAAACGTTCTGTGTTACTGCAGATATTGTTGGGTATGTGCCGTTTCTGAGTATCATGTAGTCGTTGTATTTTACTGCAAGGACTGTTGGTGTTGTGGTCATAGTGTTGCGCCATGGAATTGACAGGTTCTGTGCCTGGGTGTTGCCGACAAATGTGGCGTTCAAGATGTTATAGCGTTTACCCAGGGTTGCGTTTACTGCTGTTGTTGTCGGGGCTGTTGAGCTAATGCTCTGGGTTTGTGCGACGTTGTTGACATAAACAGTTGTGTTTGTCCATATTGTTAAGCCGCTCGGATGATAGGTGTTTGTGTCAGGTGTAGGTGAAAGACCTGTAGTTCCTGGCTGGAAGCCTTCACCGTTGAACATCAATGATGAGTTCCATACAGTGAGGTAATAGTCAGCTGGTTGTCCTGTAGACGCGTTGTTGTAGAGGTTGTATTTTAGCCATTCACCTAATGGACCCTGTACTGAGAAGCCTGAAGCTGAACCAGTTACGTTGAAAACGCTGTTTCCTGTCCACATGTCGTAAACTTGGGCAAAGTTGGTTGTACACAAGAATGCTGGGTAGACTCCATGTTGGTCAGGTGTTTGAACGTCAAAGGTATATCCGAAGTTGATTGTCGGCAGGTCACTGCGTCTCCAGATTTCATTTCCGGTGCGTAAGTCAACGCAGACACTGTCTCCGCTGCTGACGCCTGAGTAGGAAACTGGGTCTCTGTAGAATAAGCGTCCGTACATGATGATTGGGTTGACGTATCTGTTGTTGTAAGCTGAGCCTTCGAAGTATGTCTCTCCCTGTACTGCAGTCCTGTTGCCTCCTACGACTCCTCCTGCTTGAAGCGCCTTAGTCCACATAACGTGGCTTGTTAATGAGCCGACTGCGTCACCAGGGTACCTTTGTATAGCTGATTGCGATGAAAATCCAGCGATTGTGCCATAACTAACGTCGGAAAGAGTTGGTGAACCGATTCCAAACCAGTCAGAGCTGATTGTGTACCAGAACTGGTTTTCGCCGTAGATTGGGCGAGTCCAGAACTCAGTGGGCAAAGGATAGCTGTCTGGATATTGGGTTACGGGGTCTTGTTGAACTGTCAAGCTCATTGATGCAGTGCTGGGTAGCCAAATATCTCCAACGTTTGCTACGGTTGTGGTGTCAAAATAAGTTGAGTTAACTACGTTTCCACCGTATGTGAAGGTCAGATTATACACACCTATTGTGTCTGGTGTAAATCTGAAGAATTGTACAGCTGTGGTATCTTGGACTGTGACCCAATGCAACGCTGGTAATACGGTACCATTGGGAGCTGTTATAGTGACTGTGTAGTTGTGGTTCCTGAAAGTGTTTTCGATTGCTGAACCTGTCAGAGGGGCGTTAGCGAGAAATGCGTAACATAACGCAGATTGGCCGACGCCTATCGGATTAGGCTGAGCTTCGATTCTAGCATAAGTTATCGTTATGTATGCCGGTGTGTGCGCGCTCGTAGTGGGCAGCATCAGCATTGATGCCCCCATTGAGATTATGAACAATATCGCGATTGAAATAGCTGCTGTTTTATTTTTTGCAAATTGCATTTTTCTTTTCTCCTGTAAAGTTTATGGACATTAAATACCGCTAATTTACTAATAAAGTTATGCCTATTTCCACTAAAAAAGCGTGTAGATAAAATAAAAAACAATAATTTTTGAATTTATAGAAAAATAAACAAATAATATTGTGGAATTAGCAATAAATGTACAAGTCTTCAATCAAAACATACAAATTCATGAAAAGAAGAAAAATGTAAGCATTCAAAGCCACGTCTAAGCCGCATCAAAATTACGGCTACGACGATGAACTGCAAAAGAAAAATATGCCTAAATTATTGTTTTTTTGTTAAAATAAAAAAAGAAAGAGAGATGTTTTTTGTTGTTTTTTATGGCTTTTTCCTGAACATCAGCATTGTTAGAGCGCCGACTATGATGATTACAACTATTATAGCAGCGACTCCTGGAAGGAAGTATTGGTCAGCTACTGATGGTGCCTGTGTTGGAGCGGGTGATGCTGTTGGGTGCTGTGCCTGTACATTCATTGCTGTTGCAGCTGATGATGGCCAGTAACCGTTTGTGCCTGCGAAGGTTGCTTTGACTGTGTAGTCACCAGCAACGTTTGGAGGTGTCCAAGTGTAGTGGTATAAACCGTTTGAGTCACTTACTGCATCACCAATGTGGATGATGTTGTTGTTTGGATCAACTGCATCGATTGAAACCTTTACGCCTGTGAAGTCTGTTGGAACTGGTTTTTGCTGGTAGACATATCCCATCCAGCTAGCCATGCTTGCGTCAGATGATAATGGAACTCCATTAGGGAAGTCTGCTGCTTGTTGAGTCTGCGTTGTGCCTGCTGAAATGTCTTTCACTGTTCCCTGTATCACAACGTTGCTACCCACTGTTACCTCAGTTAAGGGTGCTTGAACTGACAATGCGCTTGGTCCTCTGCCTACGACGTAGATTTGGTTGTCATAGCCGTTGAACCATGTTGCGTCGCCGTCAGCCATAGCATAACTCATAGCGAAGAATTCACCAACATAAGAGCTAAGTGTCCAGATTTCTGTTCCGTCAGTTGCATTGATTGCTCGACTTAGTGCGCCTTTGAAAATGGGTGTTGTGACAGTATGTTCAGTGGTGACAGTGTACAGTACACCGTTTCCAACTGCGTTTATGAACGTTGGATAAACTCCGTAAGCGTTGGATAAGCCTGCGTTTGTGCTGTTGCCTGCTCCGCCGTTGCCATAAGTCCAAAGTAGGTTACCTGATGCGAGGTCATAGGTGTAGAGTATACCGCCGAATTGTACGCTGTAGAGTTTGCCGTTATCAGTGACACCGTTGATGTATGGCAAAGCTGGGTTTCCGTAGTAGTCAAAGGCAGTTTGAGATGCAGTTGGACCCCAGATTTTCGCTCCTGTCAGCAAGTTGTATCCTACCCACTGCATTGTTTCCTTGTATGCTTCGACGAAGACTTGTGACTTGAAATCCACTGGGCCGTCTACTACAGTGATGTTATTGGCGGGTGCTGTAACTGTGTTCGTCCACATGACAGCGCCTAATTGGTATCCAGGTCTAGATGCGTTTAAGTTGACTGCAAAATACGTGTATGGAGTTGAGCTTGTTGTACCGAATTGGCTTGTCGCTAATCCTGGCATAGTTCCGTTTTCGCAAAGCATAATGTCACCATAGTCAGCTGCGACCACCGAAAAGCCTGGTGATGGGGGAACACCATACATTGCATACGGTGAAGGTATCATAGGTATAGCGTTTGCCCAAGGTGCTGAAGCGTTGTAGTCGTACATTGTTGCTGCGCTTGCATCGACTGTACCGGAAATTGCTGGACTTAAACCTGTGCCGCCTTTGCCATTTTCGAATCCTGATCCTTGCCAGAGGTTACTTGAGTTCCACTGCATCAAGCGCCAGTTGGGTTTGGTTGTGTTGCCAGCGTTGGCTATGACATAGTAGAGTCGTTCGCCCATTGGACCCATGACTGCTGGTGATACTACTGCTCCTGCTGGTGAACCACCGCCGAACAGTGATGCACCTGAGGGTGAATTGGTGACGTTGAAGATTGGGTCGCCTGTGTCTGCGTCAAAGCATTGTGCCATGTTTGCAGTGCAAAGGATAGCTGGGTAAACGCCGTGTTGGTTAGGGTCCTGAACATCCCATATCAAAGCAAAGGATAAGGCAGGTACGTCATTTCGAGACCAGAGCATTTGTCCAGTTTGAAGATCAACACAGTCAGTTGGGCCATAAGTTTTTACTGTCGAGAATATACCTTCAACGCCAGAGAAAGACCGTGGTTCAGTGTAGTAGAGTTTGCCGTTGACTATTATTGGGTTTGTGTATCTTTGATTGTATGCTGATCCTTCGAAGTTTGTGTCGCCTTGAACAGCAAAGTTGTTTCCTCCAGTAACTCCTCCTGACTGTAGCGGTTTAGTCCACATGACGTGGCCTGTAAGAGGTCCAATTGCGTCACCTGGATTTCTTTGTGCCCATGCGTTTGTCCAAACACCATAGTTTGCTGCACCGGTTCCTAGCCAGTTTGAAGAGATGGACCACCAGTTGGTGTTTTCGCCGTAGATTGGGCGAGTCCAATATTCAGTTGGCAGAGGATAACTTGATATCGCAGCTGGTATGGCGTCTTGTTGAACTGTAAGAGTTGTTTTCGCAGTGCTGGGCATATAGGTATCGTTAACGAGTGCTGAAGTAGCGTCGTGCGAATATGTATTATATTTTTGCCCTGGGAATGTAAAGATGAAGGTGTAATTGCCGGCTACAGTTGGTGTATAAGCGTAGAATTGTGATGAGGTTGTGTCCTGAACTGTGGGGAAATCGTGTTCTTCTGTTGCACCGCTAGGTAATATGATTGTCAGGTTGTAATTGTGGAATCTCCAGTCGTTTGATAGTGCTATAGATGGGTCAAAGGTCTTGTCAAGCCACATTATAACGCTCACTTGCTGACCAACACCTATTGGGTTAGGCGCGGCATTAATGTAAGCAAACGTTGGAATGTTCCATGCGGGTGTATGTGCACTAGTGTTTGGTACAAGAATCATTGATGCGCTCATAGAAATTGTCAAGAATATTGCAAAAAGAATAGCTATTGCATTTTTAGATTTTTGCATTTTTTTTCTTCTCCTTTATTTTGTAAGTGGTTGTTTGCAAGTTAGTACTATTTAGCATTTTTCTTTTGGAGCCAAAAAAGTCCACAGAATACACTTAAAAAGCCTTAAATAATATAGAATATACCCAAGAAAGCTTTATTACTAATCCATATGGCTCATAGACATATTTAGCGTTTCCAAAGGTAATGACGTGGAAAAAGCAACGAAAATCGATCAAATCGACGCCAAAATACTAAAGATGCTCATAGCGGAAGCTCGAACAAGCTTTACGGATATAGGTACCGAATGCAAAATTACTCTCAGCGCAGTCAGGATGCGCTATAAACGTCTGTGCCGAGAAGGCTTGATTAACGGAGAAGTCATGCTCGTTAACCCGCACTGCTTGGGTTACAGGCACATTATAGATTTAGGCATCACAACGGATACTGAAAACGAAGAAGACGTGGCAAAGTTTTTAGACAGCAGGCCCTACCTGTCTCAAGCGGTTAAGCACTTCGGCAAATTCAATTTCTACGCTAAAGTAGCCCTGAAAGACCTAAACCAGCTGTCAAAAATAATCGAGGAGTTAGAATCAAACCATAAAATCAAGCATGTAGATGCTTTAATCTGGGCAGAAGCAGTAAACGTAGAATTTCCTCAAAACCTAATAATTAAGCCGCTCAAACATGAGAACAAATACAAAAAAACCCAGAGACCTGCCCTAACCAAACTGGAACAGTCGCCGTTAGAACTCGATGAAACAGACAGAAAAATTGCGTCGATACTCTCCCGAAAAGCGCGAACGCCTTTTAGGAAAATTGCTCAGGATCTCGATTTATCAACCAAAACTGTAATTCAACACTACAGAAAGCTCCGAGAGAACCTGTTAACTCTCTCCACAGTAACTCTTGACTTAAATAAGCTCGGGTACCATGCCCTTGGCAACCTCTACATAAAAGCGTCGAACAGGAGCAAGATGGACGAGATTTGCAGACAAATTCTTGAAGTACCAAACGTAATAGTCATCATTAGGCTCATCGGCGCCTTCGACCTGTACGTGGCTATTGCTCTTGAGGACTTTAATAATTTGTTTGATGCACAAGAAAAAATCAGGCAAATCAGTGGTCTAGAAAAAATCGACCTCATCTTAACGCCGATGATGCCCGTTTGGCCCCTGAACTTGTTCCCAGCGTTGCTGGAAAATGAAGTTATGCCTAAGCATTGGCCTGAAGAATCAAGCAACCAGCCGCAGAAGAAAAACGAATAAAACCGCCTTCGGCAATCAGCAGTTTTTAAGCAGCCTTTGGTTTTTTATTCCTCTATATCTTTTTAGCGGTTTAGGCGAAATGTTTAAGCATAAAGCCCCTCCTTTTTGAAGAATAAATGTGAAATAGAAATGAAGCCTCACGTAACCTTAGTTAACCCTGCTGCACCCGCTAAAGCCGCAATGCACATGCCCTTTGCACTGTTGGGCTTGGGGTATTTAGCTGCGGTTCTTGAGAAAAATCAGTATCAAGTCGACGTAATTGACTGTCAAGTGATGAAGTTTTCGCTTGAAGATTTTAAGAGCGAAATAAGCAGGCGCAAACCAGATATTGTGGGGGTTACTTCATCTACGCTTACTTATCAGACGGCAATGAAGCTGGTTAAGATTGCGAAGCAGGCTTGCCCAAACTGCATAACAATCGCGGGCGGGGCACATGTTACTTTTTGGGATGACCATGCACTTGAAGAATGCCCTGAACTCGATATTGTGGTTAGAAAAGAAGGTGAGAACACAGTTCTCGAGTTGGTGCAGCGGATTGAAGCGGGCAAAAGCTTCAGTGACGTCGTGGGCACGACTTGTAGAGTAGACGACAAAATCGTGAGGAATCCAGATAGACCATACATCGAAGATTTAGATGCACTGCCTTTTCCTGCGCGACATCTTTGGCCTATGGAGAAGTTCAAGGAACTTGAAGACATACTCTATTTGGCAACCAGCAGGGGCTGCGTGTACTGGTGTGAATTCTGTACGACCGTGAGGATGCATGGACGCAAATATCGGATGCGAAGCCCAAAAAACGTGGTTGACGAGTTAGAGTTTTTACATAATAAGTATGGCAACAGTAAGTTTACGTTCTGCGACGACGCCTTCACCGTGGACCAGCCGAGAACTGAAGCGCTGTGCAGCGAAATTCTGGGGCGCGGCTTGAAGATTGAATGGAACTGCGGCACACGCGTCGACATGTTAACACAGGATTTGCTGGCTAAGATGAAGGCGGCTGGATGCGTTTCTGTCTGGTTTGGCGTTGAATCGGGCACACAGCAGGTTCTGGATGCAATGAAAAAAGGAATATCTCCCGAACTCACCATGAAGGTTTTGGGTTGGGTACGGGAAGCGGATTTGATGCCTGTTCCAAACGTTATCTTGGGTTTCCCAGGCGAAACTAAGCAGAGCGCGTGGAAAACCATCAAGTTCGTTGAGAATGTGTCACCTGACAGCGTTGGCTTCTACAATGTTGCAACTCCGTTTCCTGGAACACCGATGTATGACTTGGTGAAGGAGAAGGGGTGGCTTAGAGTAACTGACTTTGACATGTACGATACGACAAAACCGATTTTTGAGACGCCACAACTCTCAATGAAGGAACTGGGCAAGCTTCGCGAAGGAGCATTCCACCATTACTATCTGCGCAGAGCCTACTTCCTAAACAAAAAAAGACGATTCAAACCCTCCACGGCGATAGTGGTAGGCATGCATTTTGCAGCCAACATAAAATTGAAGCTTAGAAGAAACTAAGGCCTGTTTTATTTTGGTCTTTTCCTAAACCGCAGGGCTTGAACCAGAAAAATCGCTGCTGCAACAACCGTAACGACGGCCAAAAACCAAAATGACTCTTCAACGGGTGCAGCCACAATCAGGTGAGGAATTAAAACGGCGATTTCAGCAATCAAGACGCCTACAAAGATGAAGCCGAAGATTGCGAAGCTGGGAATAAGCGTTTTTCCAATCCAAACGTAGCCTTTCATGCACAGTTTTTCTTTAACCACATAGTTGCCGTAGGAATCTTTGACAACTAAGCCTAAATCCATGAGTTTTTGGAGGTTTCGGTATGCAACGCTTGGGCTACTGAGGTTGGCGCCGCGCATCAGGTCTCGGGGTCCGACGGGTCTGCCCACTTTAACCATGTAGAGGTATGTTTGGAAGGTGGTTGCGTTTAATTCTTCTTCGGGCTCCAAGGTAAGCGCCTATAGAATCCATTATCAGGGCTTGTCCTTAAAAACCAAGCGCTGCTCAGCAAGAATACTTCTTAAGTTATATTCAGCGGAAGGTTTCCCTTTGGCAGACAGAGTGTTGGTTTTTTCAAGGTTCAGTTCTGCGGGTTTGTTTACCGTAATTGATATTAACTGATTGCTTGAAGTATCTCGAAAGCAGCCTGTGGGTACTCTTGGACCTAAACCTGTTAAACATACTAACTGCGCTTATCGTGTTGGTTTTGGCAGTGTTGCTAGATTTAGTGCTTGGCGACCCTTCACCCAATAACCCAAACAGATGGGTTTTCAAGCTTCACCCTACGGTACTAATGGGCAATTTCACCAAAAAAATTGAACCCTATTTCAAGAATCCGGATGCAAAAACGGAGAAATTCCTCGGCGTTCTGCTGGGGTTAACTGTGATTGCGGCGTTTGTGCTGCCTGTTTTCTTTGGTTTATGGGCAATTTACACGTTCGTTCCTTTCTACATCAACATTTTGGTATACGGTTTCATCGCCGTAATCCTAGTAAAGATGACAATCTGCATCAAATTGGAGACAGATTGGGCAAAAGCCGCAGCCAAAGCCATCGACGAAAGCAACTTGCCAGAAGCAAAAAAGTACAGCCACTTCTCCAGACGGGAATCCAGAGACCTCAACGGCGCTCAAATGGGCAGTGCAGTCATCGAATCCATGTCGGAAAACCTTATCGACTTCAAACTTTCGCCTATGATGTCATTTTCGCTTTTCGGAGTTACGGGCGCCATCGCTTTTCGGGCTATAAACACGCTTGACGGCATGGTGGGCTTCAAAACAAAAGAGCACATTAACACTGGCTGGTTTAGCGCTAACCTTGACAACTTCGTGAATTTCTTTCCCACAAGACTCACGGCGCTTTTCATGATTGCAGCGGCAGCTATCCTGCGCCTAGA
>Ga0209083_1004088_pt1 | contig 11524 bp, 21 predicted proteins | sample AM7aDNAmetaG_FD_184132 | JGI IMG/M metagenome (GOLD analysis project Ga0209083, IMG submission 184132) | Freshwater microbial communities from Finland to study Microbial Dark Matter (Phase II) - AM7a DNA metaG (SPAdes) (version 3) | ecosystem: Environmental > Aquatic > Freshwater > Lake ...
AACTATTCTGTTGAGATTTTTATTCTTAGCAGATAAATCCCAACTAGTAAAAAAATATAGTTGAGATTTTTACTCTAGGCTCATGTACCTGTACGGGTGCGGTTGGTCTGGAACAAATCCTTGGTTTTGTAACCAGGGTAAAAATCCCAACTATAATAAAATTTAGTTGGGATTTTTTTTATTAACTCCTAGATTACTAACAGCAAAAATTAAAATGTAATCTGGACAAAAAACAAAAAAGGAGGTTTATTATGGAATCTAAGTCAAGTTTAGTAAATGCAGTAAGACAAGAAGATGCGTTAACTGCAAATGGTATGGTAACGAATTCAACCAGTTTGAATTCAAATGTTGATATGTTCTTTTTAGCTGGTGCTTCAAGAAATATGTCAGAAAAAGATATTGAAGTTCTTTTTCAAAAATCAATCGTAGAAAATCCTGAAGTTGCTCTTAAACTTATGTTTTGGGCAAGAGATGCTAGAGGTGGTGCTGGTGAAAGAAGATTTTTCAGAATCTGTTCTAAGTTCTTGAATAAGAATTATTTCAAATTCATGGAAAAAAATGCTAAATATGTACCAGAATATGGTCGTTGGGATGATATTTTTGAATTGGATGATGCAATAGCATTACCATTGATCAAGGAAGGTCTTGATAATGAGAATGGTTTGCTTGGAAAATGGTTGCCGCGTAATGGTTCATTCGCCAATAAAGTTCGTAAATATTTAGGATTGAATCCTAAGGAATATCGTAAGCTTATTGTAGGTTTATCAAATACTGTTGAGCAAAAAATGTGTGCAAAGGATTGGGAAACTATTACTTATCCACATGTACCTTCTGTTGCTATGAACAAGTACAGAAAGGCTTTCTTAAAGAATGATGCGAGTAGATTCAATGAGTTTATTGGTTTAGTTCACGAAGGTAAGGAAGAAATTAAGGCTGGTGTTTTGTTTCCACATCAATTATATCAAGCATATAAGAGACGTGAAGATAAAATGGCAGTTGAGGCTCAATGGATGAATTTGCCTGATTTTATGAGTGATTCTAATGAAAGAATTATTCCAGTTTGTGATGTATCTGGTAGTATGACAAGTCAACTTGGTACTGGTAATTTATCACCAATGGATGTTTCTGTTGCGTTGGGTGTATATATTTCTGAAAGAAACAAGAGCATTTTCAAAGATGCTTTTATTACATTTTCAAGTACACCAACTATGCAATATCTGAAGGGTTCTTTATATGAAAGATTGCGTCAGTTAGAGACTGCTCAATGGAATATGAGTACTAATTTGGAAGCAGTTTACAAATTGATTTTAGATAAGGCTGTTAGCGCAGGTTTATCTGAAAAAGATATGCCAACTAAAATTTTAATTATATCTGATATGGAGTTCAATTCTGCTATTCATGATGGTGGTGAAACTGCTATTAAGATGATTGGTAGAATGTATTACTCACATGGTTATAAAATGCCACAGGTTGTTTTTTGGAATGTAAATGGTAGATTAGGTAATGTTCCTGTAAACTTTAAACACGATGGTGTAGGTTTAGTATCAGGTTTTAGTCCATCAATTTTAAAATCAATCTTGAATGGTAGTATTTTATCACCAGAAGGGTTAATGTTAAAAACGATAATGAGTGAAAGGTATCAACCAATCACAGTTTAATAAAAAACCTCTTCGGAGGTTTTTTTATTAAAATAATTTTGTTATATTTGTAAAAATAGAAAAAAGAAAAAAAAAGAATGAAGGTAGACAGATTTAAAGGATACATTATTGCTGAGAATAAGCGAATTATGTTAGAAATGTATAATGACTATGTGGATAGTGATGATAAACAGAAGTTTATTAAGCATGTAAAAAGAACAGCAAATAGTTTCATACAATATAAAGGTTCAGAATTAAATGATTGGTTAGAACAATTTAAGAATGAAGAATTAGTAATTAATGAATTGAAAAAATTACAATGACACCATTAAAATTACTTGAAAGAGAATTAAAATCATTTGAACGTGATTTAGAAAAATCAAAAGAAGCTTATGATAATCTTTTGATTAGTAAAGAAAGACATGAATCACATGTAAGTAGAATTACACCAAAAATAATTGAGTATAAAAACGCAATATTAAAATTATCTTAACGATGCACAATAGAGACATGAAATGGGGAACTGCTGATGGTAGAACTTTAATATTAAGAGATATACCATCAGATCATTTGACTAATATTGAAAAACATATAAATAAGAATTTTGATCAATTTATTAGCAAATTCGGTGAAGAAAAAACAAAAATTGCTATATATAATGTTACACAAGAGATAAGATTAAGAAAATTAAATAGATTAGATAACAATAACGAAGAAGAATTATTCTAATGGTAAATAATTGGGAACATAAAGAAATGACAATTGACGAACTTAAAGAATTAGTTCGTGATGTTTATGATTGTAAAGTATTTACATCATTGCAATGTGATAATAATGCTATAACTATGGTATTTATGCCTGTGATGTTTTTGGGTGCTGGTCCAAGTGAGCCGTCTCTTAGTGATAATAATCAATTAAATCGTAAGAATAAACTCAAATATATTGAGGATATGTTGATTTATGAAGAAGAAACACCTGCGAGAGAAAAATTTATCAAGAATATTGGTATGCTTTATGAGGATTATAGTAAAGCTGGACCAAGTATTAATGGATTTCCAATGTTTATGAGTTGTCAAATTGTTTCAGTTGAAGATACTGGAAAATTCATTGAAATGTATAAAAAATATGAAGCAATGAGGAAAAGTTTTGAAAAAGAATGGGGAACTGATGAAAAATGTTTATGAAAAAATGAAAACAAAAGAAGAATACATTTTTCAAGAAATTGAAAAATTACAAGAAAGTAAATCAGATAGTGAGAGACATTATATACAAATGATGAGGTATTATGATGAACAAATACAGAATATGAAAAATTTTTCGGATGAAGACTATGATAATGTTGTTCAGAAAGTTCTTAAAGAAGAAGCCGAAGAAAGTGAATTGGAAATAATTTTAGCTAAAGTTGGTTTAACATTGAAAGAATTTGATAATACTACAATTGCTGAATCAAATGAAAAATTATCAGATATTTTATCTAATTTATCACCTAAAGATAAGATTAGGTTTGTTGAACTATTAAATGAGTAATTTTAAATTAAAAAATTATAATTCTTGGTATATATATGTGGATATAATCATTTTAATCTTTCTTCTAGTTCGTCGAGATTATATTTATCAAATGCTGATTTAAGAACTTTCATTTTTTGTTCATCATAAAGGGTTTCACATTTTATTATTGTGTTATAATCTTTGCTATAATTAATATCATCTATGATTTGTTCTTTTTCGTAATTATTACAACTATCAACAAGTTCTAGAATATCATCAATATCAAAGTAAATATCAGCTTCAAAATCTTCTACATATTTTGTAAAAGATTTACCTTTAAGAAGTTTTCTTAATAATAATCTTTCTGCATCGTCTTCACATTCATCAGTAAGGATATCTATATCATCATAATCCAATTCTACTTCAACATCAACATCAATACTTTTAGTTAATTGCTTTATTCTTCTGTTTATTCTCATAATAATCGTTTATTTTTTAAGATTTTGAAATATAGTTTCAATTTTAGGCTCAGGATTGTTCTTATCTAATTTACCATTTTTACTCCAGCCAATATCTAAGGAATAATATGCTATCATTTTACCGTGCTCTTCAAATTCATTATTTGGTTTTAAAATGCTTCATTTAATTGTATGTAAATGCAAATGGTTACCATCTTTATCTGTCCAAGCACTATTTTTAATAAGACATTCTTCTCTAATATATTCAATTTCATTATATTCTAATATATGATAATGTTCTGTTTTACTATATGGTTTTCCTATTAATTTCATTTTTTAAATAAATAGTTTGCTAAGTGATCTATTATCAACTATATTTTCTATTGCGATAGATAACAATTTATCAACAGATAAAATTTTTATTTTATCACATTGTTGTTTTAATGATATTGTGTCTGTGACGATTAATTCGGTTATTTTTGAATTTTCAATATTGTTATATGCATCACCACTCATAACAGGATGTGTAATGGCCGCTCTGACACTGAGCGCACCTTTTTCCATCATTAAGTCTGATGCTCTACAAATTGTATTACAAGTATCTGCTAAATCATCAACAATTATTACATTTTTTCCTTTAACATCGCCTATAAGTAGCATTTCATCTATTTTATTAGCTTCTACTCTATGTTTATAACAAATTACCATTTCAGTATTAAGGTGTCCAGATAAGTATTTTGCTTTTTTTGTTCCGCCAGTATCTGGACTTGCAACTATTAGATTATCAAGTTTTAAACTTTTAATATATGGAACAAAAACATATGATGCGTATAATTGATCAACTGGAATATTAAAAAATGCGCCAATTTGGTCAGAATGTAAATCTATTGTAACTACTCTTGTTGCGCCTGCTGTTTCTAAAAAATTTACTATTAATTTTGAAGTAATACCGACTCTTGGTTTGTCTTTTCTATCTTGTCTTCCAAATCCCATATAAACAATTACAGGTATAATTTTAGCTGCACTTGATAATTTACAAGTTTGTATCATTTGAAAAAGCTGAAAGTAATTGTCAATTGGTGAGCAACAAGATTGAATGATAAAAACAGTACGACCTCTTAAATTTTCTTTAAATACTGGTAATGTTTCACCATCTGAAAATTTTAAAAATTCAACATCTCCTAGATTTATATTTAAGTTTTTTACCACTTTATTAGCTAATTCGGTGTTAGCTGTACCTGAAAAGATTTTAACCATTTTCTTATCCATAATTCAAATGTTTTTTTATTATATAATTGTAATTATATTAAAAGTTTTTAATCATTCTCTATCTTTCTTTATTAAATATTCAATATATTCTGATTTACTTATTTTTTTTTCTTCTAAATATTTTTCGAGTTTTTCATTAAGATCTTTGTCTATTGTAATACCAATAGATTTCTTCTTTGATAACGATCTAGGTCTACCTAATTTTTTCATATAACATTATATGTATATAAATAAAAAAAGTTCAGATTTATCTGAATAAAAAAGTAAAAATAGATAAATGTGACCTTATTTTATTTATATATACCTATAAAATACCTTAAATATGAAAAAGATTAAAACCAAAGAGAAAGTATCAGTTTGTTTATCTGAAGAAATTAGAGAATATTTAGAAAATGACATTGAAAATAGATCAAAATATATTGAGTATTTGATATATGAAGACTTGATTAAAAATAATGCGATACAAAAAAAAGAATATTATAATTATGAAAAAAATATGTAAAAAATGCGGGGGAGAAAAAGAAGTTCAAGAATTTTATTTAAAAGATAAAAATAGATATGATACTGTGTGTAAATCTTGTAGAGGAATTTATTTTCATAATAAATATATTGAAAATATAGTAAAAATGAAAGAAATATCTAAAAATAACCAAATTAAGTTTAAAGATAAGATGAAAAAATATAGAGATGAAAATAAAAGTGAAAGACTTGAATATAATAAAAAATGGAGAATTGAAAATAAGGAAAAAATAAAATTATATTCAAAATATTATGCTGAAAAACATAAAGGTGAGATAACGAAAAAAATAAAAAAATATAAAACAATTAATAAAGAAAAATTATTAGAGAAAGATAAAATACGTTATATAAATAATAGAGATAAAAAAATTAAATATTATGAAGACAACAAAGATAGAATATTAGATAGACAGAAAAATAGAAGATTAAATAATAGTGAAGATGTATTAAAAATAGATGCTAAATGGAGAAATAAAAATAGGCATGTTATTTTATGGAGAAGTCTTTTAAGACGTGCAATAATTCAGTTAAAACAAGAAAAGTTTGATACAACTTTAAATTCATTGGGATATTCTGCAATAGAATTAAAAGAGCATATAGAAAAAAATTGGACAGAAGGTATGAACTGGAAAAATTATGGTGATTGGCATGTTGACCATATTCGTAGTGTAGGAACGTTTGATTCAACATCATTACCATCCGAAGTTAATGCTTTATCTAATTTAAACCCAATGTGGTCAACTAATAGATTTATTGATGATATTTTTTATGAAGGAAATCTAAACAAAGGAAAAAAAATGAACTAAATATTAAACATAAAAAATAATAAATAAAACATGCTTAGTTTTTTTGGTGGAAAATCGAAAATGGGTGAGTGGATTTATCAATTCATACCCAAGAATATAACAACATACGCCGAACCGTTCAGTGGGTCATTTTGGGTGTATTTTAATACTAAATTGTGTTATAATCACGTTAAAAATATAAGATATAACGATATAAATAGATTTACTTGCAATCTTTTCTCTTGTGCAAAAGATTATATTAAATTTACAAATATTCTTGAAAAAGAACTTAGTCCAAATGGCTATTTATATGCAGATAAATCAGATCCAGTTAAATTTAAAGAATTTTATAAAGAATTATATTATAGTTTTAAAAATGATCCATCTAATACATTTTTAGATGATGATTCTTTTAATATTCCTGATTATGAAGTTGGAATGAAGTATTCATTCTTAATAACTTCTGCGTTTAATGGTTGCTGGCCTAAAGCAGCTGGTTTTTCTGGTGTTCAAGATACTAGATTAAAGCTAAATGCATTTATGAACAAATTAAAAGATAAGAAATATCAAGCAAAATTAGATAATATATCATCATTTGAAACTCTTGATTTCGAAGTGTTTATAAATAAATATGATGATGAAAAAACATTTTTTTATCTTGATCCGCCATATGAAGATCCTAAGAACAATCGTTTAAATTGGTATGGTGTTAAAGATGATAGTAAATTTGGTAGATTTTCTCATAAAAGATTAGCTGATTTATTAAAAACTACAAAATCTAGATGGGCATTATCATATTACTATTATGATGATTTAGAGGTTTGGTTTCCAAAGGATAAATATACTTGGATTACAAAAGATTTCTTTAGATCATCAGCTAGTTTTTCGGAAAATAAAGAACTTAAAGGTACAGAGGTTTTAATTTTGAATTATGATCCTAATTTAATTGTAAATACCACTAAAGTATCAGAAAAATTAGTAGATGAAATAGAAGAAGAAAATGGAGGTGTATTTATTGGTTCAGTTGCATACCAGCCATATTATGAGACTACTGAACAAGCACAGGTTTTAAATGATTTTGCAACTAAGTTAATATCAAGTCAAAAAGATATTGAGCCTGAAATAGCAGAAATTATAAATAGACCAGGGTTTTTTAAAGAATTATTAGACGAAGAAGTTAATAAGAAAGAAGATATCGACGATTTTTGGAAATGAAAACGAATAAATTAATGAATATAGGTGATTATGTTATTTGCAAAAAAGAAATCACTGTAAATAAATATGGTGATATTATTAATTGTGGTTTTGCTAAAGATCAAAAATATAGAATTGATAATATAATTGTTCATTCTAATGTACAAATTGGTTATTCTACTATACAAACTACTGTTTTTTGGTCTAAGTTTAGTTCAACTATGGTATTACAAAATGGTGAACCACTTTGGAGTCCTGAAACAGGTACATCCGATAAAAATAGATCATATTTCATTAATGATCATTATTTATCTGAGTATGATATGAGAGAATTTTTTTATACTAAGGCAGAAGAAAGAAAATTAAAATTAAAAAAAATTTATGAAAGAGGGTGATATTTTAACATGTAAGAAAGACTTTTATTCTGATTCTGGTTCAACTTTTATAAAAAAATTATTTAGAATACCATTATTTCAGAAAGGTAAAGGTTATAAAATTGATAAGATTATAACTAGACAACTAATTGTTTATACAAGTATGCCCAGTTACTGGTTGCCATGTGTACCTTTTATGCAAGGTCCACAGACATTTCAAGGTCCACAGACATTTCAAGGTCCACAGACATTTCAAGGTCCACAGACATTTCAAGGTCCACAAGGACCGATTTTAACAACATCAACAACAACATTAATTACTTCGATTTTAACAACAACAACAACAACAACATTAATTACTTCAACAACATCGACAACTGCTAATTGTACTACAATTAATGTTAATGATTATGTTATTAGTGGTAAATGGTTTAATGAAGAGCATGTTATGTGTATATTTTTCACTATAAAAGAAGAACGAAACTTAAAATTGAAAAAATTAAAAAAATAATAGAAAATGATATTTAGTAAGGACTCAGTAGCAAATCTAATATATGATCTTATAAAATATGAAAAAGTATGTCAAAAAGATTTAGAATTTGCATTAGATGTTTTTAAAACATCAGAGCAATATGAAAAATGTTCAATAATTAAGGAATTATTAGACTTAAAGTATTACGATAATAGAAAAAGAAATAATAATGAGTCAATTTTAGATGTAGAAAATATTGTGAAAGCAATATCATCTGGTTCAATTTTCATGGATAAGAAAAATTTTCTAAAACAAAAAACAAGAATTAGAAAACTTAAAGATGATATTGAAGAATTTTATAATATGATGGAACATTCTAAAATTGTTATACCACCATTTAAGAATAAAAACAATCTTAAATACTTTATCAAAAAATGAGAGTGGGATTAACTTATGATTTGAGAAACCTATATTTAAGTGAAGGTTTTTCAGAAGAAGAGACAGCAGAATTTGATAAAGAATCTACTATTGAACATATTGAAACTGCATTAGAATTACTTGGATATGAGGTTGATAGAATAGGTAATCTAAAAAATCTCATAAGTGATTTAAGATATGATAAGTGGGATATGGTTTTTAATATTTGTGAAGGTATGTATGGTGTTGGTAGGGAAGCACAAGTACCAGCATTACTTGATGCATATCAAATACCATATACATTTTCTGATCCTTTAATAATGTCATTAACTTTAAATAAAGCTATGACTAAAAAAATAATTAGAGAAGCTGGAATAAAAACCTCACCTTTTTATATTATTAATAATGGTAATGATATAACATATAGTATAGATTATCCATTATTTATTAAACCTAATTCTGAAGGTTCTGGTAAAGGTATAAATTTTAATTCTAAAGTAGATAGTGCATCTGAATATTATAATTATACTAATTCAATATGGTCAGTTGGACCTTGTGAATTAATAGTTGAGAGATATTTACCTGGTAGAGAATTTACAGTAGGTATAATTGGCTCAGGTTCTGATAGTTTTTCATTAGGTTGTATGGAAGTTATTTTTAATTCAAATGAAAAAATATATTCTTATAATACTAAAACTAATTATGTAGAAAATATTACATATACTTTACCAGAAAAAGAAATTTCAGATAAAGTTTGCAAATTAGCATTAAAATCTTGGAGAGTTTTAGGCTGTAAAGATGCTGGTAGAATTGATATTCGTTTGGATGAAAATGGTGAACCAAATTTCATTGAAGTTAACCCATTAGCTGGACTTAATAAAGAAACTTCAGATTTACCAATTTTAGCAAGAATGAATGGATTTAGTTATGAGTTTATTATTGAGAGTATTATGAATTCCGCAAAAAAGAGATACAAATTATGAAAACTGTGCTTATTTTATACAATAAAATATCAGAAGTTGCTACTGCTGATGAATTAGATGTTCTTGAACAAGTTAAACTTGTTTCAAATTCATTAAAAGAACTTAAATACAAAGTTAAGACTTTAGAATTTGATATGAATATTGAAAAAGTTATAACCAACATACGAAAAAATGCTCCAGATATAATTTTTAATCTTGTAGAGTCAGTTTATAATAAAGGTGAATTTGCTTATTTGGCAACTTCAATATTAAATTATTATGGAACACCATATACAGGTAGTCCTTTGATTCCTATGTTTCATTGTTCAAATAAACTATTAACTAAGCTAGAATTAGATAGAATTGGCGTTTTGACTCCATCTTATTTCAAATTAGATAACTTGGGTAAATTAAATACTAAAAGAAAATATATTCTTAAACCTGTTTGGGAAGAAGGTTCATTAGAACTTGATGAACATTGTATTTTTTCTGGTTCAGATTCTGAATATATTAATTCAATTTCAAAAATGAACAAAGACTATTATTTTGTGGAAGAATTTATTGAAGGAAGGGAGTTAAATGTGTCAATAATTGGAACTGATTATGGTCCAAGAGTCTTACCTCTTGCTGAAATGACTTTTAATTATCCTGAAGATAAACCTAAAATAATGGGATATAAATCAAAATGGGTTGAAGATTCTTTTGAGTATAATAATACTGTAAGGACGTTTGATATACCTGATGATTATCGTTTAATGCCAGAGATTGAAGAAATTTGTAAACATTGTTGGAATGATTTAGGATTAAAGGGATATGTTAGAATTGATTTTAGACTTGATAGTATAAATAAACCATATGTAATAGACATTAACTTAAATCCTTGTATTTCTGAATCAGGCGGTTTTTATGCTGCGTGTATGGAAGATGGATATACTTTTAATGAAGTGATTGAATTGATATTAAAAGAAGCTGTAAAATGAAGATTAGAGAGTCTGTTAAATTTGAAGATATACAAACAGTCAGAGAAATAGTAGAGTCAACTGGCTTTTTTTATGATATAGAAGTTCCAATTGCTGTTGATCTTGTTAGAGATACATTTCAAGGTGGAAAAGATTATAAATTTTTATTTGCTGAAGTAGATGGAAAAACTGTAGCATATACTTGTTATGGAACTATTGATGGTACAATTGGTGGTTATGATTTATATTGGATAGTCACACACAATAATTATAGAGGTTCTGGTATAGGTAAAATCTTAATTGAGGAAACACACAATAGAGTAAAGAACGATGGTGGAAAGTATATTATAGCTGAAACATCATCAATTGATAAGTATTTACCTACTCGTATATTCTATGAAAAAGTTGGATATGTCATTGAAGCATCAATTGCGGATTTTTATAGAGAAGGTGATGATAAAATATTTTATATTAAGAGATTATGAAACCATGTTGAGACAGAAAATAGAAAAATGAAATTAGAAAAAATTGAAAGAGGTTATTAGACGTGCTATTATTTTTAATGTTAAAAATAAAAATAATATAATTTATACAAGAGAAGAAGTATTACCACATATTCATGGATTGATTGGTAGATATGGTGTTTTTCAACATGATCTAGTAGATGGTGAAGTTAATTTTAGATATGTTACACATGTAATTAAGGATATTTATGTTGAATATAATAAACTGATGTGTAAAATCAAAATCTTGGACACACCTTATGGTAGAGTATTAGAAGAATTATATGAAAATGGTATACGTTTTAACCTATCTTGTGCATCGTTTGGTGATGTTGATGAAAAAAATATAGTACACATTAAAAAAATGTTAGGATTTAATGTTGTATTAGAAAACGAAGATGCTTTTTATACATTAAGAGACGAAAGAAAAATAAAATTAGAAAAAATAAAAGAAAAATATGAAAGTTAAAATTGTAAACAAATCAAA
>Ga0209083_1004090_pt1 | contig 11520 bp, 9 predicted proteins | sample AM7aDNAmetaG_FD_184132 | JGI IMG/M metagenome (GOLD analysis project Ga0209083, IMG submission 184132) | Freshwater microbial communities from Finland to study Microbial Dark Matter (Phase II) - AM7a DNA metaG (SPAdes) (version 3) | ecosystem: Environmental > Aquatic > Freshwater > Lake ...
GGAGTTGCACCTGACGGAAGAACCCGACTGCACCCGAGAGGTCTCCAACGGGAGCACTGATGGTCTTGCCCATGTCACGGAGGACCTTGCCGGTCAGAGAGGGCAGAGAAGTGAGCGCCTGGACATAGCCTGGGGGATAGTTTCCAACGGTGTTGCCCGCCGAGGAAACAAACTCATATGCATTGGAGGTAGTGACACCAGCCGCATTGTAGTAGGTAGTGGAGAGAGGAATCTGACGAGTCGAACGAAGGACAGACATGTTATATTCTTACCGTAGAAAAAAAACACAGAGGATAGAATGGCTACCCCTCTTCCTGACTTTGAACTCCCGTATACCGCTCACGGCCTTGGAGGCCAGAATGGACGCGTCAATCTGAGCGCCCCCTCCACCGGTGGCTCCTTGCCTGAGGCTCCCTTTAGTTATCCCAAAGAGACCGAAGTAAACTTTGCTGGTGATATGCTCCGGGGAAACTGGGACCATACCACTCTTTCTGATACATTCTTTACCCGTACGAATACAGCGACTATCCAGCATGCCATCAAGAAAGAAGTCTACCGTATGAGTGGCCCCAAGAAATACGTCATTGATGACCAAGACGTCGATGAACTCAAAATGATTATGCGCGCCATGTATTTGCAGTATGCAAAGAATCATCCCATGAATATTGAGGGACAGATTCAAGAACTGAACAAACTCGTAGTGGATTGGGCCGCGCCGCGGATTAGCTCTGAGATTTCGCACTATCATTATTATTTGAATGACATCAGTCACTTGCCTGTCCCACTGGAGAAACCGTTGAACATGTCAAGTGCTGGCACGCGATCCCTTCCGTTTCAGAAACAAATGTAAGGCACTTTTTTACACCTTTGGACATTTAAAACGCCGATTGTAAGCATTAAAAAAATCAAGAAATGAACTCACTTGTAGTTCATTCCTGCCAAAGATTATACATTGAAGTATAGTAAAATCAACTGATATACTACCTTTTGATTACTCTCGAAAGAGTAAAGGATAGTAATGTATTACCCTCGGATAAATTCTGAGGGTCGTTTATTTTTGTTATAAATCATGTGCTTTACGATTCCTAACATGTTGAGACAACTGTTCTTGTCTCGGGTAAAGAAACGATACGATTGAAACATTGATTTAGGTTCGTCTTCAGGACTACCAATGTGTTCTTCCTTATCGTTTCTACAGTGCTTACATCCCAATAAACGGAACTTTTTACTTCCATCTATCGTGATATTACTAATGTCCTTCCAGCAATGACAACATTTTTTACTGGTGTTATACTCATCAAGAAGGAGCGTTGTATACCGTTTTTTCACTAATCGTTTGAGTCCTACTCCCATCGTGGAAGCACCTTTGATACATGATCCTTGTTTTGCACTCCAATCGCCTATGCATACTACGATGTCTTCCTTGTTTCCAAATTGTGTTTCTATACGTTGTAGAAACTTATCCTCGCTTTTCTGACGATACACTTTGGTTCGCCAGTTGATTTTACGATTAAGTTCCGCTTCATAATAGGACTTTACTTTCATGTTTATCTCATGTTTCTTCTGGATATAGTTCTTGAACAATTGTATGTTTACCGTATTAGAGTAATAGGCACTTAGTTCGGTTTCACACTCAATAATATCAGGACAGCTCTCATTGAGTTGATGATTCAGAACACTTCGCTTTTTATTCGTTAATTTGATACGACGATTACGTTTTGCTAAACTCTCTGTATCACGTTGCTTACAGGAATACTTTAATTCATTTCCTTCATCGTCCATCATATACAGAAGGTACAACTTGCCTGGATCAGCGGTAATAATCTTTTTTGTCTTTAAGATTTCCAATTGTTCTTCTGAACAGTCATCGATGTATGGAATACTGGTGTCTACGTCCTTGACCTTGGAACCATACTTTTTATCTACTAAGGTTTTGTGCTTGAACAATAAAGATACTCCTACTCCATCCGTTTGTAGTGTGTAGTTGAACACATAGTCCTTGGAGGTGAATATTTTCTTGTTCATCTTAAAGTGGGTCATCCAGACTTGTTCTTGGTTTTCAGATACCTTTTTGAGTAGATTGCCTTTTGTCCCTTTCTCTGCAAAGAGGTTAATTAAGGTAGCAGTATCCAAAGTGATATACTTGGGAACACAACTTGACCTAAGAGATAGAGGTTGAAACAACTTGATGATTTGACTATTTAACTCCTTTGTTTCTGTTGGTGAAGCATCTACCATCTTCACACGAATCATATTATTGTAATCTTCGTAGCATTGGTTCATATAGATGGAATGGACGATATAACGAAATGGTTGAACCTGACAGTCATAAGGAATGGTCTTGGTGATGGTAGCAGGATATAACTTGGGGCGATACATGATAAACCAGTTTCGTAAACATACTGGAACATCATCTGGTTTATTCTCCATCATTGCTTTCTTTAGTTTCCAGACGGTTTCTCGCTTTGTTTTCGTATATTCATCTGTATGTTCTACTTCACTTCCAACGTGTTCATCATAATACTTGTCCGCAAAGATGTTAATAAAACGAAGAAGACGTTTAGAAAAATGCTCTTTGACGTTAACAGTCAAGCATGTTTCCATGGTTTGCTGAATGTATGATAGCGGATAGGTTAAAAGTTTCAAGTCAAACTTGGTATGGTTAAAAATAGGTTGAAACTCTGTCTCATAAAAATGGTTCAGTTCCTTCATTACTCCCGTTTGAAGTGGTTGACGACCACGAGCATCTCGTTCTCCCATCGCCATCATACAGTAGGAAATAAAGGTAGAGTTCAAGTCAGGGATAGGTCGTTGTTGATGGTATAAATGAAGACAGTAGAGACGAATAAACTGATAGGTGTCAATCACAATCGGGTTGATGCGAAGGACTAAGTCATTGATTTTCTGATGAATTTCAGGGTTCTTAATGATAGACTTCACGGATGTTTTGATGGTTCGATAAGGAGTCTTCTCCTGAGTACAGTTTGCACCTGTTGGTTTATCCGGAGGATCGGGTTTTCGTTTGGGAGGCATTCTAATTTATGTATACTCTTTATCTTTAAGTTAGATAATTTTTCTTATTTATTTTTATTTTTTCAATAAAATAAAAATAATTTTTTATTCAGGTTGTTCTGTTTTCTGTTCATCTTGTTGTGCTTGGAGTCGTGCTTTACGGTTCAAATAGGCTTGATGACGATATGCCTTGAGTCGTTCAGGATCGGTCTCCTTGAGTTTGTAATGGTAAGCAAGTTTTCGTTCTTTGGTGATTTCAGGGTTGGCTTCTACATATTTCCGTTGTGCTTTATTTTGACGGTCTACATAGATGGCGTTTTTTTCTTCTAATTCTTTGATCTGCAGTTCAAGTTTTTCAACTTTTTCTTTGAGTGCTTTGTTTTCTGCTTCGAGGCCAGACATACTATCTATATATGATGTAAAATATTTAAATGGGATTAAAATGTTCATATTCATTATTTTTGCATAAATAAATATTTTTAACTACGTTCTCTTCTACTATTTTTTTAATTGATGCTACTAACTCACTTAACCAGTCATATCTATCATAATATACGTCCTCTTGGGTTAACCTAATAACCGAATATCCATTTTCATTAGCACATTCCATTTTATAAATATCACCCTTACGTGTTTCTTCTGGAGATTTCCAGTTCATTATCTGAATAAAATGTTGCGGACCATCTAGTTCAATAATTATTTTTAGTAATTTAAGCACGAAATCAAATGGCAAATATGATATATTTTTACACCAATCTACTTTGTACTGTCTTTCTAGCATAGGATAGATTTGACTTAGTAATTCATATAGTTTTTGTTCGGTTTTATTCATACATCCACATCCTTTACTTCCTTCTCCATTATGTCCTGATAAGATATTACTAATTCTTGATGTAAAATATGCATTACACTCCTTACAATAGGCTGTAATCTTTTGTTGCTGTCGTATTTCTTCTGTCCATTCAACATCATCTGGAAATACAACATTTGGATGTTTCATTTGTAATTTAGGTAACCAATCATCCTTCCATGTATATTGTCTTTGTTCATGCCGATACTCTTGAGCACACATATCACATCCGTGACCTGTTTTTAAGTCATATAATAATTTAGTTTGTTTACCATGACTTAAACACGTGTAAGAAACTATTGGATTACCTTCACATGTATCACGATATGTTTGTAGGAAGCATAATGTTTCACTGAAATCATATCCTTTTTTTTCATGGGTATTTTCTAATTCTGCGATAATTGAGTCTGGTGACACATTCCTTATCCAAGCACGTTGCATAGTTGCAATTCGTGCTCTTTCTCTACCGCAGTCATTGCATCCGTGTTCATAAGAATAATGTTGTCTAACATTTTGGGTAAAATTACCATGTATAGTACAATGTAAGGTAACATCATCATCCAATTTTAGTAATATATTAATTGGTATTTTATCATATTCAAGAGTATAATTATTTGGATTTTGTATTGATTGTTGTATAAATTGTTCTCTTGATAGAACTGTCTTGCGTATAGACCCATTTCTCTTGTCTGAGCATTTTCTACAATTACTTATTCCACCTGTAAAATTAGATATGATTGGTTTCCATACAAAACCACAATCTGAACATTTAACCTCAAATGGTGCCTTACTACTACGTAAAGGTATCAAATATAAATTATGTGTATCTTTCTCTTGAATACAATTTATTTTGAGTATACGCTGATTACATCCTTTATCCTTGCATTCATCTATCGATTCTGATCTACAACACATTGTACCTTCGTATCCTTCAACACTTTTTTGTTTATGATAATCACATGTGGATTGACCACACAACATTTTTTTACCTTCAATGCATGACATAGTTGTTATCTAATCCTTTCTGTTATCTTCTAATCAATTTTTATAAAATAATTTCATTTTTATAAGTAAATGACCCACAAAAGCGATGATTACAAACTCACCGCTGTCCAGCATTACTTAGACACGGACAATACACAGACCGATACCTGTTCCATCTTCAAGTGTTCTCCTCGTAGTCTCATGCGTTGGGTAGACAAGTATCAAACTCGTAAAAGTTTATCACGACGTTCTCGTAGTCCTATCGCCTATAAAGTCAAACAAAAACATATTGATTTTATACTGGAAGAAATCAAGAAAAATAAGACCATTACGATGGAAGACTTATTAGGTTTGACGATCTACAAGTTTCCTGATATGGAACTATCACGTAGACATCTTGCTCGTATTGTTCATGACAATGATATATCTCTAAAAATAACTCGAGTAAGACATGAACCTACCAAGCGATACGGAAAAGACATTAACATCCATCAACACCTCAAGGACTTTTACAAGGAGGTCAAAAAGTACAAGTTAGAGGATATTATTTGTATTGATGAAACCAGTATTAATGCACTTCAAAAGCGTAAACATTGTTATAGCGAGGTCGGTAAACGATGTGTTATTACTACTACCTCGCAGGATGTATTCAAGCGATACACAGCGATTATGGCGATTAACACCGAAGGGGTGGAAGGATGGACGCTGTATGAAAAGGGTGGTATTGATACGGATAGACTGGTTGATTTTTTAGAGGAGTTTATTACTACAAAGTATAAGAATAAACTCATCATCTTAGATAATGCAAGTTCACATCGTAATGAAAGGATACGAGAATTAATCAATAAACACAACCAAGTGTTGTATGCTGTTCCTTACCAGCATTTTACCAATGCCATAGAGAATTTCTTTAGTGTATTCAAATCTAAACTACAAAAGAAGGTAGGAATAACCTATCGAGAACTCAAGAGTAATATTAAGGATACAGTAAAGGATATTCCGAGTGAAATATTATATCGTATCTTTCAAGGTTCGTATGAAAGAGATGAAAAATATAAAAGGAAATCATCGAGAAAGACACAGAGGAAGAAGAAAGTGTATCAAGAATAATATTTTTATGATGTCATAACAATCGGCGTTTTAAATGTCCAAAGGTGTAAAAAAAGTGCGCAAAAACATCAGGCACTTCTTAGAAAAGTGCGCAAAAACGTGAGAAGGGCGCGTGTCGTTTAGTAGAAAACATGCGCATACATGTGCACACGTTTTGTTATGTCTGCTTCTTGATGCGTGTATAATTCATATTGCGTCCTGTGTGCTTCTTGATGCGTCGTGTCCAATTCATGTTGCGTTGTGTGCGTCGCGTGCGTCCTGTCCGCGCCTTGATGTGCCGCATGCGTTTCGTACGTTCGTTGACATTCATTCCGTTGACATTTATCGTACGAAATTCATTATTCAACTTTCTACGTACCATCGAAACAGGGCGTGCACTTAAAAAATTAGCATAGATGCCTGGCTCGCCTCTTTTACGTGCCTCTTCCCACTGTTGCATTAAGAAGTCATTATTTCCCTTAGGAAAAACAGGAGTGGTTCTTTGACTCCATGGTGTAAGGGTAGCGTGTGGTCTCAGTGTGTTGATGGGTGTGCTCATCTTATTACTATCCTAAAAATAATATGATATCACCGATTTACTTCTTCACCACAGGGCGCTTTGCCTTTGCTTTTTGTACTTCCATCGGAGAGGAGCTTGCCACGCGCTCTTGCGAGTAGGTGACCCATGCATACCGAAACTCTTCCAAATCGGCCAGCCACAAGGAGGAGCCGGACTGCGCCTCGAGATGGTCCCGTTCCTCTTGTTTCTCCGCGAGTTGTCCATCGAGTTCCTGAACCGCAGACTGTTTCACACGGTCCATGCGCATCCGTAGCACATAATCATACGAATCATAGGCATCCGGTGCGCCCGGATTCGATAGGGGAGGAATCTCGCACTCCTGCAGCTGTGCCACAATGTCCTCGTCGCTCCTCTTCTGCAGCACCAGTTTGTCATCGATAATCGCCTGAATGAACCGCCGTTTGGCATCGAGCTCCTCCATTTGTTTCTGAAGGACCGTCATCATCATGACGCGCCGCGCCTCATACATCGGCAACCGTTTGGCAACAAAGGCCTCCATCATGTCTCCAATGGTCTTGTACTTCACAATGTTGAACTCCGTATCAAAGCACGTCATATTTGTCGTTTTCCACGAGCTGGTCAGTTTGAATCGCTTCTCGAATGCTGCCAGATTTTCCTTCATCGCATCAAATCCCTCTTCGGTAAAGTATAGCAGAAACCGAACATCGACATCATTGTATAAATCATCGACTCCCTTCAGGCCACACGGTTCCACCTCCTTGGTCGATGTGGTCGAGCTCGTTTCCGCTTTCTTCGCCTCCTTCTTGGATTCTTTGGAAATCTTATCCTCCGCGTCCAGCAAGACGTCCAGGAAGGCCTTGTAGTCTTTCGTCCAGGTACCCGCCGGCAGCTCGGTAATCGTGATGGTCTTCTTCGCCTCATCCAGTTCATAGATGCCTTTTGTTATCCATGTCTGGTCATCCTGACGATGCGTCGTCCCTTTGAATCCGAACCACCAGGGGTCCAAGGCGTGCCCTGCAAGGGTATCCATTGAACCTTCCAAGCGATGCCGCAGCAAGCAAATCAAATCATCTGGTTTGTAGGGAGGAATGTCCGTGGAGTATCCCGTGCCAATTCCTACGGAACCATTAATGGCAAGGAGAGGGAGTACAGGCAAGTAATACTCAGGCTCCACCACATCCCCATCATCATCCACGTACTTCAGAAGGCCCGCGTCCTCCTTGCGAAAGATTTTACTCACAATGTCTTCGAGATACGTGTGAATATAACGAGGAGAAGCAGAATCTTTTCCACCATGTAGTCTCGACCCAAATTGTCCCATCGGCTTCAGCAGATTCACATTGTTAGACCCTACAAAGTTCTGCCCCATATGAACGATGGTTCCATTCAGCGACGCCTCGCCGTGATGGTAGGCGGCGTGTTCGGATACATAGCCTGCCAGTTGCGCCACACGGATTTCCTCTTTCAAGTTGCGCTTCAAACAGGAATACAGGATTTTGCGTTGGGAAGGCTTGAGACCATCCATCAGATGGGGCAGCGAGCGAATGTTGTCCGCATTGCTAAAGTGAATCAGCTCGGAATTCACAAAGTTGGTATAGGACGCCTTCGCGGCCACGGGAATCAGCATCTTGGTAGGCTCATAGTGACTCAGCCACCGTTTACGATCATCCGCCTGTTTCTTGTTGAACGCCAAGTTCATGGATTCGTCCGTTTTCTCGTCCCATTCGTATTGGATTTCGTGGAGGTCCTTGAACCACTCGCGGGCCTCCGCGGGGGTCGAGGTACCCAACCCTTTGTAGTATTTGATTTTCCAACCGGTCAGCGAATTCGCCTCTTTCCATTGAAGATACTCGGGAATGGAATAGAAGGACAACACGGTTTTTCCCTTGGTCGCCTTGAGAATCGGGGTCAGCAGCGTGCAAAGGAATCCCTCTTGCATCAGACCAGGCCATTCCGCATGGAACAAGTTCATGAGAAGACCTTTGATGTGTGACCCATCGTGGTCCTGATCCGCCATCACCATCACGCGTCCATATCGCAGCTCCGAGCTGTCCTTATAAACCTTGCCTTGTTCCAGACCCAGAATCTTTTTAATCGCCGTTAGTTCCTCGTTTGCATTGAATTTCTGAACGGTGATGTCGCGGACATTCAGGAGTTTGCCACGCAACGGAAAGACGCCCCAACGCTCTCGTCCCACTTCCTTGAGACCTGAGATGGCCGAGGTCGCCGCGGAATCTCCCTCCGTCAGAATTAAGGTGCATTCCTTGGACTTCGAGGTGCCCGCCAGCAGCGCATCCTCCAACTTCGTCATCCCGCGAATGACCGTGCGTTTCTTTCCATCGGTCTTCTTGGTGTCCCGCATCGACTTGGCATCCAAGATGAACTTGGCCTCTTCCAAGAGCCCCAGCTTTCCGAGCGTATCGACGAGTTTTCCGCTGTACTCGGGCTTGGAGCCAAACTCCGCGGCGGGCGTGGAGAGATACTCCTTGCTCTGGGAATCAAAGCTCGGGTTCACGATGGTCGAATTGATAAAGAGAACCACTGAATTCTTGAGCTGTCCGGGTTTGATGTCCACCTTCTTCTTCTTTGCCAGTTCGCAAAAGTCGGACAGCACCTTTCGTCCTACCGTTTCCACGTGTTTGCCACCCTTCTTGGTATGAATGCCGTTCACAAAGGACAAGTGTTTATCTTCGGGCAGCTCTTCTTCGTCCGAGTACAAGTGACTTGCAAGAATGGCACCGATTTCCCAGCGTGGCCCACAGTTCTCGTACGCCGAGCCTGTCATGCCATCCCGCAAGAACAGTTTGATGTATTTCTCAAAGGTATTCGAAGCAATGGTCGCCCCGTTCCATGTTACTTTGACATCCTTTCCGACAAGAGCGGCCAGTTCAATCACACGGGTATGGAAACAAGAAATCATATCGGTATGAATCCCCGTCTCCTCAAATGCACCCACGAACCGTGTTCGGTCAGGAATAAAGGTAATGTTCACGTATCCAGTCTTAGAGGTTGATTTCTTGATGATTGGTTTTTCGACACGATACATGTTGTCATACCAGCTTTGCGTATACTGCTTTCCGCTGGAGGGAGTTCGAATGTCAATCGTAAAGAGCTTGCTCATGATGTTTCCTGCCTTGGCTCCCAGACCGTTCTTTCCTCCTACAATCTTCTCCTCAGACTTGTCATAGTTACTTGACGTAAGGAGATTTCCGAAAATCATTTCGGGCACCATCATCTTCTCTTCTTCATTCATCTCAATGGGAATGCCGTCCCCGTCATTCTGTACGGAAATTACGGTATCTCCCTCGCGCGACACAACTGTAATATCGATGTGTTTAATGGGAGTCATGCCTGCCGTGCAAATGGAACGTATGTACTCATCGCGGGCATTGACGATGATTTCATCCACGATTTTGTAGAGACCAGGATTGAACGAGACCTTGCGCCATACCATTTTGTTCGAAGATGCATCATAGACCCAGCGCGTCTCCTCATTGGTCTTCGTGCTCCCGATATAGGTATCAGGGAGTTCCAAGATGTGCTGGTGCTGGGTATACTTTTGATACTTTCGAGTGGCCATGGATAGGGATGGGTCTACTCTTGCTTGACTTGGAGGAAAGAGTCAATTTTTATTTCATATACACAATAGATGAGTAAACCCCCGTCGGGCCGATCGAGCCGATCCACCCGAAAAAAATCCCCCTTATTGGCGGCGCAGGCCGCGCAGGCCGCTTCGGCCGCGACAATCGAATCCATTCTTTGTTCGAATCCAAATTTTATTTGGATGATGTACGCCATGGTCAATGAGGCCGAACGTACCACGTCCGCCTTTCCTCCACACAGTACAACCGTAATTGGCGGCGCCGCCTTTATCCTACATGCATTGCATCATCATCTTCGCGTCCATCTCCTTCCAAAAACAAACGACATTGATATCGCGTGGTGGTATGATACTCCATTGCCACCTGCCACGTTTCAAGCACATAATCAACGATTGATTGGACAGTTGCGAAAGACCATCACATTATATACCCCTTCGATTCTGGAGATGGTTCACATCGTTTCCCCTCGTGCGGACGTGACGATTGACATCACTCATTCATCCTATCGGAATCTAACCACCACCGTTGTCATTGCGTTTCATATCGATGGTCGTCGCGTTCCGATTGTCGATCTTGCCATTAAAAATGGAGTCTATTCTCAATCAAGAAAGCCAAATGGTACCCGCAAAAATGGAAGAGAGCGTCTCACGAACGATCCAACCTATACCAGCGCAGCCAATACGATGGAAATCATGGTGGGCGATCCTTCCATTGGAGATCCGGCCATCCATTTGCCCGTGCGCGTTCCACGATTGCTACCTTATATGATTCATCAAGTATTTGCCTATCTAGAGGTACAAGACCCCACGAAGAAAGGAAGAATCATGGAACGATTGCGTATTCTTATCCCGTTTCTTCGTGCGGAAGAGCGAAGAATGGTCCTTTCGGTCTATGCACAACGTTAATATGCACGACAACGCCCTTTGATGTCATCGCATCGGATAACCACATCAGAAGGAGAGCAATCCGTGTCATAGGTGTCGAAACAGGAACGATGCGCGGACTCGGACCGTCGCTGTGCCTTCACGAAGCGGCGTGCATTCTCGGTAAGAATGGACACACATACATGACGTTCCCATTTATCCGAGGTCGCGTGCTCACATGCCTTGGGCGCCTTTTTCTCAAAATCGGACGCGGTGACGGAAAGTGAGTTCATCTGCTCGTTCACCGCCCACGTACACACGTTGCAAGGGAGCAAATAGGGCTTGGACGTATAATGAACATCGCGCACGTTACTCATCAAGGGAACAACGGCGTTCTGTTCCGCGTATACGGTGGATAGAAGAATGAACAGGATAACACGAAGCATGATGCTCTTGTGTTATGCTGGAATTGGATTCAAATTTTCTAGAGTGCCGCGCGGTATCGCGTCCACCGTTTCATTCCTGTACTACGGCGGAATGAACTGGTCGCATCGTGTGCCCCTCGCATGTTCTTTTCTA
>Ga0209083_1004092_pt1 | contig 11514 bp, 11 predicted proteins | sample AM7aDNAmetaG_FD_184132 | JGI IMG/M metagenome (GOLD analysis project Ga0209083, IMG submission 184132) | Freshwater microbial communities from Finland to study Microbial Dark Matter (Phase II) - AM7a DNA metaG (SPAdes) (version 3) | ecosystem: Environmental > Aquatic > Freshwater > Lake ...
GTGCCCTGGCCCCCATAATGGTCATAAATGATACCGTATATGGACGTATGACTCCAGCTAAAGTCGAAGAAACAATTAGCGATTCCTCAAAAGAAACTTAGTGAGAATTAGATGACTTTCGAGAAATTAAGAAATAATGCCCTGGCCGAATGGCAGACTCTGATAAGTGGTGATCAGCCACGCATTCTGATAGGTTCAGCTACTTGTGGGCGAGCTTCAGGTGCCTTAAACGTCCTTGAGTCAATAAAAAAAGAATTGGCCCGTCTCAATATAAAGGCTACTATTTTTGAAGTTGGCTGCATAGGCACTTGTTATATCGAACCGGTTATTGCTATCATTAAGCCCGATCAACCGGAAATCTACTACGGAAATGTTACTCCTGAAATCGCGGTTAAATTGATCGGAGATTACCTGGTCAATAATAATCCCCGCCCGGACTTAGCCCTGGGCACCGTCGGCGATAAGAAAATCGAAGGCATACCCGGATTATTCGATCTGCCGATGTTAAAACCCCAGGTCCGCATTGTGCTGCGAAATTGCGGAATTATTGATCCCCAGAATATTAACCATTATATAGCTCATGACGGCTATAGCGGTTTAATGAAAGCTCTCTGGATGACACCTGAAGCGGTTATAGCTGAATTAAAAAAAGCGGGGTTGAGGGGTCGCGGTGGCGCCGGTTTTTCCACCGGCATAAAATGGGAGCTTTGTCGAAAATCTGCCGGTGAAGTTAAGTATATCATTTGTAATGCCGATGAGGGCGATCCGGGGGCTTTTATGAACCGCTCCCTTTTAGAAGGAGACCCCCATTCCGTTCTGGAAGGCCTGCTTATCGGTGCTCATACCATCGGTGCTCGTAAAGGTTATATTTATTGCCGTGCCGAAAAACCGCTGGCTATCGAACGTTTGAAAATTGCTCTTAAACAAGCTAAAGAATGCGGCTTGATCGGAGATAAGATAATGGGTTCAGATCTGGATTTTGATATCGAACTAAGAGAGGGCGCCGGGGCTTTCGTCTGTGGTGAAGAAACCGCCTTGATCGCCTCCATTGAAGGTAAAAGAGGCATGCCCAACCCGCGTCCTCCCTACCCTGCTCAATCCGGACTGTGGGGGAAACCCACTAATATCAATAATGTCGAAACCTGGGCTAACGTGGCAGCCATCCTGCAAAAAGGCAGCACCTGGTATGCCGGTTTCGGCTCTGAGAAAAGCAAGGGTACGAAAACTTTTGCTCTGGCTGGCAAAATAACCCGTACCGGTTTAATTGAGGTCCCTTTTGGCATATCCTTGAGAGAAATTATTTTTGATATCGGCGGAGGAGTCTTAGGCAATAAACGCTTTAAGGCTGTGCAAACCGGAGGACCTTCCGGCGGCTGCGTGCCAGAAAACTACCTTGACCAACCAGTTGACTATGAATCTCTGGCTAAAGTCGGTTCCATAGTGGGTTCAGGTGGCATGGTTGTTATGGACGAAGATACCTGCATGGTGGATATCGCCCGTTTCTTCATGGCATTTATTCAATCTGAATCCTGCGGTAAATGCGTTCCCTGTCGGGCGGGCACTAAACAAATGCTGGATATTTTAAAGCGTATTACTGCCGGCCGGGGCAAACCGGAAGATATAGATCTACTTATCAGCCTTTCGGATGGCATCAAGGCTGGCTCCCTTTGCGGACTCGGGCAGACTTCTCCAAATCCGGTTATTACCACTTTGCGCTATTTCCGAGATGAATATGAAGCCCACGTTAAAGAGCACCGCTGCCCTGCCTGCAGCTGCAATGATCTAACCGATTATTATATTCTACCCGAAAAATGCCAGGGTTGCGGTATTTGCGCTAGCAACTGCCCTTCTGAAGCTATCTCGGGAGGCAAAAGACTTATTCATATCATAGACCAGTCAAAATGTATCAAATGCGGCACCTGCCTGGACGTTTGCCCGGGCAGATTCCAGGCTGTTAAAAAGGTTTCCGGAGAGAAGATCAATGTGCCGGAAAAACCAGTGCCGGTAACGGCTGGTAAACCAAACACTAAATAATAACGAGGTTCTCATGGAAAATATTACGCTTACCATTAACGGACAATGTGTCACAGTTAAATCTGGAGCAACAGTTCTTGAAGCTGCCCAGGCGGCCGGGATTTACATTCCTACTTTGTGCCACTCGCCTGATCTGAAACCCTATGGTGGCTGCAGGGTCTGCGTTGTTGAAATAGAGTCAATGAGAGGCTTACCCACGTCCTGTACTACCCCTGCTGTAGCAGGAATGAAGGTGCATACAGAGACCGAAGCTGTCAAGAAAGTTCGCCATACTGCAGTTGAATTGCTTATCGCTGACCATCCATCTGACTGCCTTACCTGCTCAAAGGATCAGCAATGCGAACTGCAAAAAGTGGCTGCTTATATAGGCATCCGGGAAACCCGTCTTCCCAAGAAAGCTCCATCGTTTTCTGTTGATACCAGCAATCCCTTCTTTGATCTTGATCGTAATAAATGCATCCTTTGCGCCAGATGCACACGCACATGCAGCGAAATAACCTGCATCGGTGCTATTGATATGGCCAATCGCGGCTACTCTATGAAGGTAGCCACTTTTGGCGATGGGTTATTATTTGATTCGATCTGTCAGTCCTGCGGCGAGTGTGTAGCCCATTGCCCTGTCGGGGCTTTGGCCCCTAAACAATCTCTGCCGCCCACCCGCGAAGTGGTCTCTACTTGCGCCTACTGCGGGGTTGGTTGCAGCCTTATTCTGGGCGTTAGAGATGATAAAATCGTCTCGGTGCGTGGCAACCCTGACGGTCCGGCTAACCGGGGTAAGCTCTGCGTTAAAGGACGTTACGGGATCGCGGATTTTGTACACAGCCCGGAAAGATTAACCTCGCCCCTGATTAAGAAAAACGGCCGCTTTGAAAAGGCCACCTGGGAAGAAGCCATTGAGCTTATCGCTGGAAAATTTTCCTCCTACAAACCCGAGGAATTGGCCGTAATATCTTCTTCGCGTGCTTCGAATGAAGACAACTATATCGCGCAGAAATTCGCCAGGGCGGTGCTTCACACCAACAACGTTGATAACTGTGCCCGTGTTTGACACGCCCCAACGTTGGCCGGTCTGGCCAACACATTCGGATCAGGCGCAATGACCAATCACATTGAAGATATGGGCAACGCCGGTTGTATTATGTCTATTGGCAGCAATACTACTGCTGCTCACCCTATAATCGGCTTCAAGGTCAAGCAGGCTGCCCAACAAGGCACCAAACTAATCGTCGTCAATCCGCGGGAAATCAAGCTGGTACGCCATGCTGACCTCTGGCTTAGAATTAAGCCTGGCACGGACGTAGCCTTAGTTATGGGCATGATTCGTTGGATCCTCGATGAAGGCTTGCAAGATCAGAAATTTATCGATGATAAATGTGAAAACTTCGAAGCGCTTAAAGAATCCTTAAAAGAATTCCCACTGGAACGAGTATCGGAAATAACGGGAATACCGGTGGAACAGATTATTGCCGCCGCCAAAATGTATGCCGGCAGCGGCCCTTCGGCTATTCTATATACCCTCGGTATAACTGAACACACTCATGGCACCGACGCTGTAATGTCACTGGCTAATCTGGCTATGATAACCGGCAACGTGGGCAAACCAGGTTGCGGAGTCAATCCGCTAAGAGGCCAGAATAATGTGCAGGGAGCCTGCGACATGGGGGCCTTACCAAACCTTTTCCCCGGTTACCAGAGTGTGACTAATCCCGATATCAGGGCTAAGTTCGAAAAAGCCTGGGGCTGCACTCTTAATCCTCAACCGGGCATTACTTTGACAGCTATGTACAAAGCTGCTGGAGAAAAGAAGCTCAAGGCTTTTTATTTGATCGGTGAGGACCCAGTTTTGAGTGAACCTGATATGAATCACACTATCGAATCCCTTAAAAGCCTGGGATTCCTGGTAGTGCAGGATATCTTTATGAGTGAGACGGCTAAACTGGCAGACGTCGTTTTACCGGCTGCTGGTTTCGCTTCTGATGACGGCACCTTTACCAATACTGAACGCCGCATTCAACGGGTAAGAAAAGCGGTGCCTGCTCCCGGCGAAGCTAAGCCGGACTGGGAAATCGGTTGTATGATCGCCTGTAAGATGGGGGTTAAAGGATTCGATTATTCCCATCCTTCACAAATATGGGCCGAAATGGCAAGTTTGTCACCCAGTATGTCAGGCATCAGTTATGAACGTCTGGAGGAAGAAATGAGCTTACAGTGGCCTTGTACTTCTTCCACACACCCCGGTACATGCATCCTGCATACTGAAAATTTTACCAGAGGCAAAGGCAAGTTTATCCCGCTCAGCTATAGGCCTTCTGCAGAGGTTACGGACACAGAATATCCCCTGATTTTGACTAACGAGCGCAGTATTTATCATTACCACACCGGCACCATGACCAGGAAAGTACCTGGACTGAATCGCTTAAGAAACGAAGAACTGGTAGAGATAAATCCCTTCAATGCTGAGAGCCTTGGAATACGAGATGGTGACTGGGTCACCGTCACTTCTCGGCGCGGCACAGTTGATTCTAAAGCTAAAGTTACCGATTCGCCTCCCGGTGTTGTTTGTATGACTTTCCATTTCAGTGAAAGCCCCACCAATGCCCTGACCAATTCGGCTTGCGACCCTATCTCGCAAACTCCTGAATACAAAGTCTGCGCGGTTAATATTAAAAGAAAAGTGTAGGAAAATATACCAAACGATCTTTCAAATATATGCATGATGAAAACGTACAAGAAACTAATTCGGCTGTGCCTGAGCGAAGGGCTAAATACTTTGCGGCGATTATCGTTTGTATAGTCTTGCTTTACGTTTTTAACAATCTACTTTCTATATTTTTCCTATCTGTCCCGCCTGGTTCCAATATTTTTATGGCAATTATGGACAGCCAGTTCGTCCAGGTTAACATTCCGTTTTTGAGCTCTGACTTTGTCAATTGTCTCTGGGGCATCAATCTTGCCCTTATTCTGGGCATGATGGGCAATTTTGCGCTCTTGTTTTACCATCCGCGCTGGTTCAATTACCTGCTTCAAGCAATTCTGATTGCAACTGGAATTCTGCCGGTTTACCTGGTCTACAAAGTGTTCCCGTTTACAATTGATTCTCAATCCTTGCCAACACTAACTAAAAACGGGTTGATAGCTTTTATGTCCCTTCTCAGTTTGGTTGTGATTTTTATGCTTATTAAAAGCGCCGTCAACTTTGTTCGCACCGTCCGCAATTTCGAGCGTTTGTAGGCTTAATGGAGTCACCAAACCCTGTTGACAATATAAGAACATATGTACTATTATAGAGCTATTGGACTACATAGCTCTTTAACAAGTAAATAATACCTTTGAATTCTCTTATCTCGTTATGCCTCGTTTGCTGCCCGTTTACCACTGGATTTGCCTCGTTTACCACTCGTTTACCACTCGTTTTGACTCGTTTCAGGACGTATTTCCACCCGTTACTGTCAACATTTTAGCTTCTAATTCCTCTTTTGAGGCCCTTTTTTTGCTGACTCGTTTCTATTTTTTGTGAAACGAGTCGGTATGTGATAGAAGTCAGGGGCCTGGCTTGAGCAGTTTGTGAAAACCTGTCCCTGCCGCACGGTTTGCTTGAACCTTCGTAGTTCGCTCTGGCAAATACAACAAAAAAGGAGATCCTCTTTCGAAGATCCCCATACATAACGTTCTTATTTGTAATTTCCTATTTTATAATTTATCCAAACTTATGACTGATGCCGTATCCGCCTTTGGGGAATTTCCACTCGATATTCAGATTAGGACAACCGATGCGGCAAGACCCACATTCCAGACAGCCCTCATGATTAACGGCGATGCGGTCGCCTTCCTGCCGGTAAACATAAGCTGGGCAAAAATAAAGACAAGCCTGACTTTCACATTTGTTTTTACAGACTTCCCCGTCGATAATTTTTAGGTGGCTTTCCTCATCTACTTTAAAACGATCCAGAAATAACTTGTCCTCTATTTTTACTGTCATTTTACCGATCTCCAACCTTTCCAGAGAATCTTGGCCAGTTTCACCAAACCGATTTTCTTTTTAATCTCATCCATGATCAATTTCTGCTTCTGTTTTTTTGTGACGCCATTGACTGTCAACATCTCTCTTCCAGCAAATTGAGCCATCTGCGGAAGTTCATTGAATAATTGATGGGTATCATATAAGAAACCCGGGAAGTTGCGGTACTTGTTCATGTCCTTCATGACAAAAGAGTCATTCATGGCTTGTATGTAAGAAGACAGGCCTTGCTTTGAAACGTCATTCTTTTTAAGAGCGGCGATGATAGCTTCGGCCGCCATCTTACCAGAAGCCATAGCCAGATTGCTGCCTTCGCGGTGCAGCGCATTAAAAAGCATGGCCGAATCACCAGCAATTAAATAACCGTCTCCGGCTAATTTCGGAATTGTGTCGTAGCCGCCTTCAGCCAGCCAGTGAGCAGTGTATTCGATGGCTTTCCCACCCGCTATTAAAGGAGCTACCATGGGGTGCAGTTTATATGCTTCTAGAAGTTCATAGGGTTTCATTTTAGATTTAGCGAAAGCGGCAAGATTGGCGCCCACTGAAATTGAGATAGAATTTTTATTGGTATAAATGATGGAAACGCCGTCCATCCCGCCAGTAATTTCTCCCAGAACTTCCGTAGTAACGCCATCTGCCTGTGAAACACCGAAACGCTGTTCAATGGTCTCTGCGGGTATTTCAATGGTCTCCTTGACCGCCAGTGCCACATGCTCAGCTTTCAGTTCTGGTCTGAATCCAGCCTTGACTGCCAGTGGAGAATTGACACCATCAGCCAGCAATACAATTTTAGCCTGTACCTCTCCATCCTGCCGGTTGGTAACCACCCCGGTTACCTTACCTGACGCGTCTTTCAATAAATCTACGACGGTGGTGCCTGCCACAACTAAAGCACCTTTCCTCCTGGCCTGCTCTGCAAACCAGCGGTCGAACTTGGCACGTCCCACCGTAAAAACGTTAAATTTCCTCTCTTTGGTAAAAACACTATCACGATAGCCGATGCTGTATCCGGCTTCCTTGGAGAGATACCATATGCGCGACTCTATTATATTTCTTTCAACAGGGCAGCCGCGTTCTGCGAAATCCGGCAGTATCTGGGCCAAATTATATCCGTAAAGCACACCGCCTGACATGTTCTTGGAACCGGCATATTCACCCCGCTCAAAAACAATGACTTTAACACCGGCGTCTGCCAGAACACAGGCAGCAGAAATACCAGCAGGACCTGCTCCGACTATTGCTACATCGTAGGATTCATTCATCATTTGGCCCCTTGTATTAGGAAATTGGGTACCCTGGCCTTAAGACCTTTTATTAGTTCAGGTATGATTACAGCATAATCGCCGACGATAGAGTAATCAGCTACCTGAACCATTTGAGCATTTTTATCGTTATTGATGGCGATAACTTTTTCGGAACCGTTGATACCCACCATGTGTTGTACGGCGCCTGAGACACCAATACCGATATAAAGCTTGGGAGCAACGGTTTTTCCCGTTTGTCCCACCTGTCTTACATATGGAAGAAGTCCAGCTTCTACTAATGGCCGAGAGCAGGCAATCGAACCACCCAGTAAAGATGCCAATTCCTCAAACATCGGAAAGTGCTTACTTTCGCTGGCACCTTTGCCCAGGACCACCAATACCTCGGCGTGAGTAATATCAATAGCATTGGCTGCATCTATTTTTATGGTTTCCAAAATCTTAATTAGAGGATCTGCTTGAGCCTCATAATTAAAAGGAACTATCTCTCCTGCTCGTGTCGAATCACTTTTTGGCATTTTGAAAACTTTCGGCCTAACTGTACTCATTTGCGGACGATGATTACGGCAATAAATTGTGGCCATGATGTTTCCCCCAAAAGTAGGACGGGTCATCATAAGCAATTTTTCTTGAGTGTCAATATCCAGCCCTGTACAGTCAGCGGTCAAGCCGGTTTGCAGTTTAGTAGCAATTACACTGGACAAATCTCGTCCCAGTGGAGAAGCACCGATTAGAAATATCTCAGGTTTAACTTGTTTGCAGAGTTCGGTCAAGGCTGTCCCATAAACCCTGGAAACATAAACTTCAAAGGCCGGATTATCCATAACATATACTGAATCACAACCGTAAGAGATAGCTGCACTAGCTATCTTCTTTACATTGTGACCTACCAGAAAACCCATCACTTTAGTGTTTAGTTTGTGGGCCAACTCCCGCCCTTTTCCCACCAATTCCCATGACACATCTGCTGCCACACCCTCTTTGACTTCGATAAAGACCGCTACACCCTGATATTGGGCAATCGCTGATTCTTTTACCTCAGCTGTCTTTACAGCTTTCTTTTTTACTGGTTTATCAAATAAAATGGCATCAGAAGGGCAGATCATCACACACTTACCGCAGCCGATACATTTTTCAGCGGTAATCTTAGCTACACCGTCCACAATATCTATGCATCCGACGGGACACTCGCCAACACAGGCCTGGCAGCCTGAACACTTTTTAGAAACTACTTCCGCAATATCTTTATCTTTGCTATTCTTAGGCATGTTTAACCTTACCATCAGTATTTAATATTTGACTTAATATGGCGGCTTCTTTTTGAAAAATAGTATCCAAAAATCCATTTACGGCTTTATCATTTCCGTCAGAAGTGTCAAAGACTGGTCCGCCTTTTCGTGGTGGCGGTGCGAAGATGGTCTTAACCGAGGTAGGAGAACCTTTAAGACCGATTAGATCAACTGCACAACCCAATTCCTTTGAGCCCCAGATTTTTATCTCGTGTTTGACGGCCTTGATCAAATTAGGCAGAGACGCATATCTGGGCGCGCCCAGTTCCAGTTCAACCGTTAACATCACCGGCAGTTTAGCCTCAACAATCTGACTGCCGTTCTCTATCTCTCGCCGCACGGTAATAGTTTGCTTCGTTATATCTATTCCAACAATATTGGAAACATAAGTCAGCTGCGTAAATCCCAGGCGCGTAGCAATGCCGGGCCCAGTCTGCGCGGTATCGCCGTCGATAGCCTGTTTACCGCAGAGGACTATCTGCACCGGATCGCTTTCGTTAAGTTTACTAACTGCCGACGCCAGCGTATAGCTGGTGGCCAGAGTATCCGCGCCAGCCAAAGCACGATCAGAGATCAAGATAGCCTGATGTGCACCTAAAGACAAACATTCCCTCAACTGTGCTTCTGCTGCCGGAATACCCATAGTGATAACCGAAACGGTACCGCCATACTTTTCTGTCATTTTCACGGCAGCTTCCACAGCTACCAGATCGTATGGGTTACAAATAGATTCGACGCCAGCTCGCACAAGGGTATTCGTGGCAGGATCTATTTTCACCTGGGTTGTATCCGGAACTTGTTTAACACAAACTACTATATGCATCTTTTTTCCACCTTGCGTTATTATATGATAATCACGCCTAACCTTCAATTTACGTCTAAGATTTACGACTAAGATTATATGCATGATCACAATGTATTTTCTTTTAATAAAACTATATTTATACTACTTGTTACTATAAGCGAAATATGTTTATTTATTTTGTTTCCTTCTTAAAATTTGTTGTCATCTCTGCTATAATCTAAACCATGATAATTGATTTCCATACTCATATTTTTTCTCCCGCTGTTAAAGAAAGAAAAATGGATTATGTTCGGCGTGACCCTCTCTTTGCACAGTTATATGCTGATCCCAATGCCAGGTTAGCTACAGTAGATGAATTAATACAAACAATGGACGATCAGGGTGTAACTGCCTCTGTAGTTCTGAATATCGGATGGAGCAGTCCTGCACTCTGCTGTGAAAGCAATGATTACATTATTGAATCGGTAGCACGTTATCCTAAAAAGCTTTTTGGCTTTGCGATGGTAGACTTCAATTCACCTGAAACAGCTATAAATGAATTGGCCAGATGTGTTAAAAACGGCATCAGGGGAGTTGGCGAAGTCCGCTTCTCAAGCGCTCAATTATCAGACTCTCGCGAAATACAACCGATTTTGGACTATATAATAGAAAAAGAGTTAATAATGATGGTCCACACTTCAGAACCCGTGGGACATTCATACCCGGGTAAGGGGGATTCTACCCCAGATTTGCTTTATCCATTTATCAAATCCTCGCCTAAACTTAAACTTATCTGTGCTCACTGGGGCGGTGGCATGCCTTTTTACTTCCTGATGCCTGAAGTTAAAAAAGCCTTAAGCCAGGTGTATTTCGATTCTGCAGCTTCGCCATATCTATATTCTCCGGGAATCTATCACCAAATGGCCTCATTGGTAGGTGATCAAAAATTACTCTTTGGCAGCGATTATCCCCTGCTTACCCCAAAACGCTTACTTCAAGAAATAGAAAGCCTGAATCTACCTGCATTAACGAGAGAACGTTTGCTTTATACCAACGCTGCGGCTTTGTTGGAGATTTCTGAATAAGGTGCAGACTGATAAGACTATACGCGCTTTTATAGCCATAGAACTCTCAGATCAAGTGAAAGAAGGTTTACGAAATCTGCAAGCCCGCATAAAATCCTCTAATTCCGCTCTGGCTAAATGGGTCGATCCAAACAGCATCCACTTAACCCTTAAATTCCTGGGTGAGACGCGCCTGGACTGCCTGCCTTCCATCGCTTCAAGCTTGGAGAATTTGGCAAATATTTTTCACCCATTCAGCCTGTCAGTGACGGAGCTAGGTGCTTTCCCTGACCTTCAAAGGGTTCAAGTAATCTGGGTTGGCTTAACAGGTGATATGAACGTCTTAATACGGCTTCAGCAAGATGTGGAAAAAACCATATCTCCATTAGGTTTCCCTACTGAAAAAAGAGGCTTTACACCTCATCTGACCCTTGCCAGAATAAGAGATACCTCTTCTCTTCAAGATAGGCAAAAACTGGGTATTCTTATTAAACGGACCTCCATCGAGTCTCCCCTTAACTTAACGGTCGCCTCCATAAATTTAATACAAAGCCACCTGACCCCAAACGGAGCGGTTTACACAAATCTACATTCGGCAAAGCTAAATCAAAGCTAACTCCATTCGTGTTGCGCTTAGTTTGTTTTTGATGTATACTGCAATTCAAACTGGATGGGAGGTGGACTTTTGGAACCTAATACTAATTTCCCCAAGTGTCAAAAATGCAAATCCGGTGATTTAGTACCTCTTTCTGATTTCGGCAGTCAAGGCGCGGCGATCCAATACAAGGCCTGGGTTTGCACTAATCCCGATTGTGGTTTTAATCTGAAAATCCGCAATGGCGATGTCTATATCTATGAACCTATAAATAACGGGGCGCATTCAATTCGCAATCACTAAACCTCTCTGAATTTGTTGAAATATTTCGGAATAGGTGGAAAAAGTGCTTCCTCAAATGAAAATTCTCAAGAAGGCAGCACTGGATCTTTTATTCCCGCAGATTTGTTTAGCTTGCGGGAGTGAGGGTGAGTTAATTTGTGGCAATTGTCAGAAATCTCTACCTCG
>Ga0209083_1004098_pt1 | contig 11499 bp, 10 predicted proteins | sample AM7aDNAmetaG_FD_184132 | JGI IMG/M metagenome (GOLD analysis project Ga0209083, IMG submission 184132) | Freshwater microbial communities from Finland to study Microbial Dark Matter (Phase II) - AM7a DNA metaG (SPAdes) (version 3) | ecosystem: Environmental > Aquatic > Freshwater > Lake ...
CCAAAATGAGCCAACCTAGAGACAAAATAAATTCTTTCTTTGGCTCCCTTGGTGGATCAATTCCTCCTTCTGCTGAGAAACCTAAAAAAGCTGTTGGTAATGACTTTGAAAATGATGACTTTGAAAAAGCTTCTTCATTGGCTCATAAGTTAACCAAATCCGCTAAAGAACAACATGAACATCATGGTGCTCATCATGCACACCACTCTGCTTCCTGGTTAGGAATGGGTAAAGGTGAAGATGAAAGAGTTGAAGAGCACAAAGAATTAGCACATCACCATGCTGACAGGGCAAAAGAGAAGTACGAAGAAGAGATGGAAAAAGAGTAAGTTTAGATAAAGGAACTAGAAATGGCAGATTTATATGACGTAGATGCCCTAAAGGCAGACCTTCCCAATGCTAGAGATTTAGCTCAGTTTGTTTATGACAAGACTGGGTTATCTTTAGACCTTATTGGTAAACCTAAAGAAGAGCAATACCTTGCAGCTAAGAACGCCTTAGAAGGTAAGAAGGTTCCTCAAGACTTTATTACGGAAGACAATCCTTATGTAGATAAGAAGGATTTAATTCCTATTGATGAGAAAAAGCCCTTCCCTCCTCCAAGAGGTGCTGATCTTCCCCCAGAAGATTCTCAGATTCATCATTTCAATGCTACGAATATGCCTCACCCTTTAGATCCACAATCGGATCGCAAGGTGCAGATTATGTTTCGTAAGTACGATAATGGAATCATTACCTATCAGGTTATGGGTCCAACTGAGATGATTGCTGTTGGATCAAGGATTAATAAGTTTGGTCAAACAGTACCAGAGCGTTATTCCTGGTTAGACCCAAGAACAGAAGAGATTATCCTTAGAAGAGCAGATGGATCTCTTACTGAAAAAGGTAGGGGTTTATACACTTACTGTATCGGTGAGAAAGGCGCCAGTATCTGGCCTTTGATTGATAAAAACATTGTTTCAGTCTCTGCCAAGAACATTGCTGATCCTTGGGCGTAATGTCTAAAGAAGATTACGACAAAGACGATTTTAATATCCGTCTGCCTAATCAAGCAGAATTTTGTGCTCGTAAGGTTTTGGAATTTCTAAAGAAAGATATACACAATCTCTCTTCTTTAGATATCCATCTCCTTGCTATGAGCGCAAAGATCTTCCTTGATATCAGGGATAACTATGGCAAAAAGTGAAGCCAGTACCTTTATACAACCACTCTACAAGACAAGGGCTTTAAAGCACCTGATCAACCTTTCTGGTGGTAAAAAGAAACTAAAAGAGTTCAGCCCAGAACAATTTGATGCTATGCGTATCGCTACCGACAAGATAGCGGAAGATATGCAATACAACCAAATTAAATGGTTCAAACCCTTTTCTTATCAAAATAAATTCTTTGAATTGGGTAAAAGGTTTACCAGAAGAGGGATGATCGCTGCAAACAGATCTGGAAAAACGCTGGCTTCTACCTATGAGACTGCTTTTCATTTGACAGGAAAGTACCCTCCACATTGGAAAGGAAAAGTATATGAATCTCCCATCATTGCTATGTGCTCAGGTGAATCCTGGGAACAGGTGGCTAAGACTCTCCAAAGTAAACTCTTGGGTTGTGATGACATTAAACAAAGTTATCGCCTTGGTTCTGGTGCTATACCTAGAGAACTTATTGACTTTAAATCTATCCGTTCGGATGGTGCAAACGTGCTTGCAATGGAAGTTTGGCATATTACAGGCGGGAAGTCGAAGCTTTACTTTTCAAACTACACACAACAAGTTAGACATTTACAAGGATTTGAGCTTGATCTCGTTGTTCTTGACGAGCAACCGCCAGATGAGACATTTTCCGAGCTTGTTGTCAGAACAGCATCAAGAAATGGACAAGTCATTTGCTCATTTACTCCACTCAAAGGTATGTCAGGGTTGGTTCGTAAGTTCTGGGATCAAGTCGATGGCTATGCCCATGTCAGAGTCGGTTGGGACGATATACCCTTTACCAATGAGTGGGGTGAGCCCTTCTTTCCTCTTGAAGAAAGAGAGCAGTTAGCCAGAGACTTTATGCCTTGGGAAAGAGAATGTCGTATGAACGGTGTTCCTTTGATGGGCAAAGGCGTAGTGTTCCCTTTATTGGAATGGCCTATCTACAAGTCTGATGAACATGATTTGAGAAATAACGATAAGTTAGAGAGATTAATTAGTTTTGACTTAGGGATTAAGAATGACCCAACCGTTATCTCGTTCTTTTTTAGAGACTCAATTAATGAAATTATCTATCTTCACAGGCAGATCACAATCCCTTCAGGGGAAACGCCTGACGAATATATTCACTATTTACTTGATAAGGAATCCAAAGGCGTGCCCATTGCTTTACCGCATGATGCAGCAACAGCAGGTAGATACACGCTTACAGAGCAAAGTGTCAGGGAGGTATTTGAGGATTCGTATGGCCTTAACTGCATATCTGGCGCAATCCTCAATCCTGCGAACGATCAGGGAAAGGTAACTAACCACAAAGCCTACGGAATCAATATAATGAGGCTAATGATGGAGCGTAACACTTTACTGGTTAACGAATCCTGTAAATCGTTCTTGGATGAAGCCAGGAATTACGCTATCGATGAAATGGGCAGATTTAGTGATCCAGATGATCATATAGATTCAGCAAGAATAGGAATATTGGCGTTGATTCAAGGACATGGAGAATCCGTTGTTAGCAAAGCGAACACCTTTGCTAAACGTAGAATCCCTGTTGTTGAAGGCAAATTGCAACGAATCTAAAGGTTAACTATGTTATTCAAGCAAAACTTGGTAGTTGAAAATCTAGCATCTCCTTCTGGCAATCGTGGGATTGCAGAAAAAGTATGTCACGAAGCATATATGAAAATGGTTGACTACCTTCGCTTGACTCAAGCTAAGAACACCTACAACCGTTTTACGGATTACCATTATTTAAATATTCCAGTATCTGAATCTACAGAGCCAATCCGAGGTTTAGATTACATCCATCCAGTAGTAACTCCAGGTATCGATTACGCTACTGCGGTGATTACAAAGTGCTTAATGCCTGATGGAAAGGTTAACTTTGAGTTTGAAAGATTTGATGAATCTGACCAAGATGGTGCTGAACAAGCAACAGACATGGTTAAGTATTTCATTAATAACAAGAACAATGCGTATGCAGTTATTCGTGACTGGGCTCAAGATGCGTTGATGCACAAGAACGGTATTGTGATGGTGATGCCTGTTCGTGACACTATCACCCAATACAAAGAAGTAACTGGGACAAAAGATCAGTTAAAGGCTTTTGAATTACAGGCTGCTGAAAGTGGTTTGAAAACCCTTAGACAACAAATGCGTAAGGTTGATGTAAATTTACAACAAGCTATGCAAGAATCTATGCAACCAGGGGATGAGCAAGAGGAAGAGCAAGAATCAGCCCCAGGCGCAGAGTTGGAAGAAGCAATATCCAACAACACTATTTATCGTGCAAAGTACAAATGTACTGGTACACAAACCAATATTCGGATCAAGCATATTGCTCAACATTACTTCGTATGTAACCCAACAATCCCACAGATCATGTATCAGGATTTTGTAGGGTTTTACGAGCCAATGACTATCCATGAGGCAAAAGTTCAATATCCTTTTATTGACATGGAAGAGTTTGCTGATCATGCGGCTTATGGCCCTGCGGGAGCTTATCAAGCAGGAGCATTGGAGAATGATTTAGCTCTACACGCAAGAGACTCTACGCCTGTTCCTGGACAGGGTGTTATTGCCTCACAAGGTGCTGATCGATATGCAAGGGTTGTTATGTTGACAACTGCTTGGCTTAGAAAAGATGTTGATGGAGACGGTGAAGAAGAGATTGTTGAGGTTTGCTATTCAGGCTCTTATATTTTGTACGTTAAGGAAGTTGACTTTATTCCTTTGGCAAATATGTGCCCTAAGCCTATTACTGGCAACTTCTTTGGCTATTCACTTGGAGAGCGGTTAGTACCGATTCAAGAATATGCAACATCGATTAGACGTGCTCAACTTAGCTTTGCAATGCAAGCCTCTACTCCTCGGATTGGCGTTAATCCTGAGTTTGTGGATGCTGAAGAGATTCAGCGAGGCGTTAGTGCTATGTTTGTACTTGATCGTAAGTTTGATCCTACTAAGCACGTTTTTGAGTTTGCACCTTTGCAAGGCAATTTGGCATACGTTGATTCTGCTATGGCTTCGCTTAAAGAAGACAATATGGCAATGATCGGGATGACCAACCCTAATGATTCTCTGAACCCAGAGGTTATGAAGGATGGTAATTCAGGATTTAAGCTCCAGACTGCTATGGGGCCAAATCAACTTATCCAAGATGAGATGATTAAAAATTGTGCAATAGCACTACAAGATGTTATTCACCTTGTATGGCACACAATGATTCAGTATGCTGACGATTACTCTATCCAACAATTAGCTCACGTTTGCTCAGAAAAAGGTGGCCCTTTCTTGGATGCACAAGCAATGGCAAACTATCAATTCATTGACAGAAAAATGATCAACATTGATTTAGGTCTAGGATTTATGTCTGACGAAAATAGGTTAACCAGACAACAACTAATCACTCAGGCTCAACAACAGTTTGCACAAGTGGTCATGCAATTAGACCCTGAAATGCCTGAAATGTTTGCAAAAGCCAGAAGACCTTATGAAGATACTTTAAGAGTCTTGGGTGTTCGCCATGTAGATGCTTATTTGATAACAATGGATGAAGCAGTAAAACTAGCGCAAGCTAAATCCAAGCAACCTCCTCCTGCTGAAGAGCTTGTACACCAAAGTAAAGCAGCTCTTAACCAAGCTACTGTACAAGAAGTTCAAGCTAAAACTGCTAAATTAGCTAAAGAAACCCAACAATACGATGTTGACAATATGTTTGATGCTATGGCAGCTAAAAAAGGAAAGTTAACTGATGTGCGAGTAGATTAGGAGATTTATGAAAACTTTGATTGGAAATATAGTTGGTTACTTTAACCACAGAACTAGAGTAGAAGACACAGAAGCGGGAGCACCAGGACATAGGAAAACCTTAGTCTATGACAACGCTCAGGCCGCCAAAAGATTACTAGCCAACAATGATTTGGCTCTGTTGTTTAACCTTTATAGGTTTTACATCATGGATAGGATAGAAGATTGCAAGACGGACGAGGAAAGAGTTAACTACTCACACAACCTCATTGGAATTAGAGATTTCGTTACTTTTATAGAAAGAACGGAGTTTATGGAGCATCTTTCGGATGTGAAAGTAGAAAGAGAACTGGAGAAGTCTAAGACTAAAGGTCTAAGCCTTCAAGAGGAATTGCAACAACTTAGGAAAATAGGATAAACTATGGAAAACGTAACCGAACAGGCCGTTTCGCAACAAACTGGAAGCCCAGAAGCACAAATTGCTGAGATGATTGCCGTTAACAGACGGAACAGTCCTCAAGTGATTGGCAGTAAAGAGCCTCCAGGTGGACAAGAGGAAGCGAAAGCTGAATCCCCACAGGCTACTCCCGAAGAGGAAGTTGAACCTGAAGAAGGTACGAGTGCAATAGAGGAAACTGTAAATGAAGAAGATGGAGAGTCCTCCGATGGAGCAAACGAACCAGTAAACTTCTTTGAATTTGCAGAGCAAAATCCTGACATGAAGTTAAGGATACCGAACAAAAACGCTGAGGGCGGGTTCGTTGAATTAACTGCAAAGAAGGCAGCTACTCTCCTTGGTCAAACAAGTGCTTTAGATGAAAACTCTAGACGTTTAAAAGCTGAAAAAGCTGATTTTGAAGAGTATGAGTCGAAAAGAAGGGCTGAACTAGACGGATTACAGATTGGCATTGAAATGACGTTAGTTCCACAGTTGCAATCAACTGCTGATGAACTAATAACATTACAAGGCTATAACCAGCAATGGGTACAAATCCGTGACAGGGCTACAACTGAGTTAGAAAGATCTGAGGCAGAGGCGGCAATCCGTCAAAACGCTCAATTAATTCAGGAAAAGTCACAGTTTATCCAGACTAATCGTCCAAAGGTAGAACAATTTCTCAATGCTAGATCTTCGTTTGTAAAACAAACTTTAGATAAAGCAAGACAAAGTTTTCAAGATAAAGAACTGGCAAACAGGGCTAATTTTGATGAACTAAGAGACAAACTATCTAAGGATTGGGGAAGTGCGAAGGCAACGCTTGTTCCTGGAGTACCAAATATTGATTTGATCTCTAGTGACGAATATTTGCTAGGTTTAATACGAGACGGAATGAAGTTTCGTGAAAAGCCTGTAGTTCGCAATGTAGGTGGATCTATTGCTGCCAGTATCAAATCTGGTGCAAAAGCTAAAACCTCACCTTCCACAGAGACTGAAAAGCTTCAACAGGCAGCAAACAGAGGCGATAAAAGCGCAGCTAGAGAACTTTTGGCAACAATGCTTGCAACTAACAAACAAAGGCGCAAGTAACCTTTTAGGAACTTAAAATCATGGCACAAATCACTTCTGCAAACCTGGGTAACGGTAATGGCTCATACCAAACCGACATCGTTGTTAAAGATATGGACTTGACAGTCTCTAACTATGTTAAAGACCGTACTCCTGTCACTAACATGGCTATGTCTAAAAAGCGCAAGATTAACTCTACGCTACACATCTGGCCTAATGACTATTTTCGTCAACCAACATTAAATGCAGCCTTAGAAGGCGCAGCAGTTACTTCATCTTTGTCTGAGTCAAATACTCGTTCAAACATTGGTAATTACACACAGATCTTCACAACTGTTATTGGTGCAACTGGTACAGCTCGTGCAGTAGAGCAAGCTGGTGGCGATCCCCAAGCATATCAAGAAGTCAAGCAATTGACTGAGATCATGTTTGACGTTGAGCTTCAAATGGTTCGTGCTGACGGTGCTTCTATCAAGTATTCTGGTCAAGCAGCTACTCAAGGTGCATCACCCAACAACGGACGTAGATTTGGTTCACTCTTTGCGTTTGCAGGAACTCGTTCTAGCAATGACACAGACGGTACAGCAGTACTGAACCTTGCTACTTCTGACTCCAATGACACAACTTCTGTAGTTAATACAAACGTACCTTTTAACGGTGTGTTGGCTAACGCAGGTTTGGGTTATTTCAGTTTTGGTGCTAACGAGACTTTACAGAACTTCTCTCCTGTTCTGTACAAGCAATTGGTAACTGCTGCTGAACAACGATTCAACGCTAAGATCACGAACATGGTTGTTCCAACATCTATGCGTACCAGCATTTCTGACAACATTCCACAATCACGTTCTATCAACAGGTTCAACCCTGCTGACAAGGGCGATACGATTGGTACATACGAAGGTGACTTCAACTATACATACCAAATCGATGATGACTGGATCATGGATCAGACTGGTTCCAACAACAATGCGATTCTGTTCTTGAATCCTGATGTTGTTCAATGGGGTTCTTTGCGTGAACTTGGCCCTAACAATGAAGTATTCTCCAATGCTGATGCAAGTTTGGATCAATACATCATGGAAGGTACATTGATCGTGCGTAACCCAGCAGGTGTTGCAGTTTTAGCGGCTATGTCTCCTGGCGATACAGTTGTTACAACTCCACGCCCAAGCGCACAAGTACAACGCTACTTGGCTTAATTGGTAAACTGAGGGGCTTCTCCGAAAGGGGAGGCTTCTCTTTTATTTGGAATTAGTATGGAATTGAATTTAAACAACGAAGAAGCTAAGGTTAACGAAGATTACTATTTAAAAGGTAATCTGGAGTCGGGAATAGAGGGGATTGTTGCCAAAAACAATCAGCTATATAACGATATTAAGTCTGGCACTTGGTCGCAAACATTCAAGACTGACCGTATTGATTACAAAGTTGGTGCTGAGGATGGTAAAAGATACGTCCAATACACACAACACAATGTTGATGCAATTAGGAAAGACTGTAAAGAAAGACGAGAGTTTTATGCAATTCATGGAACTGACAATCCTTTCTTTGCGGGTACATTTCATGCGATGAATCTTCCAAAGTGTTTTGCACATGAGATTTCATCAAGATGGTTTAACAACCGTCCCTGGGAATTAATCAAACAAGATATTGATGACAAAATTTTGTTTTACGCCATAGTTAACGAATATTATTCAGACTTTGTTTGTCATCCAAGCGGAAAAATACCGTTGCCGTACAATCCAAGCATACCGACTCGATGAGGATTTTTTTATGTCGCTTTTTATCCAATCTGCCAACAGTCTTGTTACCAGAGTGGCTCAATGGGTTGGAGCGATTCCATCTAGCGTATTAGTTAACGCAACAGCATATAACCCTACTTCTGGGTCAATTACAACCGCTTCTGATACGACTTCTTTGGTTTTTGTGGGAGACTTTATCTCACCCACTCCTGTAGGGCCGTTTACTGCGGTCTTATCTGTTACATCAAGCACAATTGTTGTTTCTGACCCTGATCTTATTTGGGGTGCATTTACCTTGCCAACACCTATTCTGAAGTTGCCAACACAATCAACTTTAGATATTCAATTCAGTATTCAATTTGCTGAGTTGTCGTTTAGAACAATTTATCTTCCTGCTTTAAGAAGCAATCCTTACGATCCTGTAAGTCCTTCTCAAATTGTTACAGATACCAATGGTATGGCTCCTATACCTGCGGACATGAATTGGCCTATTATTTTCTTTCAACAAACCCCTAGTTCACAGGTTTCTCCTGGTACTTTAAATGCAGGGTTTGGACCTTGGATTATTTACGATAGGGTTGGAGATCGAGAGATTATTCGTTTGTCAATGATTGATCAGCTCTACGTTAAGCCTTTTGGTGTTCCAAGGGTTATTCGTGCTCAGTTTTCAGAGGTTGGCCCGAACTATATGTTCACCCCTAACCCTGGTAATGGAACAACAATCCTTGCGTATTATGTGAAGTCTTTCCCTTTCTTGCTTGGCCCTACTGGGGATTCTTTAACGCCCTTAGTCCAAAACAATGCTATTCTTTCTACATTCCCTGAAGGGTATATGTACAAGGTATTATCTGTTTACTACGACAAGAAAAAGAACGTAGCTGAAGCAGAAAAATGGAACGCTAGATTTGATGCCTCTTATGGTTTGATTGAAGATCAGGCTATGAAAGACCTTTGGAGCGGTGGAGATAGGCATTTAACAAGCGAGTTCCAACCCAGGAACTATCGCTACAGCTTCAAATAAGGACTGAAATGGCATCAAATAGTCTTTATGGAAACCAATATAGCGGAGTGGAGATTGTCCAGTTCCAATGGTTTATATTTCAATCATCTTCGACTGCTCCTGCAACACCTACAGGCGGTTCTTGGAACTTTCAAACTGGCGTAGGAACACCTCCTTCAGGTTGGTCAGATGCGCCTCCTGCAAGCCCTTCTAATGAGGTTTGGGTATCTATTGCCCTAGTCTCTTCGTTATCGCCCTCAACCTTCACCTGGTCAGCCCCAGGACTATGGTATCAACAGGGTGCAGCAGGTCAAGTTGCAGTTGGAACAACAACCACTTTAAGCCCTGGAGCTTCTGCTACTGTTAACAATAGTGGAACCTCTTATAACGCAGTACTTAACTTTGGTATACCTCAAGGTATTCAAGGGCCTACAGGTTCTACGGGGCCAACTGGGCCAACTGGGCCGACAGGAAGCGCAGCAACTATAGCAGTTGGGACAACAACCACATTATCTTCAGGATCTTCTGCTACGGTCAATAATAGTGGATCTTCTAGTGCTGCGACTTTTAACTTTGGCATTCCGCAAGGTATTCCAGGAACTGCGGCTACGATTGCGGTAGGAACAACAACAACGACTAATCCTGGGACTTCTGCAACAGTTACTAATTCTGGAACTTCTGGTGCGGCAGTATTTAACTTTGGAATACCAAAAGGTGCAGGTGTTTCATCTGGAGGAACAACAGGTCAGGCTTTAATTAAGAATAGTAATGCTGATTACGATACAACTTGGACAACTATTACTGGTACTTTAGCTTTTCAAGGTTCTTGGAACGCAAGCACCAATACTCCTACTTTGACTTCAAGTGTTGGAACTAACGGGTATTACTATATTGTCAGCGTAGCGGGAACAACAAACCTTAATGGAATAACTGATTGGCAACCTAATGATTGGGCAATCTTTAATGGTTCAGTTTGGGAAAAGATTGATAACACAGACCTAGTTACATCTGTAAATAGTTATACAGGTGCAGTAGTTTTAACAAACACAGATGTTGGTGCTCCTACTTATGCGGGTGTTGGAGCGACTGGAACATGGCCTATTTCTGTAACAGGAAACTCGGCTACGGTTACCAATGGTGTTTATACATCGGGTAGTTATTCAAACCCTACTTGGATTACTGGTTTAGCAGGGTCTAAAGTTACTGCAATACCTAACAGTTCATTAACGAATAGCACTATATCTGGTATTTCTTTAGGGTCTAATTTAGCCAACCTTACCGCAGGAACCAATGTAACATTTAGTAGTGGATCAACTTATAACGGTTCTACTGCAATTACGATAAATGCTTCTTCAACGATGGTTTATCCAAGCGCAGGAATACCTAACAGCACAGGATCTGCTTGGGGTACATCTTATTCAACAACAGGTTCAGGAACAGTTTTAGCGTTAGCAACTTCTCCTACTTTTGTAACTCCAGTTTTAGGAACTCCTACTTCAGGTAATTTCTCAACAGGGACTTTTACTTGGCCTACATTTAATCAAAACACTACAGGAACTGCTTCTAACGTTACAGGAACAGTTTCAGTTGCTAATGGTGGTACAGGGTTAACTTCTTTGACCGCAGGGTATATACCTTACGGAAATGGTACAAGTGCTTATTCCTCTAGTTCTGGTTTTACTTTTGTTAGTAATGTTTTAACCACTCCTGTTTTAATAGTTAACTCGACAACAAGTACAACTCCTAATCTTACATTTAATGCAAGCAATTCAGGGTTTACTTCTGGCGCAAGTGTGTCAGGTAGTTATTTGCAAACTGTTATTCAAAACAGAAGTGGAACAGCAGGGGCATCAACTAATTACGTTTTAAGCAATGATTTAGGTACAGACTCAACTTATTATGGTGAGTTTGGAATGAACTCATCTGTTTATACAGGAGCAGGAGTTCCTTCTGATTTTTATTCAATCAATAACGGTATTTACTTTTCTGGGCATGATGGCGATATTACAGTTGGTTCTGGAAATGGTAAAAACCTTTATTTTGCTTGGGGTTCGTCAGGTCAATATGCTCACGTTATAAATTCTTCTGGTGCTATTGGGTTGAATACTAATTTAGCGGCAGGTACAGGGTCTGGAACCACAAATTATGGAACAGCAGGTCAAGTAATTACTTCTCAGGGAAGTTCTGCTACTCCGACATGGACAACACTTTCTATTGGTGGAGGAACATTCTAATGATGACCAATAGTTTTTATGGGTTAACCAATGAAGAGTCTAATGGACTTTATGGTCAAGGAATTACCTATGGTGGTACATA
>Ga0209083_1004103_pt1 | contig 11474 bp, 14 predicted proteins | sample AM7aDNAmetaG_FD_184132 | JGI IMG/M metagenome (GOLD analysis project Ga0209083, IMG submission 184132) | Freshwater microbial communities from Finland to study Microbial Dark Matter (Phase II) - AM7a DNA metaG (SPAdes) (version 3) | ecosystem: Environmental > Aquatic > Freshwater > Lake ...
AAATTTTTAATTCTATTATCACCACCAGCATTCGTAGCCGCCATCGGGATCTTTCCTTCAGGTCCAGCCGCAGTTGGTGTGTAAAATAAATTATCTTTTGTCTTATCCTGAAATCTTGTTATCATAAGTTATAATTTTGAGCAATTTTTTTTGCTTCGTATTTTTCTATTTCTTTTGGTGTTAATTTTCTTTTAATTTCATTTTCAACTATAGTCCAAGTTCTATCATTATAAAATTCTAATTCATAATATTTTGTAGTATATTTGGTATCAATTTCTATTATTTTTGCTATATTATTTTTATAATCATTATTTATAGCATATAAATATCTTCTTATTATTTTATATGAATCATAAGAGTTATCATAATCACTATCTATGTTACGTTCTATTTTTTTAGTATAAATCATTACATAATCACCTACTTGATATATAGTATTTTCCGACTCAAATGTTTTTAAATATTTCATTTTTATAAATTATATTGTTTACCTGATTTTTTTGATTTCCAACTTTCTATATCTACATCTCTTGGCTCATAATATTCATTAAAATCTATTTCAGTTAAAAGATCAATTAATATTGTTTGTAAATCATCATCATTTGGCTCGAGCCCCAATAATATTGGAATATCATATTGTGCAACAATACTCAAATCCACATAATCAATATCATTCTTATTATCTGCCTTACAACACCATTCAAAAAAATCTTCTTCACTATCAAAATGTTGTCTTAATTTATCTTCAATTTCAGCAACATTATATTTGCTTGATGATATTTCTTCAAATAATTTTATGTGTTTCATAAATTATAACTCTTTATATTTTTTAATTCTTTTAATTCTTTAATAAAATCTTCCATTTTAAATATATGAAGTTCAAGTTCATCATTTCTATACAAAAAATTAATATCTAATTTTACTATAAAATCAAAAAGATCTTTAAAGTTTACATATGTAATATTATTGATTGGTCTTTGAAATTTTACATTTAAATAAAAATCATTATCTTGACCAGTAATGTTAATACCATAAATATTAAATTTTTCATCAAATATATCGTCAAATAATTTTTTACACGTATATCTTAATTGATCATCGTTAGTTAAATTCATTCCATATGCTTCTAAATATTTCATAAATTATAATTTTTTGCGGTATAATATGAATAAATATCATCCCAACTTAATTTTTTTAATGTTTTTGCTTCATACCAACTTGCGCCATTCATATCTACTAAAAAAGCATATTTTTTAGTTAATAAACACCATTCTGCAAATTTTGCTAAATCAGATGGTATTTTAACCTCATTATTTTCTGTGAATCTTTCTATTTTCATAAATTATAACTCTTTATATCTTTTAATTCTTGTAATTCTTTAATAAAGTTATCAATATCTATAATTGTAATATCTAATTGACTACTCTTAAAAACAAATTTTACGTTTGTTTTTTTTAGAAACATGAATAATTTATTAAAATCATCAAATGATACATCAGTAATTTTTTTTGATATTAATGCTAACAATGAAAATACTGGAGTTGATCTAGGATAAATAACCGTCACACCAACGCTCGTTATTAATTTCTCACACCATACGTCATAAAATAGTGTTTCTAATAACTTTTTATTATCATCTGTTTCAAGTCTTTCTAAAAATTTTCTCATTACCATTTCTTTCCTTTCGTATCAGGTATCTTCATGTCCTTTAGATCAAGACTATCAGCAGGTCCACCTTTTTTACTTGCTTTAGGTGTGGTATTGAAGTAGTTATTAATGTCAGTTACGATTCTAACACTATCTTCAATTATTGCACTCGGTCCTATCTTACACATTCTCAATACACTATTACCTTTAATATTACCATCTATATAACATTGATATAGATATGAATCGCCTACTTCTGATTCTTTATCTATCTTCGCATTTTCTATTTTGGAATTAAACACATTTGAATCCATGATTTCCCCGCCATGGATTGTTCCATTAACAAGTTCTGAACTGATGAAATTACAAGCGTTATATCTACCACTATTCATTGAACATTCTATAAAATCTAAATTATTTAAATCAAAAATAGTTTTGAATGTTGCATCTACTAGTTCAATTCTATTTACTTCAGTATCATAATTTATAATACAATCTTTAAGATGATGTATATTTCTAACCATATCGTACACTTCATTGTAAAAAGTATCATAGTAGCCCTTAACAACATTATATTCACTTATTTTGTCTACTTGAACATCAATTGTTGGGAATTCTGCTAAAAAATCATCATAATTAGCAAATGTTTTGAAGATATTAATATTTTCAAATAAATATTTTTGTAATTTTTCTAAATCTTCTTCATTTAATCTCTCATTCAAGCAATTCCATGTTATGGCAATGAAATAATCCATTAAAGATAGAATTTCTGATGTTTTTTTATGATAATTATTTCCACCAATGTATCTCCACTCTAAACGTCCTTTACCTACGGTCTGGAAGTTAATTCCGTAATATTTTGTATCTGGAAGTTGTATATTTGTCTGTAATATGTCAATAGCATTTGTTGAATAATCGAAACCTTTAAACGGAATTAAAGATTTTACGGATTTAGCATAGATATTATTTTGTCTTTCTTTGAAAGAGTTATAAATCATATCTTCGTCAACTTCTAGTATTAATTTTAGTTGATTTAGGTTATCAAGAACTTTACCATCTCCAGTATCTTCAAATGATATATTTACGTGGATAGAGCATTTTTCATCTGTTCTTGCGAACTTATCTAAAACTTTGAGTATTTTTAGCAAAATAATTTTTGAATTAACATATGGTAGGGGACCTGTAATAAGTTCCACTAATTCTGGGCCACCACTTAAATCGGGTTCTATCTTAAAATTGTTTTCGTCTGGTTTAAAACTAGAGTGATACTTACGATAACCAGACACTTTAATTGGTGCTAGTATATTGTTTAATAATTCTAATAACTTAAAATATGATCTATCTGTATAAAATTCAAACTCAAACCCTATTATAGCATTCTTTAATTTATCAAAATCAGTAATATATTCATTTGAGTATATCTTCATTAGTTGAAATAATATTTTTAAGTATATATAAAAAAAATATTGTTATTTTTCAAACAGAAACTTAAAATATTTATATATACCTTACTAAGTACACCACCTAAAAAATAAGGTTCAATTTAATTATGATAATAACAAAAACTATAAAACTGAAAGTATCAGAAAAAAATATAAAACATTTAAAGATTAAAGGTTATAAATGTGATTTAAAGGATATTATAGAAATAAAAACCGAAGATTTAAATAATGGTAGTCATATAAAAATACATGTAAAATGTGATATTTGTGATAATGAAAAAGAATTATCATTTCAAAAGTATATAAAAAATATAAAAAATGATAATTTTTATGCGTGCTCTAGTAGATGTGCACAAGAAAAAGTTAAAAAAACTAGTATTAAAAATTTTGGTGTTGAATATTATATGCAAACAGAGGAATATAAGAAAAAAGTAAAAGAAACAGATAATAATAAATATGGTTGTCATCATACTCAAAACAAAGAAACAAAAGATAAAAAAATAAAAACAAATTTAGAATTATATGGGGTTGAAAATGTTTTTGCATCTAGTGAGATAAAAAAACAAATAAAACGCACAAATATGATTAGGTATGGTGTTGAAAATCCATCATATTCAAAAGAAATAAAAGATAAATTGAGTATAATAAATAAAGATATTTGGAATAAAAAAGTAACTAAAGAATTTAATATATTATCTATAAATGGAGATAATTATGAAATGATATGTGATTGTAATAAAGACCACAATTTTATAATTCATAGAAATCTTTTAAGTTGTAGAAAAACAATAAAAACAATTCTTTGTACAATTTGTAATCCAACAAAATCCAACACTGGATTACAAAGTCAAATTAAAAATTTCATTAATGAATTAAATATAAACACAATTTATAATAGTCGAAGCATAATATCACCGTTAGAATTGGATATTTATATTCCTGAATTAAAATTGGCATTTGAATTTAACGGTTTATATTGGCATAATGAGGTGAATAAAGAAAATAACTACCATTTAAATAAAACAGAATTATGTGAACAACAAGGAATACAATTAATTCATATATGGGAAGATAATTGGTTATATAAGCAAGATATAGTTAAATCAATGATATTAAATAAGCTAAATAAAACACCAAATAAAATATTTGCTAGAAAAACTATAGTTAAAGAAATATTTGATAATAATTTAGTTAGAGAATTTTTAGATAAAAATCACATTCAAGGATTTGTTGGCTCAAAAATTAAATTGGGGTTGTTTTATGATAATAAATTAGTTAGTCTGATGAGTTTTGGTAATAGACGTGTTGTAATGGGTAAGAAATCAACAAATGATGGTGAGTATGAATTGCTTAGATTCTGTAATATATTAAATACTAATATTATAAGTGGTGCTAGTAAATTATTTAAATATTTTATAAATAATTATAAACCAGTTGAAATAACTACATACGCTGATAGAAGTTTTAGCCAAGGTAAATTGTATAAGACACTTGGATTTAAATCACAAGGTAAAACACAACCAAATTATTATTATATAATTGACGGAATTAAACATCACCGATTTAATTTTAGAAAAGATGTACTTGTTAAAGAGGGGTTTGACGTTAATAAAACAGAACATGAAATTATGTTGGAAAGAAAGATTTATAGAATTTATGACTCGGGAAATTTAAAATTTATGTTTAGCTTAAAATAAGAACGGTCTGTGTAAAACTCAAATTCAAAGCCTATTATGGCGGTCTTTAATTTTGTAAAATCTGTAATATAATCATTAGAGTATATTTTCATTTAATCTTTTAATATTTTTAAGTATATATTAAAAAATAAAATACAAGATACCGGGATCTTTCATCAGAAAATTTTGGTAAATTGCTAAATTTGTTTTATCTTTGTCATGATGCTTTTTATATTCATTCTAAATCAATATCTAGAGTTCCAAATAAATAATTCTGGTTTAAATAGTAATTGTCTTATTATTTTTGGATCAAAAAATTGAATGTCTATTATATTTCCTGTTTTATCTATAATTTCACCTTTACCAAATTTTTTATGATTAAGTATATCACCAATTTCAACAAAAGATTCATCTTCTATTAGATCATTTAATTTTGGCATTATGTTACCATATTTATCTTTGGGTAGTTCAGATACAATTGGTGTAGTTGGTTTAATTGAAATTATTTCTAACTCTTTTTCTTTTTCTTCCACTTTTATTAAATTATCTAGTATTTCGGTTTCTGTAGTTTCATCTAATATTTTTTTAACTATTTCGTAATTCAGGTTCGGATAATTTATTATATTTAGTTACAGCATCTAGTTGAGCTTTTGAAAAGTCTGGTAGTCCTTTAGGTTTATTATATTTATCGTTTAGTGATAAGATATATTGTATATTTAGAGCTTGCATTTTAAGTGATGCTTCAGTGGAACCAATATATTCATTTACAAAGTTTTCAACTTGGCTACTAGTTATACCTAATTTATTTAAACCAAATTTTTCATAATATAATGCGATTATTGCATCATTTGCGGTCCATCTAGTTTTTATCTTTTTACCTGAACGATATTCAAATAATTTAAAAGTTAATAATTTATTCATTATCCTTTTTATTTGTATATATTAAAATATTTTTATATTTTTGTATATTAAAAAATAAATACAAAAAATTTTTATGTTAATCAAACTAAAAATAATAAAAACAATATATAATAGTAGTTATTCAAATTTTTTTTGTATCTTTGTATAAAATATAGAAATATGACACAGATGTACGAAGTTGAAAAGGAAATTTTGAAGAATATTGAAGATAAGCATGGTGTAAATTATAAATTAAAAGTCGAAAATTTACATATTGATAAAAAAAGGCTTGCTATGTTTGCTTCAATCTGTGACAAAAAAGATGCTGGATTAAAAAACATGATTAAAGAATTAGAAACAAGTAACACAATAATCTATCAATTAGATAAAATTATTGAAAGGATTAGAAAATATAATCCTGTTGGTGATATAGAGAAAGGCTCATTTGGTGAAGTATTTACACCTTTTTGGTTAATTAATGAAAAATTGGACAAGTTAGATAATAATGTTTGGTCTAATGAAAAATTAAAATGGTTATTTCCAAGTAATGGAATCGGTAATTATGCTATTATTGTTGTAAAACGCTTGATGATTGGACTTGAAAATAAAATACCAAATGAAAATATAAGATATAAACATATTATTGAAAAAATGATTTATGTTTGTGAATTACAGGTTAAAAATATGTTTTTATGGATGGTCTCTATTGATCCTAAAAGTAAACTTAAATTAAATTTGTTTAGAGGTTCGTTTTTAAGTTCAGAATTTGATCAACATATGAAAAATGTATGGAAAACTGATAGATTTAATATTTGTCCAGAAAATCCACCGTATAATGATGAATTTAAAGAAGATAATAATAGACCAAAAACACTTTATAATTTATTTGTCGAAAAATCTATAAAAATTTGCGATCAAGTTTTAATGATTACACCAAGTAGATGGTTAAGTGGTGGATTTGGTTTAGATAATTTTAGAGAAATGATGTTTAATAGAAGTGATATTAAATTAATTAAACATTATAATGATGCGACAAAAATATTTGGTTCTAAAGTAGAAATAAAAGGTGGTGTTTCTTATTTTCTGATTGATAAAAATTATAATGGTGAATGTAATTTTAATGATAATTATTGTAAATTAAATAAATACGATATATTTGTAGAGCCAAAATATCATATTTTATTGAATAAAATCATTTCTGATAATACTCTATCTCAGATATGTAAAGCGCAATCTTATTTTGGATTTCCAGGAAACGAATCGTTATTTACTAATACAGAACAATTAGATTCATTAAAAGTTTATGTTTCTAAAAATAAAGGATTAATAATGTGGGTCAATAAAAATATTCTTGATACTAATAAGATTAAAGGATTTAAAGTATTTACACCTGGCGCTGCAGGATCAACAAATGATTTAGGTAAATTCGGAAATAAAATAATTGGTTACCCTAATGAAGTTTGTTCTAAATCATATATGACATTATTAGTTAAATCAGAAGAAGAAGCAAAATATCTAATATCTTATATGAATACTAATTTTTGTAATTTTTTCTTATCACTAAGGAAAAAAACACAGAATTTGAAACCAGATTCTTTAAAATGGATTCCACTTGTTCCTTTTGATAGAGAATGGAATGATGAATTATTATACAAACATTTTAATTTAACTCAAGAAGAAATAGATTTAATTGAAAATAAATGACAATTAAAGAATATTACGATATAATTTTAGAAAAACTTCAGAAAGGTGAATATCGGATTGGTGTAAATAAAAAATTTAAAGCACCAGACAAATCCGAGATAAAAACTAATGAATTACCTTTACATGCTCTAAATTATATACTCTATGAATATTTATCAGATAGAAAAGATAAAAGATGGACACTTATTTTTAATTATGTAGTCGTACCAAGAGGTGTAAATAAAAAAGGATGTGATATAGATTTTACTAAAACTTCTATTGATGAATTAGTGGAATTTATGGTAAAAATAAAAACTTAAAGTATTTTTTTATTATATCTTTTTTTAGCTTTATTTTTTCTAGAATATTGTAATCTTGGTTCAATGAATTTGTCTATCTCAATTCCAATATCTTCTCTATCATCATAATCTTGAAATTCTGATCTATATGTATCTATTGGTCTAATATCATCATAACTACCCTTAAAAATTCTATCAGATACATTCCTTTTGATTAAATTTGCGGGTATCACATTTATTCTAAATTCCATCATATAATCAATGTGATCATTTTTAATTAATTCTTGTGTAAATTTAGGTGCTAAAGAGTTTTTAATTGGTGTATTTACCGCATCCTTGTGAGGATTAATTGGTGTCCATCCTAATTTTTTTAATGACTTAAGTGCCCATGTATTAATAGGTTTTTCAGATGGTACACCCCATGGGTTAATATGAACTGATTTGTTTGTTTGGTTTTTAAAAAAAGCATTTGAAATTAATGATTCTGGCTTATGTCTATTTTCATAACTTAGTCCACGATCTTCCGCAATTTTTTTTGCAACTTCTATCGCGCCTTCTACGTAATCATAATTACGATTTATAATGCCAATAATCTGTGAATCACTATATGTCAAAAATTTAAAATATAATTCTGGTTGCTTCGAATTAAATCCCAATTTTCTATCTTTCGCAATATTAGCAGCTACATTAACATATTCTCGTTTATATGATTTAGCATTATTTATAATATCAATTATTTGATCATCACTAAAATTTTTCAATTTTTTAGTTACATCTAGTGTTTTTGAGAAATTTTTTTTTGTTTCTTCCAATTTATAAAAATTATATGTTGCATCAACATCATCACCATTTTTACTTTTTCTTTCCCAAGGACCATACACACCATTTGAATTATATTTTACGATATCAACATAAATCAAATATTTTCGTATAAAAATTAATTCTATTTTGTTACCTTTCTTTTTAATAATATCATCAGAATAGTCCATATGTAAAGGCTCATCATAATCTAAATAATAATCTTTTTTTGATACATTAAATGAAGCAATAGCATTTTTTATTTTTATATTGCTAGATTTTTCAAAAAACTCTTTTATTATTTTTTCACATTCTTCATCAATAAAAATTTGATTATTATTATTAAATTCTAAAAATGATTTCATCATTTCTTTTTTATTTTATATATAAACTTTATATTTTGAATTTTTTTGTTATTTAAAAATATTTTTCTTATCTTTGTATCACATTTTAAAAATATAATAATTATGACATCAGCAGATATTAAACACGGATTTGGAAGTAGAGCACATGATATTGTTGGCTTATTTGATAAAACTAATAAAATTTCAAGTTTTATGACAAAGTTGGAAAAGCAAGCAAAACTTGATCCTGATAGATATGATAGAGATAAATATGTTGGTGATGGTTTTGAATTTTTAATTGAAATTTTTATAAAAGCATCAGAATATGATAAACGGGTAAATATACTCAACTATGAACCTGTAAAATCTAATGATAATGGTGTTGATGGTGTTGGAATAAACTCTAAAAAAGAAAAATGTGCAATTCAGATTAAATATCGTTCAAACACAATGCAAAGATTAACTGCAAATCAAGATCATTTGACAAATTTTACAAATGATGCTATGATGAAATACAGAATAATTATTCCTGAAAATAATACAGAAATACCTAGACATTATGTTTTTACAACTGCCGCGGGATTAAATTTTTATACTGATTCTGATGTATTCAAAGGTTTTGTGAAATGTTATGGTATAGACGATTTAAAATATTTTTTAGATAATAATTTACATTTTTGGGATTTATGTCGTAATATTGCAAAAGAACTTAAAAAATAGTTGTTTTATTAAACTTTTTTAAGTATCTTTGTATCATAATTAAAAAACAAATCTATGAAAAACGAACTGAAAATTCAAGAAATTATAAATTCATTGTACGATTATCAGCAAGAAGCGTTTGAAACAACTGAACTAAATAAAAAAGGTAAAGTTATTTTACCAACAGGTACAGGTAAAACAAGAATTCAAGCTGCTATTATAGCAATTGACATTCTTCGTAATCCTGACAAATTTAGAATGTATTCTATTAACGCACCTAGAATTATGCTATCTTATCAATTATTAAGAGAAGTTTATTCTTTTCTAGTTAGATTTGGTGTTGAAGCAAGGTATATGTGTGTACATTCTGGTGGTGCTACTGATATTCAGGAATTAGAAGAAATTCGTAAAAATGCAAATGAAAACCTTGAAGATAATATCCCTTATTCTGATATTGCTAATGGTACTTCAAGTCAGATCATTAAAGATATGATTAAAAAATCTGAAAATCTGAAACTACCTTTGATTTTCTTTTCAACATATAATAGTGCAGATAGAATTGAGAGTGCACTTATGAATGAAAGAAAACTTGAGATTGTTGTTAATGATGAAGCACAATATTTAACACAAGGCCGTTTTTTTAATCTTCTTAAAATTTTAAAGCCAAATAGACTTTATTTTTTCACAGCAACTGAAGTTCATTCTGAATCTGATGAAGGTAGAGGTATGAATAATGAAAAATTCTATGGTAAAAATCTTTATACAATGACACCTATGGATGCTATTGTAAGAGGTAAAATGGTCAGACCAAGAATGCATTTTGTCCATCTGAAAAATAAAAATCTAGAATATAATAAAGATGAATTTGATAATAGTATTCCAAAATTAATTGAAGAATGTTTTTACCAACATCAATATGTATCTAGAGGTATCAGACCAAAAATGTTAATTAGTGTTAGTGGAACTAAGGACATGATAAAATTCTTAAAAAGTTCTGAATATACTAATTTAAGATCAACTGGAGTTGAAATTTATATGGTATCCTCTAATGAAGCTATTGGTAATCTAATCAATGGTGTAAAAACAACTAGACAAGATTTTCTACAAAAATTAAAAATTGATGGTGAAAATATTGCCAAAGAAGTTATAGTTCTACACTTTGATATTCTTGCAGAAGGTATTGATATTTCTGGTTTTACTAGTATTTTACCATTAAGAAATCTAACAGATTCTAAATTTTTTCAAACTTATGGTAGAGCCGCAAGATTAGACCCAAGGGATAGAAAAAAGATAGAAGATGGCACTTTAGATCCAACTAAAGTTAACGGATTTATTAAAAAATATGCTTGGATTATTATTCCTACTATCATTCATGAAAATTTAGATAGTAAAGAAAGTATTGGTGAATTAATTCACAAAATGAGAGACTTTGGTTTTAATCCAGTTGATGATGCTGTTATCTCAAATGATGCAAATGGATTACCAACAATTGATGGACCAGAAGCATTAGATAAATTAAAGAAAAGGTGTCCTATTATTGGTAAAAATATTGAAGATGTAGAAGCTGAATATGAAGATGAAAGAATCGCATCGTTAAGTATGGATGAATTTTTAAATGAAATTTTATGATTTATACTTGTTATTCTGGTGGAGCAAATGGCTCAGATTTTATATTTTCAACTGAATCCTTAAAACGCAATTTTAAGGTCGTAGACTACTCGTTTGAAGGTCATAATACAAAGTCATCAAATCGTTTCATCCTATCACCAAATCAACTGAAAGAAGGCTTAGAACACATTAAAATAGCCAACAAAAGATTAAATAGAAACATAAATAATTTATCTTCATATGTTAAAAATCTAATAGCAAGAGATTGGTTTCAAGTTAAAAATTCTGAAGCCATCTTTGCTATTGGAAGTTTAGCATCAATAGATACAGTTAGAGGTGGTACAGGTTGGGCTACACAATTAGCTGTAGATAATAATA
>Ga0209083_1004104_pt1 | contig 11473 bp, 5 predicted proteins | sample AM7aDNAmetaG_FD_184132 | JGI IMG/M metagenome (GOLD analysis project Ga0209083, IMG submission 184132) | Freshwater microbial communities from Finland to study Microbial Dark Matter (Phase II) - AM7a DNA metaG (SPAdes) (version 3) | ecosystem: Environmental > Aquatic > Freshwater > Lake ...
AAAAATCCAGAGTAATCTGGATTTTTTATTTTCTATAAATTATACAATAAGGTGAGTTATCACATAATTCTAAAATATTTTGATATTTTCGCCTAACTATTTCAGGATCGGTATTTCTTTCGGATAATGGTATAACTTTTTTTAGAAGTTTATAATTTATATCATTTGGCTCACCCTTAAATAACACTTTATCTATTTTATCTGAAAGTATAAATTCTACGATATCCTCATTTAATTTTATTTTCTTATCATACGTCTTAAAAAAGATATTATCCTTTAAATTTATTTCCATAGATATTTGATTTTTCTTAATATATTCTATTTTAACATAAAAGTTTATATGATTAAGAAATTTATATATAGAAGAAAAATAGAATTAATGATAAAAAAATGCACAAAATGTGGAGAAGAAAAAAATATTTCTGATTTTTCATTACAAAGATGTGGTGTTTATAGATCAAGATGTAATTCTTGTAAAAATGAAGATAATAGAATATATAGACTAACTAATAAAGAAAAAGATAAAGAATCTAAACAAAAATGGAAAGAAAAAAATCTTGAATATTGGAAGTTGTATCATAAAGAAAATGAAGAAGAATTAAAAAAATATTCAATTGAATATTATAAAGAAAATAAAAATGTTATAATAGATAGATCAATAAAGACTTATAATGAAAATAAAGATAATATTTTATCACATAGAAAAAAACACTATGAAAATAATAAGGAATTATATAAAATAAGAGGATTAAAAAATTATCACAAGAATAAATTAAAATATTCATATATGCGTGCTTGGAGAGGTATATTAAGATGTGCATTAAAAAGAATGAATAATAAAAAAACTGACTTAACAATAAAAATGTTAAAATATTCTGCAATCGATTTAAAAAATCATATGGAAAGGCTATTTCAAGAAAATATGACTTGGAATAACTGGGGTGAATGGCATATTCATCATATTAAATATGTTTGTCATTTTAATAAGAATGAATCACCTTGTGTAGTAAATGCATTAGATAATCTAATTCCATTATGGAAAGAAGATCATAAAAAAATTCACAGAAATAATGAATAATAATTCTTTGATCTTTTTTACAAAAGAAGGATATCCTCATAATTTTCAATATAATACAGACACAGAGGTTTGGGAAGGTAAAATATTATTTGATGAGAATTCTGATCAAACATTTAAAACACAAAGCTTATATATTTTTGAAGATGTACCATCTATTGATTTTGATGCTAATGTGAATTTAATCACTATGAATTATAATAATGATAGTGGTCTTACAATAGCAGGTGAAACAAATTTTAGTAATGAGTTAATATCAAATATTATAAAATCAAATGAATCACAAGATTTTTATTCAAAATGGATATATGGTAGTGATTTTAATAAAAAATTTCCATTAGGAACTGTAATTTATTTTTCTGATGTTACTGGATCAACATTAACATATAGTTTAAATGATTTTAGTGATGATCAATATTTTACAGTTTTATCTGTTAAGAAAAATGCGATTTTAATAATAACAATTACGAGTAATGATATATTTGATCTATCATTTGTATCTGGATATGTTAGTTCTATGAATATGATTTCTATAAATAATTATAATAGAAACTTATCAGATCAAACACTTTTTCAAAATTTATATGAGGATAAAAAAATATCAATTATAAATTCAGATTCTAATGATATGATTGTTAGTGTTAAGAATAGTGGTATTACTGTTTCATATTTGAATGAGATAAGATTAAATGGTTTAAATAATCAAATTTTCACATTACAAATACAATTATTTACAGAAAGACCAAAGATATTACAAGGTGAAGTGTTATTGACTGATAGCCAATATTTAACTATTGGAAAATTTAGTTATTTATTAGAACCTGAAATTGTATATACTTCAGGTGGTCTTAGTTTGAATAAAAAAGAGATTATTTTTGAAGATTCGTTAGGTAATAAATTATATAGTGGTATTACATTTGTCGTTGATGAATTAGTTAATAAGATAAATCTTGGTTATAAAAATTTATTTTTTAAACAATATTCTCAGGATTCATTAAACACATATCAATATAACAATACAACTCAATGGAATACTATTCAATATAATGGTTTTTTAGATATAAAATCTGGTGATATAATATCTTTATTATCATTAACTGGTAGTACATCAAATATTCATAATAATAGAGATTTTAGTATTTCTAATGTTTCATATAATAATTCGACAAATCTTACTGTATTATTTACACCAGGCTATATTTTTGATGAGAGTGGAGTAACATATAATATAACTAAAACATTACAAAATAAACAAGTTAACACTATAAACGTTACACCAAGCGGTGATGTGACAGATTTTAATAATATAGTCATACCAGATGCGACTTGTTATTTGACATCAAGTATTTTGAATTTTTCACAAGTTTATATTAGTGGTACAACTACAACTAGTGAGTATAATACAATACAAGCATTTATAAATAAATATAAAGCAATTTTATACCAATATGGTATAGATGCTTATTACTCACAAAAAAATAATATAGATTACTTATCAATTGAAAGTTTATATGGAACAAAAACTGGATATTTTTATGCATCTGGATATACAAATAATGTTAAAATAGTAGATGATTTTTCATTATCTAATCCTCAAATAGAAGTTATCACTTTAATAGGTTCAATAGGTAGCATTATAGTTACAGAGACCGCAGGATTAAATAGTTTATTAACATACACTTTTGATTTATCAAATACAGCAAACATTTTTGTTACAAATTATGCTGCAAATTATTTAGTTTACAATATTATTGTAACATCTGATAATGATAAAATTATATTCACATCTACTGAACCTTTTGCTACCCCTGTGATTTATAATAATACTGGTAATTTTAATGGTGAGGTTACACATAATAATTCTTTTTTAACCGAAAAATATGATATTATAACTAATGAAAAATTAACTAATGAAAAAACAAATAAATCATCTGATGGACTTTATAAAAATCAAGTTCCAACAGAAATTCTTTTTAATTTATATAATGATACTGATAGATTTGGTTTTAGATTAACATTAAATAGTGTGCAGTATAGTATTGACTATTCTAATGACACTTTAACCACTATCAATAAATTTATAGATACATTTGGCGATATATTTTATAGTAATGGATTTATTATTAATAGTGGCTATAGTATTAATTATAGTGGATATACATTAAATATATTATCTGATGTTGATGTTTGGGATTTAGAAGTTATAGTTAATATATTATCGACTTATAGTATTATACAAAGAGGTAGAAATAGATCTATTTTATTATCAGCTAATGAAATTCAAAGTAATTCTACTCATTTTTTTGATTTACAATTATCAACAGGCATGATTGTTAAATTAACTGGTAGTAGTTATAATGAAAATAATAAAGAATATAATATAATAAGTTTAACAGATGAAATTATTGGTTTATCATATCAAGGAACATTTATGTCCGAAAATAATATTAATATTTTTGGTAAAACTAGAGAATTTATTAGAAAGCCAAGAGGTGAATATTATAGAGATATATATTTAAGAGTTTATTGGGAGATACCATACGATAATGTAATTGATGACTCTATATTTTTTTATGATATTTCAGGAACTCAATTAGTACCATATAATAATAATTTATTACTTGAATATAAAGGACCGACACCATTAATTAATTCAGTTCAAAATAATATTGTGATGCTTAATACTGATGCAAATAAAGATTTATCTAAAGTTTATAATCCAAGATATCAACAGACCGTTTTTGATGAACTTAATTTTAAGTTAGAACAACTAGATTCATCTTTAAGTTATAATTGGATTCCTGAACCATTGGAAATTTTTATTGGATATAATTCAGATATAGAAGGTGTTAATAGTAGAACTTTATTAATTGATGTTATTGAAAAATTTGAAAATAATACTAATAATTTTTATTTTTCTGGATATACTAATTCTGGTTCATCAATATCATTAAATAATTTTGTTCTTAATGGTGTAATATTAGAATATAAAGCACCTATAGATTTTAGTTTTATAACGTATGGATTTAAAAAAGATCAAATTATTAATATAGATTTTAAAGATCAAAATAAATATCATCAAGTTATACATGAAAATATTTATAATTGTAAAATATTAGATGTAACTAGAAATAAGATTATAATTGATTCTGGATATACATATTTAAATAATAATTATACTGGATTAACGATAGCATCAACTGGATTTACATATTTTTCAACAACTGGTGTAACTTTTTATTTTAAGATAGAAGTACAGCCTAAACAAATTTTATATTGTCCTATTTATGGACAAACTGAAATAGAAGATATTCGTTATAAAGTAAATCTTAATAATTTAGGAATACAATCAGAAGAAGATGTGTATCAAATTTTATATGCTTCTGATATAGAAGATAATGCTATAGATTATACATTATTTAATCGTAAACGAAAAGAAATGTTAACCACATTTAGAGAGATTTATGATTATATAGGTTCTTATAAATCTTTAGTTAATGCTATTAATTATTTTGGTTATAATGCGTTACAATTATATGAATATTATAGAAACATAGATCAATCATCATCTCTGTATAATAAATTACATAAAGTTTTAATTCCAGATATTTTTGATAATAGTGTTCAAGGTTGGAATGAAATGGATTTTATTGCTGGTAAGTATCAGAATAATAATAATGATAAACAACTTATTTGGAAGAAAACTAATTTATTTAATTTAGCTTATAGAATAACAGATGAAGATGGTAATAATGTTTTAATTTATTCATTGGATGAAGTACAATATAAATTAACAAAATTAAAATCTTGGTTAAGAAAAAATATAATACCAATATCTGCTAATTTATTAGATATAACTGGTGTTTCAGATACAACACAAACATTATATCAAGATTACGATGAATCTAATCAAACTAAAAAATCTGTTGTTGAAAGAAATTCAACTGTTGTGAATTTTAATTACACTGCAACTTTAAATTTTGGCTCAGATTATCTTATAACTGTAAATTTTTACACATTATTTGATGTTACTGGTTCAACTATTTATACACAAGATGAATTAGGATATATTAGTAAATTTAATTCATCTGGTTATACAGGCTCTACAATAGATACTAATGAAGTACCATTAAGTTTTTCGGCAAAAATTAAGACATTTTATTTATCTGGTACAACAATATTAAATCCAACTGAAACTTTAATTCCAGTACAATATTTTAAAATTTTCAAAAATGATTTAACTCCTTTTAGTTTTAATATAAATAAATATTTAGATCCATATATCTATATTGAAACAACTACTTATGATAATAGTGGTAATGGATTAGGATATGTTAATAATAAATTATTTTATTATGATGAGCCAAGAAATTATTGGTTAGTTAATCATAATTTTGATTTATCTAAAATGAAATATTGGCAAACTACTGATTATGTTACTAATACAACTCAAAAATGGATTGGTGTTGATAATATAGTTGATCAAAGTACGATAGTTTCAACTTCTGTTGAAACGAATGTGAAAGTTAACACTTTAAATAATACATATCTTTCCCAGATTTCCACAAATTTGAATTCATAAATAAATATATAGAAGTATGAGAAGATTATCGGATCAAATTTCTAGTGGAACTACAAGCGGAGCTACGACTTCAGACGTGCATATTTTTGTAGATGAGAATGGTAACGTTACTCAAATAAAAAAAAGTGAAAAACCTAGATTAAAATATTATATAGATCCTGACATTCCTTTTATTGGAACTGAAGAAGGTTGTGTGATTGGTGTTAATGATGAAGAATGGGGACCTTGTAGTTTTGGTATTGCTATGGGTGCTGGTGATTATTTAATGGTTTATGCATCATATACACCATATTCATGGTTAATTACAACAACTACAACAACTCAGAGATTAACCACAACTACTACAACGTTTTTAATCAGTACTACAACGACAACTGTTCCAGTAACAACGACAACGACAACGACACGATCTGTAACTACAACGACAACGACACGACCTGTAACTACAACGACAACGACACGACCTGTAACTACAACGACAACGACAACTAGATCAATAACTACAACTACAACTACGACAATTTCATTGGTGACTACAACTACAACTACAACTGCAATAGAATTAACCAGTACTACAACAACTACAGAGCCTATTACAACAACTACTACAACTACCGCACCAGTTGATATTTATTATGGTGTTAGTTCTAATACAAGAATTGATGAAGATATTGTTAAAAATACATTTTTTATTGAATTAGGATTTATAGGTTCTCCTAGTGGTAGACTTTATACATTTCCAGAAGGATATTATTATAAATATTGGTGTATTCCAGATGTGCCAAATTCGGGTGAAAGAGTTGTAAATTATATAACAGATGGTATTAATAACACTATAATGGCATATGATTCTTATTATAATTGGTATCAACTTGATCCTACACCAACACAATCTATAACTTATGGAAAATTAGATATAAATGGTGTAGTATATAGAATATATAGAACGATATCAAAAACATCATCATATCTTGATCAGTATGTTTATTCATTTTAAGATTAGATGTTTAAAAAATATAAAATAATAATAGTAAATGAGTGGACAAAATTTTTATAATCCTGTTGAATATGGTTTATCTACTGATTCTAGAATTGTACCAAATTATAATAATAATGATCCTAGACAGATATATGCATTATTAGAAGATTATTATTTACACGGTGGATTTAGAGTTTGTGATACTATACAAGGACCATTACCATTTTCTTGGAATATAATAGATGTACCAATACCAAATTATAGAAATTATATAACATTTGATAAACGAAAACTAGGAATGATTGTTTATACTTTAGATGATGGTAAATTTTGGCAATTGATTAATAATCCTAGTGTTTCATTTCCACCTTATTATGATAGAGAAGATATAACATTAACAACAGATTCAGATTGGATTGAATTGAATATTTCAAGTGTATTTAACGATATAGCATATAATCAAATTACAGGTGAATTAAATATATCATATATAAAGACTTATATTTCTGGTGCAACATATGATAGTAATGGAATATTAATCACTGAATATATATCAGGTTCTACAATTATAAATAATACATTAAGTGGCTTAACAGATGTTAATATTAATAATCCACAAAATTATGAAGTTTTAGTTTATAGTTCAGGTAAGTGGGTTAATTCGGGTGTTACCTTTGGTACTGGTTCAACAGGCGCTGATGGTACGAGTGGTAGCTCAGGTATAGATGGAACTTCTGGTAGTTCAGGTACTAATGGTACATCTGGTAGTTCAGGTACCAATGGTACAGATGGAACTTCTGGTAGTTCAGGTACTAATGGTACAGATGGAACTTCTGGCTCATCAGGCACTTCTGGTTCATCTGGTAGTTCAGGTACTAATGGTACAGATGGAACTTCTGGTTCATCAGGCACTTCTGGTTCATCTGGTAGTTCAGGTACTAATGGTACAGATGGAACTTCTGGCAGTTCAGGTACAAATGGAACTTCTGGTAGTTCAGGCACAAATGGAACCTCAGGTACAAACGGAACCTCTGGTAGTTCAGGCTCATCAGGTTCATCAGGTTCAAATGGAACCTCTGGTAGTTCAGGTTCATCAGGTTCATCAGGTACAAATGGAACCTCTGGTAGTTCAGGCTCATCAGGCACAAATGGAACTTCTGGCTCATCAGGCACAAATGGAACATCAGGTAGTTCAGGTACAAATGGAACTTCTGGTAGTTCAGGCTCATCAGGTACAAATGGAACTTCTGGTAGTTCAGGTTCATCAGGTACTAATGGCACTTCTGGTAGTTCAGGTACAAATGGAACTTCTGGTAGTTCAGGCACAAATGGAACCTCAGGTAGTTCAGGTACAAATGGAACTTCTGGTAGTTCAGGTACAAATGGAACTTCTGGTAGTTCAGGTTCATCAGGCACTTCTGGTAGTTCAGGCACAAATGGAACTTCTGGTAGTTCAGGTAGTTCAGGTACTAATGGCACTTCTGGTTCATCAGGTAGTTCAGGTTCATCAGGTACAGATGGAACTTCTGGTAGTTCAGGTCAGGATGGTATATCTGATAAATATGCAACAACATCAACATCAACAATATCTATACCAATAACGCATCCAACTATAGTATCATTTACAGGTGCTACTGGATTATCATATAGTATTGGACAAGAAATAATAATAGCATACGATTCTGGTCACACATTTACTGCAAGTGTGACTAGTTATAATAAATTAACAGGTGAATTTACAGTTTCATCAACAAATAATATTGGCTCTGGTACTTTTTCATTTTGGGCTATTAACTTAAATGGCGCACCTGGTCCTTCTGGTACAAATGGAACCTCAGGATCATCAGGTAGTTCAGGTACAAACGGTACCTCTGGTACGAATGGAACTTCAGGTAGTTCAGGTACAAATGGAACTTCAGGTAGTTCAGGTACGAATGGAACTTCAGGTAGTTCAGGTACGAATGGAACTTCTGGTAGTTCAGGTACTAATGGAACATCAGGTAGTTCAGGTACTAATGGAACATCAGGTAGTTCAGGCACAAACGGAACATCTGGTAGTTCAGGCACTAATGGAACTTCTGGTAGTTCAGGCACAAATGGAACTTCTGGTAGTTCAGGTACAAACGGAACCTCAGGAAGTTCAGGCTCATCAGGTACGAATGGAACATCTGGTAGTTCAGGCTCATCAGGTACGAATGGAACATCTGGTAGTTCAGGCTCATCGGGTACAAACGGAACCTCTGGTAGTTCAGGTACAAATGGAACTTCTGGTAGTTCAGGTACAAATGGAACTTCTGGTAGTTCAGGTACAAACGGAACTTCTGGTAGTTCAGGTACATCTGGTAGTTCAGGTACAAATGGAACTTCTGGTAGTTCAGGCTCATCAGGTACGAATGGAACATCTGGTAGTTCAGGCTCATCAGGTATAAATGGAACATCTGGTAGTTCTGGTAGCTCAGGTACAAATGGAACATCTGGTAGCTCAGGTACAAATGGAACCTCAGGAAGTTCAGGCTCATCAGGCACAAATGGAACCTCAGGAAGTTCAGGTACAAATGGAACCTCTGGTAGTTCAGGTAGTTCAGGTACAAACGGAACCTCAGGAAGTTCAGGTTCTTCTGGTAGTTCAGGTACAAATGGAACTTCTGGTAGTTCAGGTAGTTCAGGTAGTTCAAGGAAGTTCAGGTTCTTCTGGTAGTTCAGGTACAAATGGAACTTCTGGTAGTTCAGGTAGTTCAGGTAGTTCAGGTACTAATGGAACCTCAGGAAGTTCAGGCTCATCAGGCACTAATGGAACTTCTGGTAGTTCAGGTTCGTCAGGTACAAATGGAACCTCTGGCTCATCTGGTAGTTCAGGTACAAATGGAACCTCTGGCTCATCAGGTAGTTCAGGAACAAATGGAACTTCTGGTAGTTCAGGTACAAATGGAACCTCTGGTAGTTCAGGTAGTTCAGGCACTAATGGAACTTCTGGTAGTTCAGGTACACATGGAACAAATGGCACTTCAGGCTCATCAGGAACGTCAGGCTCATCAGGTAGTTCAGGTACAAATGGAACTTCTGGTAGTTCAGGCTCATCAGGTACTAATGGCACTTCTGGTAGTTCAGGCTCATCAGGTACTAATGGCACTTCTGGTAGTTCAGGTACACATGGTACGAATGGAACTTCAGGCTCATCTGGTAGTTCAGGCTCATCAGGTACGAATGGTACTTCAGGTAGTTCTGGTTCATCAGGTACAAATGGAACTTCTGGTAGTTCTGGTTCATCAGGTACAAATGGAACTTCAGGCTCATCAGGTAGTTCAGGTACAAATGGAACTTCAGGCTCATCAGGTACAAATGGAACTTCAGGCAGTTCAGGCTCATCTGGCTCATCTGGCATCAATGGAACCTCTGGTATTTCAGGTAGTTCAGGTACAAATGGTACCTCTGGTAGTTCAGGTACAAATGGTACTTCTGGCTCATCTGGTAGTTCAGGTGTGAATGGTACCTCTGGAAGTTCAGGTTCATCAGGTACTAATGGAACTTCAGGTAGTTCAGGTAGTTCAGGTACAAATGGCACTTCTGGTAGTTCAGGTACAAATGGCACTTCTGGTAGTTCAGGTACAAATGGCACTTCTGGTAGTTCAGGTACAAATGGCACTTCTGGTAGTTCAGGTACAAATGGCACTTCAGGTAGTTCAGGCACGAATGGAACCTCTGGTAGTTCAGGCACGAATGGAACCTCTGGTTCATCAGGTAGTTCAGGTACTAATGGTACATCTGGTAGTTCAGGCTCATCAGGTACAAATGGAACTTCTGGTAGTTCAGGCTCATCAGGTACTAATGGCACTTCAGGTAGTTCAGGTACAAATGGAACCTCTGGCAGTTCAGGCTTATCAGGTACGAATGGCACATCTGGTAGTTCAGGCTCATCAGGCACTAATGGTACTTCTGGTAGTTCAGGCTCATCAGGCACAAATGGAACTTCTGGTTCATCAGGTAGTTCTGGTAGTTCAGGTACAAATGGCACTTCTGGTAGTTCAGGCTCATCAGGTACAAATGGAACCTCTGGCAGTTCAGGCTCATCAGGCAGTTCAGGTACAAATGGAACTTCTGGTTCATCAGGTAGTTCTGGTAGTTCAGGTACAAATGGCACTTCTGGTAGTTCAGGCTCATCAGGTACAAATGGAACATCAGGTAGTTCAGGTACGAATGGTACTTCTGGTTCATCAGGTAGTTCAGGTACGAATGGTACTTCTGGTAGTTCAGGCTCATCAGGTAGTTCAGGTACAAATGGAACTTCTGGTAGTTCAGGTACATCTGGTACAAATGGCACCTCTGGTAGTTCAGGCTCTTCTGGTAGTTCAGGTACTAATGGAACCTCAGGTAGTTCAGGTACTAATGGAACCTCAGGCAGTTCAGGCTCATCAGGCTCATCAGGCACAAATGGAACTTCTGGTAGTTCAGGTAGTTCAGGTACTAATGGAACCTCTGGTAGTTCTGGTAGTTCAGGAACAAATGGAACCTCAGGTAGTTCGGGTAGTTCAGGAACAAATGGAACTTCAGGCAGTTCTGGTAGTTCAGGAACAAATGGAACCTCAGGCAGTTCGGGTAGTTCAGGTACAAATGGAACCTCAGGTAGTTCAGGCTCATCAGGTACGAATGGAACCTCAGGTAGTTCGGGTACCTCAGGTAGTTCGGGTACCTCTGGTAGTTCAGGCTCATCAGGTACGAATGGAACCTCTGGTAGTTCAGGCTCATCAGGTACAAACGGAACCTCTGGTAGTTCAGGCTCATCAGGTACAAACGGAACCTCTGGTAGTTCAGGCTCATCAGGTACAAACGGAACCTCTGG
>Ga0209083_1004109_pt1 | contig 11458 bp, 12 predicted proteins | sample AM7aDNAmetaG_FD_184132 | JGI IMG/M metagenome (GOLD analysis project Ga0209083, IMG submission 184132) | Freshwater microbial communities from Finland to study Microbial Dark Matter (Phase II) - AM7a DNA metaG (SPAdes) (version 3) | ecosystem: Environmental > Aquatic > Freshwater > Lake ...
GGCAAAGATTCCACGGATACCGGGAATCATGTGCAATGAAACCGTGTCTAGTGCGGCTTGTGGGATTGCGGCTAAGGTTGCATAAGTCAGACTAGTATCAGCAAGAGTCTTGCCTTCTTTTTTTCCTTCGTCTAATTGACGGGATAAGTTTGAACCAATGAATTGCCCTGCGGATGCAACACCTGCACCAAGCGCACCAATCCCTAAGGGTTCTGCTAATGCACCACCAATGATAGGTGCCGCAACATAAGGAGCAGAACCGCCAATTAATTCACTAATCTTTGTTAATGGAGCGTGTAACCAATCTTCTTCGGTTGGTTTAAATATGCCTTCAGATTTTTGCTTATGCTCTTCATATGATTTCTGAGCATCTTCAGGATGCATTAATCCAAGTTTGCCAAGTGTTAACGCACCTTGACCCATGATGTCATGAACAGATGCCTTCGCAGCCGCTATGCCTCCCGACTCAGGAGACTGCATGCTTTCTAGTTCTTCGAGCGTGTATTCTTTTTCAGGCTTAATACCCAACTCTTCAGGAGTGTACTCATGAGCCATGAATTATTTTTCTATATATTTGTTGTTTGGTTGCAACTCATATGTTTTACCGCCAATTACCTTAGTTTTCGGCAAAGATGTATTTAAGTTTTCTCCACTTGATGTATCCGTTGATTTCAATGGTATTCCCGATTGTTGCAATTTTGTTAAATAATACGGGTCTTTTTCAATTGCTTTTAATCTATTTTGAAATTCATTTTTCTTTTTTTCATCCCATGTCAACATGTTGGTGGCATCATAACCTTCTGCTTTTAAACGATCAAGTTGTGCATTTTTATATCTTAATGCATCTTCATACGCTTTAGATTCAGCATCTCTTTTATCTTTATCAACAAGACGTTGGTAATTTAATTTTCTTTCTTCAGGGCTTATTTTAAATTCACGTGCCAAATCAGAAGATTCTTTTGCACGTAAACCATACATTTGTAGTTTGTCCAAATTAGCCATTTCAGCGGCTTTTTGTTTTTGTGCTTCAGCGTAATTCTGTATTCCTGCGGCACCACCTTGACCAATGTTTGCACCTGCAAATCGTGATGTGCCACCCATAGTACCCAATCCTGCCATTAATAGAGCCATGTACTTATCTGTTTCGTGGGATTTTTTAATCTCATCACGGGAATTATTAAGCATATCTAAATAATTATCAAACGCTGATTTAGGTTGCACAGTTGATGTTGCAGGTTGGGTTGCATCTCCCATCAATTCTTTTGGGGGACCCATTTGTTCTGATGGTTTTTCTTGTTCAACTTTAGGAACATCTGCTGTTTGACTAGGCTTTTTGGTTTCTACCTGTGGTGTTTTTACAACTGCGGGAGTTGAAGGCAAACCTTGCACTTGTGCTTGTGCTAACTCAGGAGAAATAGCACCTTCACCTAAATAGGTTGGCATACTGCCTTTTAAAAAATCAGGGATCATTCCTGAAAGTTCGCTCATCATCTGCGAGCCAACTTTACTTGTAGGACCGCCTGCGTCAAAGCGTGGGATATAACCACCAACGGCTAAGGAAACAATGCCTGATCCAATCTTATTCTCAAAGTCACCAAACACTTCCCCAACGGTTTTACCTTTGAGGTTAGGGTTCTGTTTCATAATGCGTTTTACATTATTCTTAGACTCATACGTAGACAAGCCTTGTTCAATTGGCATGTCAGGCTTTGCACGGCTAAGTAATGAACTAGCCCCATGCGGACCAAAGAAGTGAGCACCATATACTTCCGAATATGATGGATCACGACCTAAATGTTGTTTTAAGTAATCTACGTTGCCACGAACGTATTTAGCACCTAACTCAGAATTGATGTCAGGATCATACTGTTCGCCTTCTTTACCACCCATGCTCTTCCACGTAGGATCAACGAACTGAAATAAACCTTTTGCGTGACTTGCTTTGTTCGTGGCATTAGGATCATACTGACTCTCTGTTTTTGCAATGCTATCTAATAATGCTGTGGGAAGATTGTATTTCTTTGCCTTAGCATCAATCAAATCATGAATACCACCATGGGGATATTCATGTTCTTCTTCCTTGGTACCCATGATCTTTTTACCAAGGTTTTTAATTCCCTCACCCATGGAAGAGAAAGCAGGTTTGTTTTTGTTAGCCACAGCCATAATGCCTGCACCTAGACCTTCACCCATTGGCATTCCTGCCATCTGCTGTTCAAACGCTAATTGTTCTTCCTCGTCATTCTGATCTGCGTCATCTATGTAATCGCCTGATGCTAGGTTAACAATACCGCCATACGCCATTTGTGCTGGCAGGTTAGATTGCAGAGCGTTTAAACCTTGAGGTTGTCCTTGAGGCTGACCTTGTGGTGCAGGTTGTGGGGCAGGTTGTCCCATCTGTGGAGGCTGCATTGGTGGTGGTTGGATCATGGCTTGTAACTTATCCAATTCACCAACTTTCTTCTCAAGCAAAGGCATACCTACGTAAGGTTTAACTTCCCCCGAATGTACAGCACCAATGATCTTGCTTATTTGATCTTTGATAACATTAATCTTATCTAAGATTTCACTCTTTGGGTCTAGTGCTTGATCTGCCTTACCCATTAAATCATCAGAAATACTTGCACCGCCCGTAGGCTGTGGCTGTGTCGTGTTTAAACTCTTATCAGTCATCTGTGGAAGCATGCCTGCTAAGTCAGGAGGAAGAACACCGTCTTTAACCGATTGCCCTACTTGGTCAGGGCTTAATTTCGATGCATCGGCAAGCATACTAAAGATACCGTTCATGCTCTACCTTTCATTGCTTTATGCAATCCAAGAGACACGATACCCCCTGAACTGTATTTAATAATACCGCCCTTTGCGTTTAACTTGTTGTATAGACCATAAGCACCCGCTCCCGCCATACCTAAACCACCGATCTGAGAAATAAGGCTTGGTGGTGCTTGGTATCCCAATGTCTGTACGTTCTGTGGAGCACCTGTGTACATTGACTCTAACTGAGCCAATTGTGAAATTGGGGCATTTTGCATGTTTGCATAGTTTTGTGCACCAAACGACAATTGGTTTTGAGCATTCTGTTGTTGCTGTGCCCCCATTGTATTTTGCAATCCCGCAATACCTTGTTGAGCGGCAAGTTGTGTTTGACCAAGATTTCCTAAATTTTGAGCAGCTGCATTTGCTTGGTTTAAACCTTGTAATTGATAGTTTGCGCCAAATTGTTGTTGGTTAATATTTTGATTTTGCGCTTGTAACTGTGCCTGTTGATTAGCCAAAGATGCTTGTTGTGCATTTTGTGCATTAAATTGGTTGCCTTGGTTCATGGCTTGCAAATTCGCCAACCCATACTGACCTTGCATTTGTTGATTTGCTAGACTTGCCTGTTGTCCAAGTTGAGCATTTTGCAAACCTGTGTTGTAACCCATATTTTGATTGGCAAGGTTTGCTTGTAAATTAGCACCTTGATTAGCCTGTTGAGCCTGCAAATTTTGGGAATTAGATGTATTAAATTGATTTTGAGCATTTTGATAAGCGTTTTGGTAAGCATTGCCAACCAATTGATTATTTGCCAACATTTGATTCTGTTGGTTTAAACCGCCCATTAATGCTTCACGTGATCCGCCAAACGCTCCTGATTTTGTTGCTCCCGCTTGCTCTTGTGCGGCTTGCTGACCATATTGTTGATTTATCAACTGCATAGCAGGATTTAACGATTGCTGAATGTACGGATTCATGTACTGACTTACAGCATCACCTGTAAAATTTCCCGATTGCACATTGTTAGCATTTACATTTTGAGGACCTTGAAACTGTGATGCTTGTATTGAAGGACTTGTTTGTGCCTGTGCAATGTTTGCTTGAGCACCATTTACTTGATTGTAACTAGCAGACATTGGATTGTATTGGCTGTTTAAACTTGCAGTTCCCGCTTGTTGAGCCATATTAGATGCATCAGCAATTTGACCCGGCACTTGCATGTTTGAGGCAGTTTGGAACGATTGGTTTTGCAAAGGAGTAAACCCTGCTACTTGGCTTTGTCCTGCGGCTAATGCTTGTTGTGCCGCAGGGTTGGCATAAACTTGTTTCCCTGTAGTTGGATCAGTAACCATATCATTTGCTGTGCTGGCATTAAAAGGTACATAACCCTTTTGATTTCCTAAACTAATACTTCCATCTGCGTTTGTTGTCATATTTGGGTAAATATTATTCATACCCGAATTGATTAACGATGAAACACCTTGTTGTGCCCAAGGTGCAATATTGGATGTTGTGTAATTTTGATTTGTTGGTTGAGAACTGCTACCGCCACCACTACCGTAAATACGACCACCACCAACTTTTGTTGTAGTGGATGAATTACCAAAAGGTTCACCTAAAGCATAGAGTTCTCGTCTTGAATAACTTTTCATATTTTTATCTCTACAATCGTGTGGCGTTCATAAAATCCATATCGTTTCCAAAGTCTAGCAATTGATTCTCTTGCCGCTCCCTGTATTTTAGTCGCTCCTGCGTTTTTTACAATAGTTACTAACTGTTTAAACGTGTCGGGACTAGAAATAAGTCTACCACCAATCGCAGTAATAAAAGCAATTCTAGAATTTGGGTAATTTATAAACGAAACAGTTGCCGCTCCGTGTATAACTCTGTTCTCATCATATGCCACTAATAACATCCATTGACCAAGAGTTACAAACATTTTCATTTGGTCTACGCTGTAATCATTGCCACTGTACTTATGTGCTTCTGTAATAAACGGTTCAACAATATGCCAATTTTCAGCACAATAATTAGTAGGTAATACCTCTATAATCATTGCGCTATATTCATTGGGGCGTATGGCATTTGCATGGTGTTCATTTGAGGCATCATTTGCCCTTGCATTTGTCCTGCACCAACAGGGTGTCCATGAACCACAACATCTTGATCTCCGCCCATGCCTTGACCATTCATGCCACCCATTTGACCACCATAACCATTGCCCAATAATCCTGCGATTCCACCGCCCTGCGTCTGTGGGTTAGGCTGTGCGGGTGCTACTGCATTTTGCAGTGAACTTGCTTGCATTGGTTGTGTGTCCCCTAGTAGATTACCGCCTGCACTGTTAAATGGGTTTGCTTGCATTGTTTGTGGTTGTTGCCCCATAAATGGAGTTTGGGGAGGTTGTTGTGCATATGCATTACCACCGCTATTCCCAATAGGTTGTCCACCATAAATACCTCCACTTCCTGTGTTGGAAGTATAACCTTGTCCTTGTCCACCGCCTCCTGACATACGCTCTCCTATGCCGTTAAATAGTGATTAGGGTTAATTTGCTTACCCTGATTAGGATTACCTGTACGTGCCTTGCGTACCTTATGCATCATGGCATACAAGTGCTTTGCTCCTGCGTCTGTTGAACCATTACCTAGATGACTCACTACATCGGCAGGAATAACAAACTCACCGTCTGCCAAACGAGCAGGCTGATGCTGACCAATGTGGGCAGGAATATCATCGCTCATGCCATCGCCAGGACCTTTCAATAACTGTCCACCGTCAGAAAAATGCCCAAGGGAAGTGATTCCACCCTCTGCCATCGGCTGACTTGGTTCGCCTGTCATTGGGTTTGTTGCAGGTTCAAAGTTACGAACTGCCATTGCATTTGCAGGCATTTGTGAAGGGGTCGCAAAAGTCATATTATCTTGCTGACTCATTGGATACATTTGATTTGGCTGTCCGCCCATGGCTAGGCTAGTGATACCACCTGATGCCATATGTGTAGGATATTTAACTCCAAGGGCAGAATATGGGTCATATTTGCTTAGAATGCCTGTATATGGCTCAATACCGGGAGGCATCGCTAATTTACGTTCTTCTGACATTGCACTTGTTAATGCACTACCTGCACCAAGAGCACCTAAGGCTAAATTGCTTTGCGGACCAACTCCAAAAATATTTGGACTTACCTTTGCAACGTTTGATCCCAATGAACTAATACCACCGCTTGATGTCCCTCCTAAACCACCGCTTGATGTCCCTCCTAAACCACCGCTTGATGTCCCTCCTAAACCCACGCTTGGACCGTTTGCCCCTAATCCCGCTCCTGCTGATGCTCCTTCAGCACCCATGGCTGTTGGAGTAATATTTGAACCTGAAAGCAATAAATTTGAACCTTCAGAAGGAAGACCTGCAAGGGTTGCTCCTGCTCCATTTGCCGCATCTATTGCACCTGTAATGGAAGAACCGACTCCCGATGCGGGGGCGGCACCGCCTAATAATCCACTCAAACCACCCGAAGTAAGACCGCCCGTAACACCGCCAAGAGCGGCACCTGTTAGAGCAGATTTAAGGGCATCACCCATACTACCGCCCGCAAGAGCAGTTCCTGCGGCAGAACTTGCACCGCCAATTGCGGCACTCATTAACATCGCTTCGCCTACGCCACCGTCCATGTTTAAACCTCGCTCAATTTACCATATATTATCATTTAAACTGCCGTACCGCTACTATTTACCCATTTTGTTCCACTCCAATAAATTGGAATCCCAAGGGTTGTATCAAAGAAAAACTGACCTGTTTGCAACTTCAATGTGGGTCTTTGGGTAGTTGTACCACTTGGGGGAGTAATTACCCCATTGGTAAAGTTATTTAACTGATTAAAGTACAGTCGTAATGCATTTAATATTTGATCTTGATAGACCTGATTGTAGTCCGTTGGTGCTACAGGTAAATTAGGGGGTGCGGGAGAAAGTAAAGTAACAATCTTTGGAGGGGTAGTATATGTCATTATTTGACCCAATGTACATTTTCAAGTTCTTTACGTGCTTCAAATGCTTCTTCTATTGTATTGCATAGTTTTGAATAATATTTTTTCTTTTGTACGGTTATACACGCATAATATTTATTGTTATGAAATAAAACTCCAGTTACACCTGTTTTACTTGTTTTTGGTGCTTTAATATTTCTGGCTTGAACAGTTGGTGAAGCCCATCTACAGTTCAATAATTCATAATTTCCAGATGGATTAATTCTATCTAAAGTTTCACTTCCAATAGGTTCTCCCATATCTTTTGCAAATGTTGCATAATCCATCCATTCTAAACAAACAGTTACACCTTTAGCACCATAACGCTTGTAATCTTTATCTTTAGGGTTTGTGCATCTTCTAATCATTGCTCGCCATGTATTGTAAGAACTTTTTTTCCATCCACCATGTTTAAAATTGGGGATTATACAACCACACGATTCCGTGTTACCTGTTTTTAAACTTCCGGCTACAACATTTATTAAATTACCGCATTCGCATCTGCATTTCCATAAAACTTTTTTTAAGTTATTACGTCCTGCTTGTTCTATTACTGTTAATTTACCAAATTTTTGCCCTGTACGATCTATTGTTTTCATAATATCCTCCTTATTTAGAAGATATTAGTATACATCATTATTTTCAATCTGTATACATATCACCTACGTCCATCAGGTCTAATGTCCATACGTGGGCTACCCAATTGCCATGCTACGCCCAATGAGTTTGATTCAAGCCTAAACGCCATTTGTCTGCCACGTAATCGTGTATAGACTTGCCCTGTAAATTGTTGAATGTTGTAAAGCCTTGTATTTGTGTAGTTTTGTGAACTTTGTACTGTTGGGTTATCTGCCTGACCATATGCAGTTCCTGAGTTTTCTCTTGGTTTAATAGTCATCGAACAATAGGGTTGATTAGTATACGAACCATTAAAGTTTACGTCTGGCAGTATTCTCCATACAAAACCAAAATTATGTCCATCGACAATATCAAAATCTGAGGACTGCACATAAGCATCAATAGGTTGCGGGTTTCCTGTGGAGACATCATCAACCCCACTTTCATGGTTGAGCAGAACGTTGTTATAACCTGCCGCAATGGGATATTGCTTAATGCTTGAATAGAACCATGCTGTTCTAGACATTTGACCATAGTACCAAACTTGATCCAAGTAGTTATACACAACGTAACTATCTACAATGTTTGAGTTGGCGGAACAGTAAAACCACCATACTTCATTGTAGGCTTCGTTTGATCCTGAAAAGAATTGTGCTGATTGTGAGATGTTTAAACCGTCAAAGACGTATTGACGTACTGAGCAAGGTAAAGTCTGTACCGTTCCTGAGTACACATAAAACTTATCCCTACCCATCCAATATGTGATGTTATTCACAGTAATGGCTGATTGAGGAGACATGATTGTAATATTGTCCATTAAGATTTGGAAACCCCATATATACGGAGTTCCAATGTATTGCATGGAATACAAGGCTGAATCAGTCCAAATTAATATTTCTTGACGGGTTGAACGAGACTCAACAATATAAGAGCCGTTCGCTAGTGGAAATTCACCCGATTGATTTGTAATTGATGGTACCCATTGATAGACGTTGGCTTGATCTGACCAACGAACGAGCAACGGATTAAATGGATCGTTTGCAAGCGTACCGCCATTATAAGAATTGGCACCCATGGCAATCACAAACTCTTGAATTGGTGCAACTAAAACCTGATTTGTAGTGGTAGGTACATAAGCACCTGAGAACGAATACGAATAACTTCCCGAACTGTTGGCTGTGGTAGTTGCTGAAATAGGAACGCTTGTAGAGCCATGAACATAAGCGGACGTAACGTAAGTTCCGTTCGGTATTCCTGTACCTGTAATGTAAGAATAAGGATAAATACTGCTTGCCGCTCCTGCGGATACTGTAATTGACGTACTGCTTATTAAAAAAGAAGTTCCTGTGTCTATATATACAGCATTGGCATTCGCAATGCTTGAAAGAGTAACGGCACGAGTTCCAACACCGCCTGAATCTTGCCAATAATAAATACCGCCACCACGAGGAGCAAGAACAAGGTCTTGACCGTAATTATCAGCAGTCCAAAGCCTTACGCTAGTTGCAATTGATGTTGCATATGCAGAACTATAGGTGCCACGACTGTATGCTCCTGTACTCCATCCTGTGCCCGATGTACTAAAGTTTGCACCTGATGGGTATAGATAAGATGTTGTTACCGTTCCACCACCCGTTGCCGTGGCAGTAGAAAACACAGGAGTTGTGGTTCCAACAGGAACGTTTGCAATGTAATAAATGGTTGTTGAAGATATGTTTACATTAGTTACTACGTATTGACCATTAAATGTAATTCCGTTAACTGCCGTGGCACCTGAATAAATAACGTAATCTCCTACGTTTGGCAGGTAGCCCGCATCGGTTACTTCAGAATATGCAGAACCTACGCCCGCACTCGAAGAATGACTTGCGGCTGTTGTGCCATTGTACCCACGAGTTAATCCTGACAGAACGTTTCCTGCAAGCGTATTGTATAAAATCTGTTCTGAATCAATTTGAATCAATCCGCTAATTGGGAAAGCCGATGCGGATGTGAGGGTAATAGATGTGGATGTGGCTGTAATACTACCGTTTAATGTTGAATAAACCGTAGTAAATGGATTAGTAAGTGTGTATGTTGCAGGACTTGTTGATATGGTTGTAACAGGGTAATAAACAGGAGTGATGTCATTGTATGTGCCTCCTTGTTCAATGTAATACTTAACGTCAGTACCAACACCAAGAAATACATTGCTTGAAAGGTCTACCCATGACCACATGGAACGACAATAACCAAGGAACGTATTAGCGGAATATTGAGTCCAACCACCTATTTTTTCAGGAAATCCTGAACGGAAACGAATGTTATTGCAGTCATACCAACCCCCTTCGTTACTGTAATCAGTACCTTCTCTGTTTACACCGGGTCTAAACTGTAACTTCTGTAATGGCATAATTAAGCAATCATTGAACTTGCAGATAATGTGACTTGAGCAACCCTACTTAACCATCCTTTGCCGAATGTGGGGAATGTGGATAAAGACCTGTAAAATGCTTCTTTTAAATGACTGAATTTTTGTAATACATCCATGGGGGTTTCTTTAGCAAGAACGTTTAATGACCCATTACCAATAACGCCATCGGCAGTTACCCCAATTGCTTCTTGGAGTAACTTTGAAGCACGACCAACCCCCATGTTTACTGCGGCATCAAAAACTGCGTAATCAATTCCAATTGGTAAACTATCGCCACAAATTTTGTCCCAATACAATTCTCTGTACAAGGCGTAGACATCTTCATCAGGTATTGCTTTTAATTCATCTTTAGTAATGTGTGGATTACGTTTCCATGAACGGTATACCTCAAGGGTAATTCCTTTCATAGTGGCACCACCGGGGTCGGCAGGGTTGTCACTCCAAAGACCTTCGCTCTTTAGTACATTTGCCAATGATGCATCGTAGTTACTATTCATCACTATCCCCAATTTTAATTCCTGTAATTAACCCAATAAAACCACCAATAACTGTTTGAAACGCAGGACCAATAATGTCAAATACCTTAGCATCATCAACGTTTGGATCGACAATTGCATATATAAACATCAACAAAAACGCCACAATTACAGCAACCAACGACCAAGATGCAATTAATAAAACATGTTCTTTTGGCTTCATTTACTTGCAACTCCTTGAACCTTTTCAAAAGTTCTAAGTCCACCCATTCCAAGCATACCCATCATTAACTGCCATAGATTATCGTCAAGACCCGGCAATGGTGGAATAGTTATATTAAACGCAGGAAGTATTCCTGTAAGAAGAGGTTTAAACAGGTATTGGTATGCCAATGCCAATGCACATACCCAACCAATTGCGGGTCGCCAACCTGAAACAAACATCGAAGGACTGCCTGCTTCAACCTTATTAATGTCGGTTTGGGCTGTCATTTGAGCCAAATCGCCTGATTGTTGCAGTTTAAGCAACTCTAACTTAGCGTTAGCAGCTTGTGCTGGATCGGGGAAGATTCGGGTAATTAGAGTATTACCTAGGTCTAGTGCCGCTGAAATTGGGTCAAGTGCCATATCAATCCTTTAGAAGAATAATTATCATCATACAAACTAATGCGAAGATAGTCCACCATTTAAACACTTCATCATCCACGTACAATGTCCTTTTTGGTTCGTTCTTCGGTAATAGTCCTAGTAATTTTAAATCGTATTGGCTTTTTTGTCTGCTGTAATTGCTTGATTTCCCAATGTAAAAATGCAATTTGACTCCATAAACCAAGTTCTATTAGGAACACCACGAACCAATAGAGCGTCATACAAGGTGAAAGTAATACAAAAGACAGGTAACAATAAAAGCAACAATCCAACAATACATTTGAACCCTTTGAACATCTTTTAATTTATGCCCATAATGCGTCTGATTTTCCTTGCGTTCTCGTTCAACCACCACTTTTAACTCAAGCACTTTTGCCCACTCTTTCTCACCGTACTTGGCTTTAAAATCTTTTTCCGCCTTGTTCTCGGCTTGAATAATTTCGCTTTGGTTTTTGTACTCCTGAATCGCTCGGTAGATTACCGAGTTTTCCATTGCTTCTGCATGTATACGTTGGCGTT
>Ga0209083_1004110_pt1 | contig 11454 bp, 8 predicted proteins | sample AM7aDNAmetaG_FD_184132 | JGI IMG/M metagenome (GOLD analysis project Ga0209083, IMG submission 184132) | Freshwater microbial communities from Finland to study Microbial Dark Matter (Phase II) - AM7a DNA metaG (SPAdes) (version 3) | ecosystem: Environmental > Aquatic > Freshwater > Lake ...
GACCGTGCGAACCGCGCAGATTGTTTCCGGATCATTGTTGTTGGGCGGCCTCGGCTTGCTTGCACTGACCGGGCACATTCTCACCGTTCTGCTCGGTGTGGCAGCGGTGTTGTCCTACAACGCGCTGTATACTCCGCTGAAGCGCATCACGCCCTGGGCGCCCGTGATTGGGGCCATCGTAGGCGCTTTTGCACCTGCGATCGGCTGGACCGGTGTGGGCGGGGCCGCGCACGGGCCCGCCTTGATTGCGCTGATTGTTTTTTTCGTTGTCTGGCAGGTGCCGCACTTCTGGTTGTTGTTTCTGCGAACGGAACGGGAATACGCCGCCGCGGGATTCCCCGTCCTCACTGCCAAATTGAATCCGGCCCGCCTCAAACGCGTGACCGCCGTCTGGATCATCGCCACCGCAACGCTCGGGCTGCTATTGCCACTCTTTGGTGCCATCCGCCATTTGGCAGTGGCCGCTATTCTTGTCGTGGTCGCCGGTTGGCTCGCGTGGAGCACGCGGAGTTTTATGGGGCCCGCCCCGCACTCGGATCGCCAGGCATTCGCGGCGATCAACGCCTTCGCCGTGACCTTGCTGGGGGCAATTATTTTCGAACAGGTCTGGAGGTCTGGGCTGTGAACTTGACTCCGCGATTACTCCTTAAAAAACTGCTGGTTCTACCGGATGTCCACCATCTGGAATTGATTCAGCCCATGGCCGGTACGCTGGAATTTGTCTTGCTCTGTTTCCTGGGCATCGCCATCGTCAGCACCGCCTTGGCCCTGCTCCATCAGCGGTCAAACCCAGCTCTCGCACGGCGATTTGCGCTGGTGATCACCCCCCGACTCAGTGCCTGGGTGACGTTGGGCGTATTGCCGATCATGACGCTGATCGTTTTGCTCGGCCAACTCGTATACGGCAGCCAGTTTGGCATTTTCCCCGCCATTGTGAAAATCTCGCCGCTGGCTGGCCTTGGCCTGTTGGCACTCTGGCGCTATCGGCAATGCGAGTGCCGGATTGCCGGCACGATCGGCGTCCTCGCAACGCTCGGGTTTGCTCTGCCGTTTGTGAACCTGCTGGAAATGTTGCACTGGCCCGAGCGGTGGCCATTCTTGAATCCGCTCGTCCCGAATATTTACGACGTCCAAGGCGTTGTGCGCGCGCTGATCTTCCTCGTCAGTGCGGTTCTCGCCACCGGCGCCGCGTTATTGTTCCGCGGATTTGTCTGGAGTGAAAGTCGGATGGCTGAAGACGCCCCCGAACGCGCCCTGACGCGGATCTGGGCTTTGAGCCTGACTGTCCTCGGAGCGGTCGCCCTGCCCGCCTTGGTCGTCTGGGATTCGGCCATCCTGCCCGTTGGCGCCCAGTCCTTTCACGCTCTGGCAATGGGCGCCCCGCTGTTGGTCGCCTTGTGGCTCACTGCCCTACTCGCGCTCGCGCTGCTCTGCGAGCCAACCAAACTCTGCGGCGCGCCCCTGGTGGTGTTGCTCGTCTTTACCGGTCTGGCCTGCGAAACAACCCGGGAAAACTTCATCCAGTCGACCGCCCTGGCCGATAAAACGGCCCTGGTGCGGATGCAAGCCGAGGAACAGTTTGCGAAATTACAGATGGACCAGGAATCCCACTACACCAGTAATGTTCCGCTCGATCCGAAAGCCGGCGAGCGCATCTACGCCGAAAAATGTTCCGCCTGTCACGCGTTCGATCATAAAGTGGTCGGCCCGGCCCACAAGGATGTGTTGCCAAAATACGTTGGCCAACTCGACAAACTACAGGCGTTCATTCTCGCCCCACAAAAAGTTGATCCCGCCTTCCCTGCCATGCCCGCCCAAGGCTTATCACGTCGCGAAGCGCGCGCGGTGGCCGATTACCTGTTGGTCCGGCTCGCCACCGAGACGAAAGGCGGCGCGCAATGAAGAAGCTGCTGTTGCTGGCTCTCACCGGCTATTTTGCGTTGGCCGGCCTCTTGGTCTTCGGATTGCACTTCCATTACAACGTCTATGCGAAGCGGCAGATTCAGCCGATCCAATTCCCGCACGCCACCCACATTAACAAGGTCGGCCTCGCCTGTACGAAGTGCCACATCACCGTCACTAATTCCCCGGCGGCCAGCGCGCCCCCGCTAGCTGTCTGTATGGAATGCCATACGAAGGCCAAACTCGACAGTCCGGAAATTAAGATCCTGACCAAGCACTGGACGGACAAGGAACCCGTCGAGTGGTCAAAAATCCATCAGCTCCCCTGGCACGTCCGCTTTAATCACAAACGTCACATTGCCGCGAACGTGGATTGTTCCGTGTGCCACGGTGAAGTCAAAACCATGCTGCAAGTTCATCAGGTCCGGTCGCTCGAAATGGGTTGGTGCGTGAGCTGCCACCGGGAAAACAACGCGCCGACTGATTGTTGGACATGCCACAAGTAGCCGGAGATTATTTGCAATGAACCGGAGAGATTTTTTTCGAATCCTGGGCGCCAGCACCGGCGCCGCCCTGGCGACCGCCTGCGACCAAAAGGTCTCGAGCAAGCTGGTCTCCCAGCTTACCGCACCCAAACTGTTGCCCGGTGAAGCGGATTCCGTGCGCTCGACCTGCCGGGAATGTCCGGCCGGCTGCGGTGTCCTGGCCAAAGTCCGCGACGGACGTCCGATCAAGCTGGAAGGCGATCCCGCGAATCCACTCAACCGCGGCGCGTTGTGCATGCGCGGCCAGGCTGCGTTATCGCGGTTCTATCATCCCAATCGTCTCCGGACGCCGCAACAGCGGGATGCCGTTACGGGCGAGTTCCGCCCCATCGAATGGGATGCCGCCTTGGCCACTCTCGCGAGCGTCCTCGGGAAGACCAGCCCCGACCGCCAGCCGATTTTTTTATCCAGCCGGGTCACCGGTAGCGACAGCGGCTTGATTGATGATTTCTGCCAGAAACGAGACATCACCCGCCGCCCCGATTTTGAGTTTTATTCGCATGCTGCACTCCGGCAAGCCAACACCCTGGTTTTTGGGCGCCATGCCCTGCCGGTGTACGACGTAAAACAAGCCGACCTGCTCATCACGTTCGGCGCGGATCTCATCGAGACGTTTCTCAATCCCGTCCAGTTCGCGCAGGATTTGGCAGTCGCCAAACTAAAATGGATCCATGTCGAACCGCATCTCTCCCTGACCGGAGTGAATTCAGACGAGCGGATTGTCGTCCGCGCCGGCAGCGAAGCCTGGCTCCTGGCATTCCTTGCTGGCGAACTCGGCGTGACCGCTGCGCAAGCCGCTGAACAGACCGGTTTAAAGACGGTCCGCATTACCGAACTGGCCAATCACCTGAAACAGGCGAAACGCCCGCTGGTGATTGTCGGAGGCGTGGCGACGGCAACAGAAAATGGCGGGCTCGCCGCCGTGCTCGGGGCAGTGCTCCAGCAGACGCACCGGATGCCAGTTACTTGGGCGGAGGATGATCGTGTCGGATCGCTCACGGATCTCGTGGCATTGGAACAGCAACTGGCGGCGGGTAAAGTCTCGGTTGCATTTTTCCATAATGTCGACCCGGTCACCTATCGGCCGACCTTCGGCGCCGCTCTTGGGAAGGCAACTTTCCGCGTCGGGTTCGGCGATATGCTGAATGCGACCCTGGCCGGTTGTGATTTGATTCTGCCGCTGTCGCATTCGCTTGAAATCGATGGCGCCGCTCCGCCGTTCGGCGACACCCGCAGCCTGGCGGATGTGTTACAAAAGTTAGGCGCGACAATCCGCCCCGCCCGCCAATCAATCCTAGCGGAAGCGGGCGATGTCCGTGCCTATCTGGCAAACGCGAAACTCGCTCCGGCCACGCGCGCGGAGCGGACGCTGGTCATGACCCCTTCCATTCGCACCTATGACGGCCGCAGCGCTGACCTGCCCTTGCTGAGTGAAATTCCCGATCCATTGACGACGGTGACCTACGGCGCGTGGGTAACAATCTCCGAACCCGATGCCGCAGCATTAGGCTTAAAAGATGGCGGGATTGTGGATTTTGCGGTCAGCGGAAAGAACTTTCAATTACCGGTCCGGCTGATGCCGGCCCACCCGACTGGCGTGCTGACAGTCCAACGGCCGTTCTTGCACGGGGTCACCTTGCCGGTCACCGCAGCCGGCGAAGAACTGGCGGTCGCTTCGATCACGCTCACGGCTCCCGCAGTCGCGGCAGTCGCCCTGCCCTTCTTGTCCGGCGGGATGCACGCGGAAGGCCGCGGCATTGTTCCCGGTCTGGAGCACAAGCACGATCACGAACATCCGCACGAGCCGGCAGCCGAGCACGTCAACAAAACTTTATATCCGAAGCACGAACACAAGAATTACCGCTGGGGAATGGCCATTGATTTGGAGCGTTGCACCGGGTGCGGCGCGTGTGTCGCCGCTTGTTACGTGGAAAACAATATCCCGCTTGTGGGCCGGGACGAGCACGTCGCCGGGCGCGAGATGTCCTGGCTGCGCATTGAACCGTTTGTGAACGAGACCGGCGAGTTCGAGATGTTGCCGATGATGTGTCAGCAGTGCGACAACGCGCCCTGCGAACCGGTCTGCCCGGTCAACGCGACCTATCACAACCGCGAAGGTTTGAACGCGCAGGTCTACAACCGCTGCGTTGGCACACGGTATTGTTCGAACAATTGCCCGTTCAAAGTGCGGCGGTTTAACTGGATTGATCATCCGGTGGCACAGCCGGTGGACTTGATGTTTAATCCCGATGTTTCCAAGCGACCGAAAGGCGTCATGGAGAAATGCACGTTCTGCGTCCAACGCGTGGTGCGCGCCAAAGATCACGCCAAGGACGAGCACCGTCTGGTGCACGACGGCGAAGTCACCACCGCGTGCGCGCAGACCTGCCCCGCCCAGGCCATTGTGTTTGGCAACATGCTGGATGAACAATCGCAAGTGTATCGCGCATCAAAATTAGAGCGAACCTACCGGGCCCTGGAGGAATTGGGCGTGGAGCCGGCCGTGTATTACCTAAAGGCGCAGCGCGAGTCATGAAAACGGAATCAGCCAGCAACGCCGCGTATTACGAACAGGTGGAAGCGGACGTATTTGCCGCGATGCAGAAGCCGCGGCCGATCTACTGGGTGGCGCTGGCAATCTCGATCAGTTGCTTTGGGATTGGCTTGGCCTGTTGGGGTTGGCAGATCTTCAGCGGCATGCACCTCTCCGGGAAAAACAACCCGGTTGGCTGGTACATGTACATCACCGACTTCGTGTTTTGGGTTGGCATTGCGCACTCTGGGACGTTGATTTCCGCGATTCTATTTCTTTTCCGCGCCAGGTTCCGCAAGGCGTTCAACCGCTCGGCGGAAGCGATGACAGTCATTGCTGTGATGACCGCCGGCTTGTTTCCCCTGATTCACCTGGGCCGGGTTTGGTATTTCTACTGGCTCATGCCCTACCCGAATCAACGTCTGTTGTGGGTCAATTTTAAATCTCCGCTGGTCTGGGATGTCTTTGCGGTCTCCACCTATTTTACAGTCAGTGCGGTCTTCTTCTATGTCGGCCTGCTGCCGGACCTGGCGATTGCCCGGCGCCGCATCACCGGGGTCCGCCAGTGGTTTTACCGCGTGCTTTCGATTGGCTGGACCGGCACCTCGAAACAATGGTCCCACTATGAGAAGCTGTACGGTTTCCTGGCCGCCTTTGCGACGCCACTGGTTATTTCCGTTCACTCCGTTGTCTCCTGGGATTTTGCGATGAGTGTGATTCCCGGCTGGCACACCACCATCTTCGCGCCATACTTCGTGGCGGGCGCGATTTTCTCGGGCTGCGCCATGGTCATCACGCTGGTTGTGCCGATGCGGAAAATTCTCGGGATCGAGCAATACATCACCGTGGACCATTTCGAGTCCCTCGCCAAGCTGCTGCTCTTCACCTCCATGATCGTCGGCTATGCGTACATCCTCGAATATGCAATGGCCTTCTACGGCGGCAACGTATTTGAGACCGCGCATTTTATATTTCGCATGCTCGGTGATTTCCGCAAGCCGTATTGGCTGATGTGCTTCTGCAATGTGCTGCTGCCCCTGACGCTGTTCATCCGCAAATTGCGGCGCAACATTGCCTATCTGTTCGTCCTCTCGTTTTTTGTCAACGTCGGCATGTGGCTCGAACGGTTTATTATTATTGTCACCTCGCTGGCGCACGACTTTGATCCGTATGCCTGGGGGAATCCGAACTGGAGCTGGGTCGCCATTGGCATCACCATCGGATCGTTTGGGATGTTTTTTACATTCTTCCTGATTTTCGTGAAGATTTTGCCGGTCTTATCGGTGACGGAACTGAAAGAGGAACGCGCCCATGAAACAATTCATATTTGACGACAAGGAACCGTTTCTCGCCAAATTGCGGGAATTGCTCGCGGCCGGCACTCCGGTGGAACGCGTGGAAGTCACCACGCCATTTCCCGTTCACGAAGCCTTGCACTTGTTGAAGACCCCGGCCAGCCCCCTGAAATTTTTCACCTTTACCGGCGCGCTGGGCGGATTCTGCACCGGGTTTGGCCTGACGATCTACACCGTAAAAACCTGGCCGATGATTGTCGGCGGCAAACCACCCATTTCGCTTCCGCCGTTCATGATTATTGCCTTTGAGCTGACGATTTTACTCGGGGCATTAGGCTCGCTCCTGGGCTTTTTGCTCCTGGCACGCCTGCCGGCACCGAAACAGATCCTGGCCCCCGTCGTTGCCGATGGAAAGTTTGCGATCTTTCTGGAGGAGCCATGAAACGAATTTTGCTGACTGTCCTCGTCTTCGTGCTGATCGGTGCCGTGCATCTGGATCGCTCCGGGACCCACCTGCCCGCGGTTTTGCTTGGCATGGCAATCGTCCAGGGAGCGGTCTTGTTGGTGGCCGCCGCCACACTCACGAACGCCAAGTGGATCGCCCCGATTCAACAGCCGCTTCTGTCTCTGGCTCCCCTGCTGTTTCTGTTCCCCTTCCTTGTTCAATTTCAACACACACCTTATCTACCACTCCCACCGTACCCTTGGCTGGGGCATCCGACCAGTTGGCTCGATCCCAACTTGTTTGCCATCCGCAATATTCTCGCATTGCTGGGGCTGGCAATTGTTGGAACTAGCTTCGGTCGAGTTTCACTGGCCAATGGATCTTCGGCACGGCAGTGGGCCGTCGTTTACATCCTGACATTCGTGGTCGTGAAGACGCTGGTCGCGGTCGACTGGGTGATGAGCTTCGATTACCCATGGGTTTCGACCATGTTTCCCGCCATCTACATGATTGAATGTTTGTATGCCGGGTTGGCTCTTGCTGGCATCCTCTGCTATTTCCGCGAACGCCGCCAACCCGGTTCCACAGGCGATTCCGTTTACGATACCGCCAGTCTGTTGTTTGGGTTTGGCTTGTTTTGGGGTGGCTTGACGTTTGCCCAATACCTGACCATCTGGTACGGCAATATCCCCGAGGAAGTTCATTTCTTCACCCGCCGGTTCGCCTTGCGGGGGGGCGAACAATTGTTCGCCGTCAATGTCATCCTGCTGTTTGTCATCCCGTTCACAGTTTTCCTGATTCACCGGATCCGGAAAAGTGCCTGCGCCGTGGCGCTATTGGCTCTGGTGATTTTAGCTGGGTTAATGACGGTTCGCCTCTTTCACATTCTGCCGCACGTGGAGTTTCACGCCGGCTTTTTCATCCTCCAAACGCTCGCCATGCTGGGCATCATTACCGGGTCGGTCTGTTGCACAGGGCAACCGACTCCGCCCGCGAATCAAACCGTCTGAATCCGAAACTAGCCATCCAATGGACTGCGGACACTGAGCCCGGGGCGATTCAGGACATGGGTTCCGCGTAAAAGGCTTCGCCTCACGCGGCTTATTCCGCGTAAAGGGCTACGCCTCACGCGGCTCCTCGGTATTCGTTACGTGAGTTATCTCGCGAAGAGGATGGGCTGCGAAATAGTGTCGGAGTTGCTTCTTCAAAAACTTCCGTCCCGATCCGCTCTTCAAGAAGCGTTCCCGGCCCTCGGCGTCCGCTTGGCAACGATAGGCTTCGTAATACGCGAGTTCCACTGGTCTCCGATGTGCCGTTGAACGTGACAATCCCTGCTCGTGTTCTGTGAATCGGCGTCTTAAATCTGTGGAGTAGCCAATATACAGGCCGTGGTCGAGTTGTGAATGCTGCACGAATCCACGACCCAGTCGGTGCGCCAGACGCTGGCGGGAATCTGCCGCGCGAGTTCAACAATCCAGTCGAGCGAACCGCGAGCCAGCCGACCGTCGTCAACGGGGTCAACTCTTGAATCATGAAATCGTGGCTACAATGCATCACGGCCTTTTTCGATGATTGAGGGCTGAAGCACGAGGGTGGATATCAGCTCAGGATGACGACGGGGTGGGAATCGCCCGGAAGTGCGCGCTCACTCAGCCCTGCGCTCATGGCCGAAGGGCTGCCGGGGCCGGGCACGTTATGATCTTCTCCTTTGAGCCGGCAATGATGTAGCAGTTTGGCTGGATGGCGCGCGGCATTGATTCCTCCTCTGGCGTTCCGTTCGGGTGCGCATACCTCGTCTGCGGCTTGACAACTCCCTGGTGCGAGATAACGATGGAGGTGCGTGGACGATCAACTACTGGAACAACTGCGAGACGGCGCCGATACTGCCTTGGCAGAAATGATGCAGCGGTACCGGCACCCCATCGTCAATTTCTGTTATCGCCTCCTCGGCAACGCCAGCGATGCCGACGACGTCGCGCAGGAGACATTCGTCCGCTGCTATCAAACCCGCCACCGACTCCGCACCGGGGCAAAACTGTCGACCTGGCTGTTTACCATCGCCCGGAACCTCTGTCTGGACCGACTCCGGTACCGGAACCGCCACCCCACCGAACCGTTGGAGCACGCGCCAGAACCGGTGGTGGATTCAAACCCGGTCGGGAATCGGGAAATCGGTACAGCTATCGCAGCCGCCGTCGCTCAATTACCGGAAGAGCAACGAACCGTCGTCGTCCTCACGGAATATCACGACCTGAGCTATGCGGAGATTGGCGCGATTATGAAATGCTCCACAAAATCCGTGGAGACGCGGCTGTACCGGGCCCGGTTGGAATTGCGACGCCGATTGGCCCACCTGCTCACGAATTGACCAGCCTGTGCAATTTGCGACTCGCTCACGGCAGTACCGCTTCAGTAGAATCGCATAAACACTGAGGTTTTTTGCGTTTTCTTGGGCTGCCACAAATCTGGCACGGCGCATGTTAGTAGTGAGCTTGCCCCGCGCGCTGGCGCATGATGCTCGACCTGACCGAGCCATCCTCCCTCCATAGCGCCGCGCCAAAGGACCGACCTACTCCCGTCGGAAGCTGAAAGCCCTCGCTCGAAAGAGCGAGGGTTTTTCATTTCGCCGGCGTAGTACTCGTTGATGAATGATCCCAAACTAAATCAACTCCTACAACAATGGAGTGAAGTCGAACCGCGCGGTGATTTTGATGACTGCGTTCGCCGTCGCATCCGGCAAGCAGCCTTGCCCCCCGCCTGCACCGGCTGGCTGGAATGGCTCCGGCAACCGGCTCTGGCCACCGCCGCCGCCCTAGTCATCGGCCTCGCAGCCGGTACGATTGGCGGGATTCACTCCGCTCCGCAACCGACCAACGAATTGCAATTCATGGCGCCGACGACCTTGGCAGGCGCCTATCTAACCCTGCGGGTTCAATGATCAATTCTCGACTTTGGATCGCTGTCATCGTGGCTGCCGCAGTCGCAACCGCGATCTCTTTCGGGGCCGCCCGGTACTGTTGCCGCGCCCAGGCGCCAGATATCCACGATAGCGCCAACTTAAAGACCGAACTGGGACTCAATGCGGCGCAGACTGAACAGATCGCCAAGTTGGAAGCTGAATTGCGCCAGACCGTGGCTGATTGCTGCAAAAAACATTGTGCCGCCCGGTTTGATTTGAGCCAGGAACTGGCAAAACCTCTGGCAGAGCGCACTGCAATGCAGTCGTGCGTCGACCGGATGTGCGTGGCCCAAACCGCCTCGGAGCAGGCCACTCTGGCCGTAGTTCTCCAGGTCCGCGAATTACTCACACCGGCCCAACGTGAAAAATACGCGCACCTGCTGAATCAGCAACTTTGCACCCCCATCACCATGGAAACCCGCTGATCGTGAGATTTTCTCTTAGAACATGTTTTGATATTAATTTTGACCATGTGCTGCCCGGAGGGCCACGCTTCGTCGTGGCCGCGGTGATGAAACAAACGGACGCGCCGAAGCGCGTCCCTCCGATTTTAAAACACGCGATTAGCCAGAACCGAGCGGTTGCTGTCGGCGTTGGTAGGTCGCTACCGCCGGGCGCGCCGCTTTGGATCAGGCTGAGCCTCTTGCTCCTAATCCTTCCGCTGGCAGCGCAAGCTGAACCGCACGAGCTCGCGGCAAGCCTGACGTTGGATTCGCTCATTGAGACCGCTCGCCACGACAACGCAGTCCTGCGCGCGGCTCGCGCCAAAACTGCCGCCATGAACGAACGGCCTGCCCAGGAAAAAGCGCTCCCCAACCCGATGTTTAAATACGGAGCGATGGATAGCACCCGCGGCAACTTGGCGGACGCCGGGGAGAAACGGTTCATGGTAGAACAACCATTCTTGTGGTCCGGCAAACGTGATCTGCGCATGAAAATCGCCGGCCAGGATGCGGCCGCGATGCGGCAGGAAGCTGAAATGCTGGAACGCGAAATCGTGATGCAGGTCAAAGAGACTTACTACGATCTGTACAGCATTCAACATGTGACACAGATCGTCCGTGCTGAGGAGAAACTGCTCCGTGATGTTTTAACCGCAGCCGAGAATCAATACGCCACCGGACAGCGCACGCAGCAGGATGTCATCAAAGCGGAAGCTGAAATCACCATGCTCCAACAAAAACTGGTGGAACAGGAACAACAGGAATCGACCTTGAAAGCCCGGCTCAATCAGTTGCTCAATCGCAACTCCGCCGAGCCGCTCGGACTGGCGATTGTCGGCCCCCCACGCCATCCGAGCAACCCCGCCGCCACCGGCGAACGTCCTGAAATCCGGGCCGCCAAGATTGATCTGGAACGCAGCCAGCTCCAGCGCCAGCTGATGCACAAAGAGTTTTTCACGGACTACCGGATCGGCGCTGAATACCGGAACTACCGCGCCGGTGACGACATGGTCATGCTCACGTTCAGCTTTGACCTCCCCATCTGGCAGAGCAAATACCGGGCCGGCGTGCGCGAAGCCGAAAAGATGGTTGAATCCAGCACCGCGACACTGGACGCCGTCCGCCAGCAGGCCGCCTTTGAGTCCGCCGATGCCCATTACAAACTCCGGGCCGCCCAACGCTCGCTCGAGATCTATGAGCAGACGCTGATTCCCCAGGCGGAATCACGATTCAAAGCCAGCGACGCGAGCTATCGCACCGGCAAGGGCGACTTCATGGATTTGCTGGAGAGCGAACGTTTTCTGCTCAACGCCCGCACGATGGCCGCGATGG
>Ga0209083_1004116_pt1 | contig 11435 bp, 5 predicted proteins | sample AM7aDNAmetaG_FD_184132 | JGI IMG/M metagenome (GOLD analysis project Ga0209083, IMG submission 184132) | Freshwater microbial communities from Finland to study Microbial Dark Matter (Phase II) - AM7a DNA metaG (SPAdes) (version 3) | ecosystem: Environmental > Aquatic > Freshwater > Lake ...
AGAAGAAACAAGCAAGCGATGAAAGAGCTGAGCTCGCTCAGGGAAACTATTGATAGGAATTTGTTTTTTGCGCACGGGGGGTGCTCGGCGTTGCGCGGTTCAGTTGTTGTAAGGGCAACACGCCTCAGCACCAAATCGCAAACCACGCCTGCAAACAAGTCATTATTGCTAAACATGAGCGATAATCTACACGTCGCACGATACCATGGTAACTATCCCGAAGGAGGGGGCAGTTTCGGCTGGCGCAGCCTTTTCAAACGGTTTAAATCAGAAGCGGTGGCAATCCATAGAGCGTTTTGATCTGATGCGTGGCGGCGGATGAAGGCGGGACTCCTGGCCGCAAGGTTTCTGGCCGCAAGGTTTGAACCGCGCAGATGCCTAGCCAACGCGCCCCCGTTGGGCACTCCGCGGCACGCCGGCCCATTCAATCCTTTAGTGACGCAAGCGTCTCACGATAGGCTTTTTGCAGTGTGAGCCATCACCCATGGAAGCATCGCCATGGAAGTTGCGTCAAAGAATCCATGGGCAATGACCGCTGGCCAGATGGACCCATGAAAAACCATGATCAAACCCAAACCCACACCAACAACGCCGGCCAGGCAGGCCGCCAGCGAACCCAAAGCCAAATGACCGAGGCCGAAAACGATTGCGCAGACAATGACAGCCCAGATCTGTCCGGTGCGGGAGCCGAAACGTTGCGGCCAGAGGGCTTTCATCCCGGCGAGAAATGCGGAGCGCCAAAGTTCTTCCCGCAACCCCGCCACCACAAAACTCACAAACGTCAGGGTTAACCAGAAAAACACCGGATTCTGCCGCATCGCCGTCACATCAATCAGGGTTTCCACGCCGGGCCGGTTGGCAGAAAAAAAGTCTTTTAACGAGTCAGGCGACATCAGGCGGGTGGCAACCAGTCCGATTCCGATCGCGACAATCAAAAATGCCAAAACCAAGCGGAGGGCGACGGAATAACCGGCCCCCCAAAGCACGGGCTTCAATTTGCCCTGCCAGCGAAGCAATAAATCATCGCGCGTGGCCCGTGAGGCAATGCACGCCAGCCCAAAAACCAAACCAAAGACAAGCAATTCCAGCGCACAAACAAAAAGCATTCCGCCGACGGTCTGCGTTAGCACCGCGGTGTGGCTTCCCCTGCGGCCCAATCCCAACAAACCCACTGCCAGAATATATCCGGTGATGAGAATCAAATGAATCCGCCAGCGGCTACGGCTGACGGCTGGTTTGGCGGTTGATGAAATGGATTCCATGGTAGCTGGTTGGTTTAAGCTGACATTTCCCGTATGGTTTATCGAACTGTCCCGTTTGGTCGGGAATTTGTATTTTGTGCACGCCCGTGTATTGGACATTGCCCGGGTAATTGCTGGTGCCTTTCTCCCTGCTATTTCGGCCCCCTTTTTCGTTGCCACCGTCATTTGGATGGCAATGTCCCGGCAACCTTGGTGTGGATGGAAGCCTCGCGCGAATACGGACCGCGCTGACCAGCCGTATTAATAGCGCAAACCCGATAATAGTATGTGGTCGAAGGCTGGACGCTGTCGTCGGTGAACATCATGTGGTCATATAACCCGGCGGGGTGTTGGACGGTTGGACGCTCCGAGACCGGGACCCCGTGAACGGGACCCACCTTCGACGTGATGACCGCGTCCGTGTCTGCGGTCCCAAGCCTGGTGGACGCATTCGGCTCGAACCCGGCCGTGGTCGAGCGGTGGATCTCGTATTTCTTCACGTCCGATTCGCAATCGGTGCGAAACAGGAGGTTCACATAGTTGTGGTCGGTCAACGGGCTGACGAGGACTGCATGGAGGGCCTGCACCTGCAAGGGGACTGCGTTTTTTTCCGCCGTGGTGAGCGTCTTCGCTCGCACGGGCGCCGACAGCGGGCCTTCGTTGCTCCAACGGTCCACTGCGGAGATCTTGTAGTAATACACGGTATCGGGTTCAAGACGGTTGTTGATCCAGCCGCCATAATTGAGTTGTGGCCGGTCGGTGTAAACTGGCTGTGCCGGCCTTGCGACTAGATTCAGGAGCGACGGATGGAAGTCAGGCTTTGTGCTGCGGTAAACATTATAGTGACTAACGCTTCCGGCTTGGCTTGGGTCGGCCGACCACGACAACTCGACCTCCCTATCGGAGAGAGCCTTCGCCTGCACACCGGCGACGGGTGACGCAGCGCCGCCTTCCATCACTACGCGCACGGTCTTTACGCCGAAAGGCTTTAACGAAAGCGTCAGTTCATTGCCGTGTTGGATGTCGAGGGGCGCGGGGCGATCCTCTTCGATCAGGCTGGTTTCGCTGGCGCGCGCGATATTCGTCAGGAAGGAGAGAGAAACCCGGGTGCTAGTGGGAACGCCGCGGGTCTCGTGGAAACGGAGGATGAGACCGGAGCCGTTAGCCTCGGCCGCCTTGATCGTGGTGCAGGCGACGTTGGGCTGATCGACCGTCATGAAACTCGCCGCGGATGGTAGAGGTCCGGATTTTCGGCCCGCAACGCACTCCGCGATGAGCGGGTTGTGAATTTCCCAACCGAATTGGTCAGCTCCCCCCGTCTGCCAGTCGCCGGCATGACTGCGCAGCGACCAGGCGAAGTGCAGCGGTCCACGCTGGTCCAGCAGAACATTGCAGTCATACATGTTGTTCAGCAGGTAGAAGTATATGCTGCTGTTGGTCGGGCTCTTGAGGATCGACTCGAAATCCCACAGTCCTTGCGGAAATTCACCATCACGACCGTTGATAAAGTAGCGGTTGATTGGTTGCGACCGGGGCTGTCCATACTCGATTAGCGAGACGTCCGGGCTCGAAACCGTCACACCGTAGCGCGCGTTCGAGATATCGGTGAAGTGTCGCACCGCGTAGTAAGCGGTGCCTGAACCCACAAACTGTTGCCGGATCGGTTCGATGACAGCTCCCGGTAGCTCGTGATGGATCTGAAAATCCGGAATCGAAAATGGCAGCGCCACATACGCCGCTTCTTTGTTTTCCAGATTGATGCTCTGGGAATTGCGGCCCGACGGAGACTTAACCATGTCCAGAACGAAATCAATCCGCTTGAGGTCGTTGTAAAGCATGACGGTCTGCTCCATGCTTTCGACTCCGACCGCAGACGCCCTGACCCGCATCAGGCTGGCAACGGGTCCGCGGCTCGGGGTGAGCTTCGCGGAGGCAACCCGGTGCCACTTCGAACCTTCGACCAGCGAGGTGCTTTCGTATCGTTCATAGAGATACTCGTTGAACTTGTGGGGGCCGGATGCGTCCACGAGTTCGAGCTGAAGCTCCTTGTCCCGGATGCTGGTAATGACACCTGTCGCAGGATCGAAGGCGACCCGGTAATACTTGTTTTCAAGAACCGGCCCGGTGGAAGGCAGATCAGCAGGGGTTGTCCCCGCCCCGAGCGCAGGCAACAAATCGAAAGCCTTGTAACCGAGCGATGGGACATCCGCAGCAATGAACATGATGGAGCCGTCCGGCAGCTTCTGGTGCGCAACCTCCACACCCGAAGTGCTGTCAACGATGCGAACATTGTCATCAACCTGTTTTCCCGAAACGACCACCACATCTGTTCGCTCTCTGGTCAGCGGATTAAAGACCAGAAGGTTCCGGTCGGCCCGCGTAGTGATCTTGTCCGCCAGTTTCGCGGCTGCACCATTGAAGGCGCGGTCCCCAAACTCCTTGCTCTCGGTAACCATTTCACGGTTCTCCACGATTTCGGTCTCATATTGCTGCGCAGATTCGCGAGTGTTTTCGAGCTTTCTGATAGCGTCGGTGTGCTCGTGATACTGGAGCAGGCGGTGATACGCCTGATACAGGTCAGTCCAGGGATAACCGCCGCCGGCCAGAGCCGTTGCGATGGTGGAGAATTTCTCGGCAGTGGGCAGCGCTTCACCCTGTCGGCGGGCGAGGGCGAGCAACCCGGCATCACTCGAGTCGTGATAGGCCCAGTGGTTGTTGCCGTCCTTGGCAAAAGTCTTGGCCTGATCCGCCTTGAGTTGATAAGCGATATCTTCGAAAAACATATCCATCGTAGCGGAAATCAACCTCGGATAGCTATACTTCGAGTTCCACTCATGAATTCGATTCGCCAGATCCATCGTCACCAACTGAAAATCTGTGCCGTCCCCGGCCAGGAGGGCATCGTAGGACCAGTCCACGCCCATGGTTGCGATCATCTCTTCAACCTGAGTTTCCATCGTGCTTCCGTTTTTGTCTTTCTTGGGGTAGAAAGTGGAGCCGTAGGATGTTGACCGGATCAGCACTTTGTTGCTATCGCCATCAGGCGCCTGCCAGTAGAACACCGGCTCGAAACAGGCCGGTTGCATCTCATGCCAGCATACGTTGTGTCCATGGAAGAAGTAAGGTATGCCTGCCTCCTTGAGGTCGGTCGCCAGCGGCCAGGTCAGTCCGGTCACATCGTCTATCAGTCCGGTCTTTCCGCGCTGCACACCGAGCAGGTCGGGTGTATGTCGGCCCGCCAGATAGAATAGCCGCGCCAGCAGTTCGTGGCCCAACTGTTCGGAGTTCACCGTAACGTGGCAGGCGCCCACCTGGATTCGGCCTTCCCGAATCCGGCCCGCGAGTTCCGCGATTTCCACTTCCGTATGGCTGTTCAGGAAACTCGTGATCGGCTCGCTGGTTTCGATCTGAAACCGGAACTTGCTGTCGTTATCCCAAGAGTCCGTCGCCTTGCAGTATTGGAGGGGCCGCTCGATATTTCCATGCCGAATATCCGTCCTGATGCGATGCGGAAAGTCTCCCCAACCGAGGTCCTGGTGGGAGTAAGAGACGGAGTAGATTTTCCACTTCTTCCGTGGATGCCACGGCACCTCCACCCGGGCTAGACGTTCGTGATTTTGTTTGGCAGCCAGGGTCAGCACCAACTGGGAAGGCGCAGTGAGATCGGTGATCGCAACCGGCTGGACCGACTTGCCAGAAGGGATCGTCCCCAAATCCAGGGCATACGGGGCATCGCCGCTGACCTTGATTAACGCCTCCACGGCCACTGGAGCACCGTGGTTATCCAAGCGCAATAGCGCTCGCTGTCGCAGGGGTTGGTCCGCGGCAACCCGCGGGAACAGGGAAGTCGGATCCAGCCCTTCGATTACTAACTGGTTTTGTGCGCCTGCCGGCAGGGACGTCGAGAATAGCAGCCAGCACCAGAAGACGATCCTATTTGAATTGATGTTCATAAAGCAAACTGAGTTTGTCGGGGCGTTTTGCGATTATTTTTCCCGTGATTTCTCGAGCAAGCGGAAATAGGGAATCCGGTCGAGCGGCACATTCAAATCATAGCTTGCGCCGCCTTCAAAGGTTTTGCCGTCGTCGGCGATCCACTGGCCCTGGGGCAGCACCACTTTCCGCGTGCTGCCTTTCCGGTCGAGCGGGGCGACCAGGAGGTCGTCGCCGAGCATGAATTCATCTTTGATTTCTTCAAGGCCCTGATGCGGGAAGGCATATTCCAGCGGACGGACAATCGGCGCACCGTTTTTGGCGGCTTGGCGGGCGAGATGGAGAATCGCCGGCGTGAATTGCTGGCGGACTTTTACCGCCTGTTTCACCGCTTGTAAATGTTCGGCGTCGAGAATGCGCCAGGGCGCGACGGAGAATTGCATCATCGGCATCAAGGCATGAATCTGCGCGGAACGAACGACCAGATCCTGGTCCACAGCTTTCAAGTCCTGGAAACTGCCCAACATGCCGCCGCCGATCATGTCCGGACAGCAGAAGGTGTAACCGACCAACCCCTCCGTGAGCATTTGCGGGATAAGCTTCTGGACATCATCCCAATCATGGTTCTTGTCATGCAGCCGTTGCGCCAGCGGCTGGCCGCCCATTTTCCAGCAGGCGCGATATTCATTGAGCGGGAAGCGCAGGCCAAACTGCGCATATAGTTCGCATTGCCGGTTGGGCGAAATCGGCTGCCGGCTCAACGCGTCGGCTGGATAAAACTGCAAATCCCCGGCGTCTAATTTGAAACCATCCACGCCATAATCTCTCACGAGGCGATCCAACTGGGCGTTGAACCAGTTCACGGCCGACGGATTGCTGAAATCCAGCAGCGCGGAATAGCCGTTCCACCAGTGAATGATGGCGGGATCGGTGGCGGCCTCCCAGGTTGTTTCGGTTTCCGTCTTTTGCATCAGGAAGCATTTGTCCTTAAGCAGCGGCCGCACCAGTTGGGCCTGGTCCGCGCTGACAAACGGGCAGACCCAAAGCATCACTTTGAAACCCATGCGGTGCAGTTCTTCCATCATCTGTTTGGGATTCGGAAACCGGCCCGGGTGAAAATTCCACAAGCCGTAATCTTCCTGCCAGGTGTCATCAATCATCAAGACGCCGGGCGAGAAACCATTGGCGATGATAGCGCGGGCGTATTTGAGGACATCCTCCTGGTTCTGATTATAATTCAGTTCGATCCAGGTGTTATATTGGGGTTTCGCCAGCAATAACTCATCCGGCGTTTTTCCGGATGGTGGAAAGAATTTATCCGCAGCAAACCGGCGCGCTTCTGCCAGGCTCTCGCCGACGCGCCCGGTTTTGACTTCGCCTCTGGCGTTCGTGATGATGATCTGGTTGGTTTGCACCTGAAACGCGAAGGGATCTTCACTCCAGACCCACAGGCCATGACTGCCCAAGAGCAGCGGCTGAATCTGGTTGTCGCGATTGTTGGCGTAATAATCGAAATGACTGCCGGGTGCGTAAGGCAAACGCTCGCCATCCTTGATGACGCCGGACCAGATTTTTTCTCCCGGCTGCAAAGGGATGGTCAAGTCGGCTGAGGGCGATTTTCCGGATTGTGAATTGTCAGGTGTCGCCTGGGCCTTGATGGGGCAGCAGTGAAACAACATCCCAAAGATGCCGGCGTATAGGATTGATTTGTTCGTTGTCATGATAAAAAAGAGTTGGAAAAAATCGGAACGCGGACGGGCTATCTATCCAGCATCAGCATGAGCAGGTGTGCGGCCGTCCAGCCAAAGTCCTTCGCCCCGCCGCCGGCGCCGGTCAGCGGATCGTAATGTTCCATCAGCTCCGCATTGGGGTCCGTGATGCCCTGTCCGTTTTTCAACAGCTTCAGCAGCAGCGCTTCAGCATGCGGCTTGTAGCCATATTGAATCAAACCCACATAGCCGAAGTAAAACTGGTCAAGCCATACCGGACCTCTCCAGTAGCCTTCGTGAGGGATGAATTTCGGATTGTCAATGGATGCAGTCGGCAGCGGCAGCAGCGTGTTGAACATTTTTTCGCTCACCATGGCGTCTTTGATACGCTTCGCCTGCTCCCGGGTGGCGGCTCCTGCGAACAGGGGAATCCAGCCGGCGGCTTCTTTGCTCAGGACAAACGACCTGTCGGCAATTCTCACATCATAAAAAAATCCGGTCTTCGCATCAAAGAACGTTGTTTGTATCTTTTGCCCGAGGACTTTCTGCTCCCTTTCAAATCGCCGGGCGATTTCCTCCTCCTTGAGCAGGCGCGCCATTTTGACGATGAGGCCTTTCTCCTGGAATAAATAGGCGTTGAGATCCACCGACTCGGTATTCATCGAATAGCAATCGTCGGATTGTTTCAACAGTTTCACATCGTCAAACCGGATGGCATCGTCCCAGCATTCGTATTTGGCGCTTTGAAGATCGTTCACATTGGCACCGACCTCGCACAGCCCATTGTGGTTGATGTCCCGGTGCGTGTATCGCCACTCATGGTATTTGATGAGCTTGGGCAACATTTCCTTGATGAAATTGGTGTCCCTGGTTTGCTCGTAAATCTCCCATATTGCCCACCCGGAAAGCGGCGGCTTGGTCAGCACTTTGACGCAAAGAGACCCGGTGCAATTGTTCGTGTCGGGGAAAATGCAGTCCGCAATCATCCCATCCGGCCCCTGGTAATCATACATGGCACGAATGGAGTTTTCGGCCAGATCCTTGTCCAGGCCGGCCAAGGCATAAGCGTGTTTCCAACTGTCCCACGACCATAACCCGTTGAAAGTGCTGGTGGAAGGCATGACGCCTTCAAAATGAATCCCCGCCTTGGGCGCGAGATGGTTGTGGTAGAGAGTGCGGATACATTTCTCAATGACGATCTGTCGATCCCGCTTCAACTCCGCCGTGTTGCACCAGCCGGGAACGGGATAGGCCATCGTCTGCTTCAGCGCGTTTTCGAACCGTTGCGACAACTCGGGCGGCACCGAAGGTGTAGTCACGATTTGTGGTTTTGCCGCCATCGGGAAGATGGCAACAAGCGCGATAAGCAGCCTTTTCATATTGTTCACAGATTGGTTCAGCAGCATGCTTACTTTGAAAAGGGCGGCGCCAATGGTGCTCTCGGCGTTCCGCCGCCGCCAATGGAAGTCGGCGAGTTATTGTCCACGATGTTTAGGGCGCCAAAAATCTTGGCGACATCCCGCGCCCAGGGGTTGTCCGTTTTTACGCTGCGAAAATCAAAGCCCCAGTTCTTCTTAAAGGCGGTCGTGAACCGGCCGGCGGGAGACCATTCGGTCGCGATGGCGAAGGCGTTGGAATCGTTACCGTCCACATAGTAAGCGCCATAGTCTTGAAGTGCCTTGGCGAGCATTTTACCCGGGACAGTCTCAAACTTGAAGTCATCCAGGTTCGTCGCTGCCGGAATGGCAAATAGCGCGCCCATACGGCATGCCTTGGGAATGGGGCTCGGTTTGGTCCGGCTCTTGCCGCAGGCGACGTGCCCGACTCCATCTTCTTTGATGTCCGGCCAGCGAAACCCTTTGGTCTTGTCGTCACAGTAAACATTCCGGGTGATATCAAACTCAATTTTCAAGGCGTGTCGGATGGGACCGGAGTTGGGCGTCAACTCATCGATTCGCAAGGTTCCTCCCATGGCGGAAAGCCCCGAACCGCCATGCGCGCCGTAACAGCCATCCTTAATAATGTCTGAATCCGGGAACGTGAAGCCGGAAGTGGCATGCGGCGCGTCTTTTCCGTGGGCAAACGGCTGGGTTTGAAAAAGTGTTTTCCGGTCAGGCATCAAGATGGCCGTGGTGGAATTGGGCGTAAGCCCCTGCCAAGTGACCGGCGAAACTTCAAAGCCGCGGGGGATGGGATAGCGCCCGAAGAGTCCGCCGGTGATTTTCATGCGGTCCTTGGTCTTATCCCAGCCGGCGTCATTTTCGTAAAGTTCCATGAGCGGTTCGTTAGGCGTCAGGATGATTAGAATTTCATCCGCCAACAGTGTGCCTCCAGCCGGCGTTTCCAGATCCGCCGGAACATATTTGGCCCCACTGCCAATGGGCGTATTCCAGATGGACTCTTGGGAAAACGGCCAGCGCAGCGGATCCCGTGCCGTCAATGTCGTGTCATACGCGAACGGATCATGCGTCTTTGGCGCCCCGGTCATGCTCCCGGAACCGGAGTCTTCGGCATGGACTACCGGCAGTATCGCCAAGGTTAAAAACAAGACTGATGACGGCAACAGGTATTGTCTCATAACGCAGTAAAGGTTCCTTTCAGATCACCGACATAGATTTCAAATTCGCCCGGCTCCACGACCTGTTTCATTTCGGCGTTGACCAAAGCGAGTTGTTCGTAGGCGATGGTGAGTTCAACCGTGTGTTTTTCCCCGGGCGCGAGCGAGATGCGCTTGAAAGCCTGCAGCGACTTCACCGGCGTGGTGGTGCTGCTGACCACGTCATGCACATACGCCAGCACCACCTCATCGCCGGCGCGCTCGCCGGTGTTGGTCACGTCCACCGTCACCGTGACGTTTTCTCCCGGCGAAACCTTGGCCGGCAACCGCAAATTTTCGTATTTGAATGTAGTGTAGCTCAAGCCGTGCCCGAACCAAAACAACGGGCCGGTCTTTCCCAGCGCATACTTCCGCGAATATTGCGACGGCAGGTAATTGTAAACGGTTTGAATTTGTCCCACGCTGCGCGGAATGGTGATGGGCAGTTTGCCGCTGGGATTGACCAGGCCGAAGAGAATTTCCGCAACCGCCTGCCCGCCTTTGCAGCCCGGCTCCCACGCTTCCACGACGGCGGGAACATGATCCATCGTCCACTCCGAGCCGATGGGCCGGCTGTTGACCAGCACCACCACCACCGGTTTGCCACTCGCCACCACCGCCTGCACCAACGCCAATTGATTCCCCGGCAGCTCGACGTCGCTCCGATCCACTTCCTCGCCGCTGGTCTTGTCAGCATTGTCACTACGAATTGAGTTCTCACCCACCACCAGCACGGTCAGATCAGCGGCGGTCGCCTGCCGGGCCGCTTCTTTGATGGCCTCAGGGTTGGTGGCCCGGGCCTTTGAGCCGCAGTCGTAGTAGCTGACTTCGCAGCCTTGCGGGGCAATCAGTTTCATTCCCTTCAGCACCGTGATGATGTTCTGTTCCGGCTGCGGCAACACCCAGTCGCCGAGCGTGGCCTGCGTATCGGCCAGCGGGCCGGTCACCAGAATGTGCTTGTATCGTTTGGCATCCAGCGGCAGCAACGATTGCTCATTCTTCAGCAACACGATGCCCTTGCGCGCGGCTTCCAGGGCGGTCTGCTGGTGAGCGGCGCAGAAAGTGACTTCCGCCGCGCGCTCCGGCGGAGTCTGCGGCTGCTCAAACAAACCCAGCTTGAATTTCGCGCGCAAAATCCGGCGCACGGAATCATCAATGCGCGCTTCGGGAATGCGCCAGTCGTAAACCATATAGAGCAGCGGTTCAAAAAAACCCGGCCCGTGCATGTGCATGTCCACGCCGCCCATGACGGCCTGATAAATGGCTTCCTTTTGATTGGCCGCCGTGTGGTGCATCGTCACCAAGCCTTCGATGTCCATCCAGTCGCTGACCACAAAGCCGTTGAAGCCGCCTTCGCGCCGCAACAAATCTTCGACCAGCCAGCGGTTGGCATGGCACGGCACGCCGTTCAACTCATGATGCGCGGTCATCAACGAGCCGGCCCCGGCCTTGAAGGCTTCGAGATAGGGCGGCAGAAACACGCTGCGGATGGTGCGCTCGGAAATATCCGTCGGCGCGCCGTTCAAACCGTTGACCGGCACACTGCCGGCGATGGCGTGTTTGACACACGCGAGGACGTGATTTGCATCCGGACCGTCGCGACCTTGAAGGCCGCGCACGGCCGCCGCCCCCATCCGGCCGACGAGAAAGGGATCCTCGCCGAAGGTCTCACCACAGCGCCCCCAACGCGCGTCGCGGGCGACATCCACGTTGGGCGCAAACGTCCAGGCGGATCCGTTGGCCCGGGTTTCCTGCGCGGTTTCGCCGGCCACGCGCTCTTCGAGCGCTTCATCAAACGTGCTGGCCAGCCCCAGCGACGCCGGATAGATTGTCGCACCGCTAACCAGACCGTCGCCGTGAATGGCATCAATGCCGAAGAGCAACGGAATTTTCAGCCGGCTTTGCCCCGCCAGCGCTTGCAGCCGGTTGGCCTCGGCCACCGTGGTGACATGAAGA
>Ga0209083_1004117_pt1 | contig 11434 bp, 10 predicted proteins | sample AM7aDNAmetaG_FD_184132 | JGI IMG/M metagenome (GOLD analysis project Ga0209083, IMG submission 184132) | Freshwater microbial communities from Finland to study Microbial Dark Matter (Phase II) - AM7a DNA metaG (SPAdes) (version 3) | ecosystem: Environmental > Aquatic > Freshwater > Lake ...
AGTGACCTACACTGGCAAGTATGGGCACATTCACACCGAGCTTACCAAGGCACAGAGGGATATTCTCAAGGAACTCAAGATTGAGGTGCCAGACATGCCCTCGTCATAATTTGCTCGGGAAATAAGGATAATAGGCCGTCTGATTGACACCTCATCACCTCGTTCTGATAAGTCCCCCTGTATATCGTGAGTTATGTAGTACCAATTGCATGTCTTTGTATTGGTTGTGGTAATCGTAAGATGGTGAGCACAATACGATTCACGACTTTTTTATGGCAGCAGCAGTAGCTGACGTATAGCTTTGAAACCGAATTTGAGGCAGAGTAGCCTTTTAGGCTAATGGCAAGCCTGTCTAATGATTTTAGATAAAACTAAATAGTGCCGCAGAGATCGGTCAGAGAATTCAACTTAATTAATCTTTCAAAGGATGGTAACATTATGGCTTCAGTAACAGTAACTAAAATTATCTCAAACAAAAGCCTATACCCAAACAAAGAAGCTAATTGGGTTTGGAACAACGCACATTATGGAAAGGTGTATGTCCTGGAAGTTGTGCCTGCAGGTATTGGCGACTATTCTACCGGTTATAACCACACAAAGGAATTAGAAATAACCCGACAGTGGCGCAAATTCATAAGTAAGGACAATCCAGATGCTGGTGTCATAGGCGTGGCCACAGAACTGGAAATCCATTTTACCGTACAAAATTTGGGAAACGAAACAGCAACGCGTCTGCATCACGTATATCCAAAATGTCAGTCATCCCCCCTTGTACCTCCAGACCTAAAAGCTTTAACTTCTATTTTCTTTGCTATGCCAGACACGAATAATAACAACCGTATTGTTTTCGTCCCGCATATAGCGAAGAACAAAAGCCCCAACTCCAAAAGATACGATCCATTCGCGTCTACCAGTGTCGTCATCCATTGGGCGTCCAACGTCTGGTATTGATTTAAAAAAACCCGCTCCGTCCAGAATGGTCTTTGCTGCTCGTGCTGCCGCATCGGGGCTTTTTTCGTACAAAAACGCATGAAGCCGCTCAACATCGGCTAATGCCTCTGGAAGCCATTTTATTTGGGGCAAGACGTCACCTTCCCCTGCGCTAATTTTTCAAGCCATGCCGTAGCTTTTGCATGGGGTATAGCCTCACCGGTTAATTGATAACGCTCCCAACGCTCCATATCCTCGCGTTTTTCTCGCTCATAATTTTCTTCGCGCTCTAAGAATGTTTCAATTGCTTTGCACATGAGCCAGTGCGGCGACCTATCGCGGATACGAGCCAAAGCTGCCAGCCGTTGCTGGGTGGTGTCGTCTAACTTGACGCCTTTTGTCTGTGACATAACTAAATCTCCCTTTACGGGAAGGTAACACTTATTACAACCTTTAGCAACCCTGTTTAGAGGAAAGACGCCTTTTTTTACCGCCACAACTTCTCAAACCTTGCCGGATTTGACGCAGTGTAAATAACGGTGTGCTGTATGTTCCGGTGTGACGGTAGAACGAAATCCCCCTGTGGAGTGCAGGTACCGTGGTTGGTTATTTGATACAGTAGTGAAATTCTTGACTGAAGTTTTGAGCAACAACATAATTGTGTGACTGCAGCAATTGTGCTCTGGAACACGGTCTATCTGGATCGAGTCATCAAGGCATGGAAAGGACAAGGTCGACCTGTGGATCAGCGACTCTTAAAAACACTCTCACTTTTAGGATGGGAGCACATCAACCCGACAGGTGATTATGTATGGCGCAACTGAACTTGCACACAAAAGAATTCATTTTTTTCTACTTAAATTCACTGACTATTGGCCATTTTTTTGAAGATCTCGTCAAAGACCGGAGTAATAAATCGTGACCCCTCCGTTGATAAATGACTGGCATTTCGATAAAGGAGTTTATTATTAGCAATCACTATTATGTGCCCTGCTTTATCAAACATTCTATACTCAGGAGAAAGCAATGTCAGATTTTTCTTTTGTGCTAATTCAAACAATACCTTCTTAATATTCTTATTGTCTTTATAATAGCCATTATAGCTATCTTCCGGAAGTTTGTAGAATTCTTTATATTTTGAAGATAACCATGTTGCTCTTACTGGCTCAAATGTTATTGATGGGAAGTCTTCTATCAAGATTACCTTTCGATCCATGTTTTGCAGAATATCAATTGTTTTTGTTAGACTGGAATTTACTAACTGCAAGTTGGTTTTGCAGTTAATATAATTTTGATCGATATCATCAAAACTTAGGATACTATTACTAGTGTAACCCGCCCAAAATGCCGAAATAAAAACTGTTTTTATTTCTGGATGAGATTTAATAAATGCAATTACTTTTTTATTGAAATTATATTCTTTAAGGTGCTTTCTTCTATCTTTTCCTATTATAGGAGGGGTTTCACTAAGTGTGGTTACAAATCCAGATAACCTGTATTTATTAGATAAATCGTGTATTGCTGGAATATAACTCATTGCATGAGAGTCTCCCCATAAAACAAAACTTGGCTTTATATTATTGTTAATTAGTTTCTTTGTTGTTGTATTGATAGCATAGCTTTTATTGGGGTCGCTTCAGAAAACGGATTATAAAACCCGTTAAGGATTATTGGATGCAGGAATCCATCGGTAAGACTTTTGAACTGGACATCTTGTTTCTGAAGTCCAGCGACCAAATCAACCAGTTGCTTGATGCTACGGCCAAGTCGATCGAGTTTCCAGACAACAAGCGTATCTCCCGTACTCATCAGTTCCTGTGCCTTGGCAAGTCCGGGGCGTTCGGCTCGTGTACCACTTACTTTATCCTCAAAGATTTTTTCACAACCAGCCTTGGTTAAGGCATCAATCTGAAGAGTAAGATTTTGATCCTGTGTGGAAACCCTAGCATAACCAATAAGCATATCTTTTTCCCCTTTCTCCATTCTCAATACTCATATAATATATGATATATCAAGAATCAATCTCAAGAACTGTTTTTTGAGGAGCCTAACGAGTTTGTTTTGATAGTGCGATTGCTTCTAAAAAGTATTAGCCAAGCCACCATAGACCCTGCTGGGCACAAGCATTATCGAGAAACTCGTGAGATGTTGTGATAATATCAACCGGTAAGGCTCTGAGTACTCAGCTTTTTGTACATCATCCCTTCACTGAGCTGTTCAGTCACCAGTTTTGCCCAATAGAAAATGGCCCCGTTGTCGAAATGGCGCTCTTCGCTGATCTGCATTTCAATGTTGAACAAACGCCCATGTTCAGCTTTGGCCTTGATATCGAGTATGGGGGGGGTTCCTGCCCGGTAATTGGCAAAGTTATAGGGATGACAATAGCATTGATCAGGGAGATAAGTAAATCTTAGAAATTTTTAGAGAGGATTTAAACAATCAAATACTGAAAGATTGTGCAAGTCAAGAGAGTTCATCACGAAAGAGAGTAATACAATTTCCTCCATCTCTCTTTGATTTGTACATGGCAATATCGGCATGCCTCATTAACGTTATTTCGTCCCGGCCATGATTTGGGAACACGGCAATACCGATGCTGCATGAAATATTGATGATATGGCCTTCTATTTCGAATGGCTTCTTTATTGAGGGCAGAATTTTTTTTGCAACCGCAACGGCATTCCATAGTTGAGCAATATGGGGCAGCAACACCACAAACTCATCGCCACTCAGGCGAGCAAGTGAGTCTCCAGCTCTTTGCAAGTTTTTACCTGTTCGGGTTGCCACCTCTTTCAGTAAGAGATCACCGATATAATGGCCAAAGGTATCATTGACAGTTTTGAACTTATCGAGATCAAAGAGCAACAATGCTGCCATTGTTGAGTTCCGCTGACCTTGGGCAAAAGCTTGGGTTATCCGGTCTGAGAGAAGACGACGATTTGGAAGAGCTGTCAAATAATCATGCAGGGCAAGATCTTCAATAACATAGTTCTCCGCTTTCAGGAGTTCATTTTTTTTGTCAGCAATTTTTTTAGCGACAACATTCCATGCGAGATCTGCCAGGGTCAACACCCATTTGATATCATCCTTATCATACTCAATGAGTTTGTTGCCAACCCAGACAATCGCAACAATTTTATCATCACGCAAAACAGGGACAAGCACTTCGCGTCTGATTTCGGTATCTCCTTCTGGTATCCCTTTACGACTTTTGAAGGTGGCATAATCATTACGGATAACAGCTTTCTGTTCGCGCAGAACATCTGCCCATAGGCCAGCCTGGTCGACAGGATAGTGCTGAGACTCGCTTGTCTCTTTGCACATATTCTTTCTGGTGTTGGTTGACCCCGCCTGCATGGAGAGTGTTGTCTGGTCTTCGGCAACAAAGTGGAAGAAACTGATGGAGCTATTGGTCAATAATTCCATCTCATCAAGTGTCGTTTGCAGCAGCTCTTCTATCGAATGAGTTGCTTCCATCAGGATGAGAGCCAAATGGAATGAGGTGACAGTTTCGTATCGCTTGCGTTCGGTGATGTCCTGAATAATAGAATAGAGAAGATTCCTGTCGGCGATCTCTATCTTGCTGCTGAACACGTCAACATCACGAATAGAGTCGTTTGCCCTTCGGTGCTGGAATAAAAAGTGATTTTTTTCGCCTGATCTGCTTTGCTCCATGGCGGCCATTGTCTCTTCAGGGGGGAGCGTATTGATTTCCTGTATGTGCATTCGGCGGAGATGTTCGAGTGGCCATCCATAAAATTTTGCTGCTGCCGGATTGGCATCAATAATCTTGCCATCCTGCGGATCAGTGATCAGCATCACGGTATGATGGTTCTGAAACAGGGTGAGGTATTGCGTTTCGCTTTTCTGCAAATTTTCAACCCCTATCCGGTTTGCCTCTCTGGTGTGCAATACCGTCATTGCATAGGCCAGGTTGTCTGCCAGTGTTGTGAGAAGCTCCGTTTCCATTGAATCGAAGGCATCTGGATGAGGGGAATAAACCGTTAGTGCGCCAAACACCCTATTGCCCGCTTTCAAGGGTAAGCCAGCAACAGAGAGGTAACCACGTGATAACGCATCTCTTCGCCAAGGTTCGAAAAGCGGATCGTTCACTATATTGCGGGTAATCGATGGTTTTCCCTGTCGGATTGCAGTTCCTGTCGGGCCGAGTCCACGATCAACATTTGCCCAGGAGAGCTTCAAACTGTCCCGATAACCTTCATCAAAACCTGCATGAGCTAAAGGGCGAACACTTTTTGCCTTGTCCTGTTCCGCATAACCGACCCATACCATCAGATAACCGCCGATTTCAACGATGATGCGGCAAATTGCATCCAACAACTCCAGTTCATTATGGGCATGAAGCATGATCTCATTGCATTGACGTAACATCTGGAGTGTGCGATTCGACAGGATAAGGTCGTTCTCAAACTTCTTTTGCTCGGAGATGTCGCTTCCGAGAGCTATAAGCTGAGTCATCTTACCCCCTTTATCCGCTACAGGACAAAACACAAAGCGATTAAAGCGACCCTCTCGTTCCTCTTCACAGGTGATTTTTTTACCCGTACGAAAGGCTTCATCAACTTTTTTCCGGCACATTGCTGCCAGTTCTGGAGGAATCAAATCGTAAGCGTTTTTGCCGATGCACTCTTGCACCTGCCTGCCACAAATGAGGGCAAAAGCATGGTTGGTTTCAAGAATCGTACCATGACGATCGATAACAAATGAAGGTCCAAGGGTATCAAAGAGAGCGAGGAGGGTTTTATAGCGTTGCGCAAAAGAGCAGCAGCAGTCGTTTTTATGATCACTATTGTCCTTCATCGGGAATATCAAGATTCACCACGAGATTCGGCATTTAACGCACGTTAAACGATGTTCATTGGTCAAGCTTACCTTCATACAAAACCTTGTCTGATCAGTCAAATCACCCCAATCCTTGCCCCAGGAAGCAACACCTCAAATCCCGATAAGTGAGCCTGTCGTTCCCGCATAAACCCTGTACCACGCAGAGCATTATATGAATATATACTGTGATATTATTATATCCTCTTAACGTACTCCATGAACCCTTTCCTGAAGCGACCCCGATATTGATTGCAATCAACAGAGTTACATCTGGGAGAGGCAAGGCGAGTTCTTCATTGGTGGGAAAAGGCTGTGACGTTTGTGGAGAAGCGGCAGGTGTATATTCCAGTGTGAAGAGGAATGTACAGCCTTCGCCCACAACGGATTCAACCCATATATTGCCGCCGAGCATTTCGACGAATCCTTTGGTGATACTCGACCCGAGCCCGGCCCCTTCGTAGCCTCTGGTTAAGGTGTTGTCAACCTGATGGAATCGTTCAAAAACTTTTTCTTTCATTGCAATTGGTAAACCGATGCCTGAATCGATGACATAAAACTCAAGGAGCTTATCTTTTCTGGTATAGCCAAATTCTATGCCTCCCTTACGGGTGAATTTCAAGGCATTCTTGACGAGGTTGGTCAGAATCTGGTTCAGCTACAAGCATGAAGGTCATGCATAAGTTCATTGAGTGGCGTTTCGGACAGGTGTACTTTTGTCTCTTCGGCATCAATGCGTGAAATATCAATAAGATCATTAATCAGATTGAGCATCCGGTGCCCGCTTTTCTGAATGAGGCCGATATATTCAGCCATCTCCTCTCCGGACAAGTGAGGCTCTGTCAAAAGTGCTGAAAACCCGAGAATGCCATTCATCTCTTGAGGGAGATAGCCGAAAAGGTGTTCAGAGGCTGGCGAAATATACGTTAAGGCCCCGAGTGAGTCAGTAACAAAGACCATTTCTGCGAGTTGCTCGGTAATGGAGCGGAACTTTCTTTCACTTGTTTGTAATGCCTGTTCAGCAAGCTTGCGATCGGTTATGTCATTGATGATGGAGTAGAGCAGGGTTTTACCATCAAAGGTTATTGGGCAGCTGAAGACATCAACATCACGTATTGAGCCGTTGGCAAGGCGATGGCTGTATGACTGGTGGTTTTGTGCCGCTGTTTTGAATTTCTCCATTTGACTTATTACCTCTTCAGGATCCATCATAGTCAGATGCTACCATCACAAAACCGATAGAGGTAGCGGTTTTTAAATAATATGCCATCCTTTCCATGACCGACCTTCATGGTGAGCAAGTCCAAGCTTGCTGGCACCCATTCCTCCGCTTTTCGAATCTGTAGCATTATGATACCTCCATGGTTAAGGTTGATTCTTCTGATCAGCCAATGCGAACAGAGAGCATGGAGAGCGCTCCGCCTTCTATCCCCTCGACAGGAAAGCTGACCTGCTCGTGCTCTTTGCGTAAACCAAGAACATAGAGAAGAGGGAGAAAATGGTCGGGCGAGGGCACTGAAAGACGCGCATCCTTTCCTAGTCTCAAGTACTCAGCAAGTTCACGATCTTTTCCCTCAAGCATGAGTTTTCTTGTGGCGGATTCAAATCGAAGCGCCCATTCGAATGGCTGAACCTTTTTATCCTCCCATACATAGGCACGAAGGTTGTGAACAATATTGCCGCTTCCGACGATCAGCACTCCTTCATCCCGAAGCGGCTGAAGAAGCCTGCCAATCTGATAATGAAACTCGGGAGGCTTCCTTTCATCGACACTGAGCTGAACAACGGGAATATCTGCATCCGGAAAAACGTGACAGAGTACCGCCCAAGTCCCATGATCAAGACCCCGATGTTCATCGAAATGGACATCAAGCGGCTGGAGAAGTTTTTGCACACGCAGAGCAAGCTCCGGACTGCCCGGAGCCGGCCAGGTATACTCGAAAAGTTCTCTGGGAAACCCGTAGAAATCGTGTATGGTTTCTGGAGAGGTGTTGCCTGAAACCGCCATGTCGGGGCCGTACCAGTGAGCCGATATGGCAAGTATCGCTTTGGGTCGTGGGATACTTTGCCCGAACTTTTGCCAGCTTTCGGTGTAGGTGTTCGACTGAATCGCATTCATCGGATTGCCATGTCCAAAAAAAACGGCCGGCATTACCTCTCTCATTGCAGTGCTCCTTTATATGGATATAGTTCACAAATTATCAAGCATTCACAGCCAACTCCCTCTCCCCAGCACACCTCTTATTTTGGCTGCGACTTGATCAGTTCAACGTCCAGAGAGATGTTGACCTCTTCACCAACAGCAACTCCACCGGTTTCCAATGCCTGATTCCAGACAAGCCCGAAATCCTTACGGTTGATGGTTGCGCTTGCCGAAGTTCCGCGTCTTGTGTTACCCCAAGGATCCTTGCTCTCCTTTGAGAAGGGGTTGACAGTAAGAACCACCGATTTGGTAACGCCGTGGATCGTAAGATCTCCCGCAACCTTCAATGCTCCCTTGGCAGCCTTTGTCCATTTTTTTGAAACAAAGGTCAATGTTGGATATTTAGCGACATCAAAAAAATCTGCGCTTTTCAAATGTTCATCACGTTTCTGAACGTTTGTTTTGATGGAAGAGGCATCAATGGTGACATCGACCTTTGATTTTGTAATGTCTTTGTCGTTGATATCAACAATGCCGCTATACTTATTGAAATTTCCCTTGACGTGCGACACCATAAGGTGACTGACACTGAATCCAACATTTGAATGATCGGCATCAATGTTCCACTGAGTTGCTGTTGCTAATGACGGCAAAGCTCTTCAGCTGCAGAGCAGCAGAGTACCGGGATGTAGGGGAGGGTGAAGGAAAAAGTGCTTCCTGTGCCTTCTTGTGATTCGACGTGGATGGTGCCGCCGAGCATTTCGACATAGGCTTTGGTGATGCTCAAGCCGAGTCCGGAGCCTTCTATTTTGCTGGTCAGGGGGTTATCGACTTGTATAAATCGGTCGAAAATCTTTTCGTGCATGGCTGCAGGTATGCCGATGCCGGTGTCTTTGACGGTGAACTCAAGCATGCCGTTGTTTTTGGTATATCCGATGGCAATGCCTCCTTGGAAGGTGAATTTCAGGGCGTTGTTGATCAGGTTGGTGAGTATCTGGGTGAGTTTTGCGCTGTCGGTAGTGATGGTGCTTTCGCTGTCGGGTAGTGTTGTGGTACAGGTCATCTGCAACCCTTTTTTGTGGGTTTCGATCTTGAACATGGCGGTAAGATCGGTGAGAAGCTTGTTGATATTGGTGTCGGCCTGTTGCATGTTGGTCTCTCCGGCTTCAATGCGTGCTATATCGATGAGTTCGTTGATGAGGGTCAGGAGACGCTGGCCGCTTTTGTGGATGAGGCGGATATATTCGGTCGATTCTTCGTTGGTCAGTGCAGGGTCTTCCAAGAGTTCGGAAAGACCGAGAATACCATGCATGGGGGTTCGCAGCTCATGGGTGATGGTGGCAAGGAAGGCTGATTTCTGCCGGTCTGTCTCTTCGGCTTTGTCTTTGGCGGTGGTCAACTCATCATGCTTCTGTTTCTGTAATTTGATGACATCGTCACCGATTTTTTTGGCGACCATATCCCAGACGTGATTGGCTATGACTTCCAGCCATGCAATATCGTTATCACCATACTCTGTCTGCTTGTTGCCGACTCCGAAAATTGCCACTATTTTTCCGTCTCGGCTTATTGGAATAACCAGTTCGCGCTTGATTTCCGCGTGGCCTTCCGGTGTTCCTTTGCGATGCTTCAGTGTTGGATAATCATTATGGATAACTGCTTTTTTTTCTCGTACGGCATCTGCCCATACTCCGGCCTTGTCGAGCGGATAGTGCAGGCCTTTTCCTTCTGCCTTGCACATGTTCTGCAGGGTATTGGTTGAGACGGTCTGAAGCGTCAGGGTGTTCTGGTCTTCAGCAACAAAGAAGACAAACCCGATGGAGCTTTCGGTCAATTTTTCTGCTTCATCAAGGGTTGTGGTCAGCAGTTCTTCTATGGAATGCGTCTCTGCCATCTGGAGTATGCTCAGGCGGAATGCATTAATCTGCTCATACCGCTTTTCAAGGGTGACATCATAGATAATGGCATGAATCAAATCTTTTCTGCCATCATTGATTTTTGTACTGAGCACGGTTACATCACAGGGGGAACCGTCTTTTTTGTGATGTTGAAATGAAAACCTGTAACTCCCTGTGGAACGAACCTTTTCCAGATTGTTTTTTATGGAGTCAGATGCTATGGAGTTGATTTGTGCTATGTTCATACTTCTGAACTTTTGCAATGACCATCCGTAAAAGGCTACCGCTGCTTTATTGGCATCGACAATATTGCCGGTGTCTGGATCAAGAATTATGGTGATTGCGGCATTGCGCTCGAAGAGATTTCTGAACCGTTCTTCACTTTCTTTCAGTGCGATACGGCCTCGAAGCATTCTGATGCCAAATGCCAGGTTGTCAGCCATCGACATGAGTTGTTTTTTTTCGGCAGCATGAAAGGGGTTCGGGAGTTCAGAATAGATGGTTAAGGTGCCGAATACACTCTGGTCCGATAGCAGGGGGATGCTGTGAATTGAGGTATACCCTTGCTTTGTTGCCTCGGTTCGCCATGGGTCAAATTGTGGGTTTTCCTGTATATTATGTATGGTCGATGGTTGTCGGGTGCGGACTGCCGTTCCTGCTGGGCCTTGGCCAAACTTGTCATCTGCCCAGGATACCGTGAGTGTTTCGAGGTAGCCTTCCTCAAAACCTGCTTGAGCGACTGGTCGTATGCGTTTTTCTTGATCCTGTTCTGCATAGCCGACCCAGGCCATCCGGTATCCTCCGGTTTGCGTGATGATGTTGCATATTTTTTTCAGTAAGACCGTTTCATCCTGTGCATGCAGCAGTGCGTGGTTACATTGGTCACTCATCGCCAGCGCTCGATTCTTTCTCTCAAGTTCAGTTTCGGCATGCTTGCGTTCGGTAATGTCAATACCGACGCCGATAAGATAAGGGGATCCATCGATCATGATCCTTTTGCCGGTCATCAGGCGCCACTGTTCTGCAGGGGTTCCCTGAAGCATTAATCGGTATTCGCCAACTTTTTCACTGCCATTATTCAGGATATCCTGCATTTGTTCTATCACACTGGCTCGATCATCCGGATGGAGAGCGTCTAACCCAGAAGTCTCGGCCATCTCGGCATCGCTTTTGCCAAAGTTTATCGTTCGGCTTTGCTCGTTCCAGGCCACAAACTTTCCCTGGGCATCAAGGAGGTAAAAGGTGCCGGGAATAGCATTGATGGTCTGCTTATTGAAAAGCTGCTCTTTTTTCAGCAAATGTCCGATATCGGTAATGTCCTGCGCGATGATAAGGAGGCGGTCGATGGTCCCATCCTCGGATCTGTAGGGATAGATGGTGCTGCGTATCAGTTTCCCATGATCTTCATCATCAAAAGTGAGGGGACTGAAGTTCTGCACGGCCTCTTGCAGCATTTTCTTTCGTGCCGCTCCAACTTCCGGCGACAGAAAATCGAAAACACTCAGGCCAAAGAACTCTTCCGGGGTTTTATTGAACTTGGTAGAAAAGATATGATTGGCATCGAGGATAATGCCTTGGGGAGAAATAACAAAAGCTACATCCGGAAATGCATGAACTAAGG
>Ga0209083_1004118_pt1 | contig 11434 bp, 11 predicted proteins | sample AM7aDNAmetaG_FD_184132 | JGI IMG/M metagenome (GOLD analysis project Ga0209083, IMG submission 184132) | Freshwater microbial communities from Finland to study Microbial Dark Matter (Phase II) - AM7a DNA metaG (SPAdes) (version 3) | ecosystem: Environmental > Aquatic > Freshwater > Lake ...
GGTTACAATGTTTTTGTCTGGCAGGATGTGATGTCCCGCATAAGGGGCGGCAATAACACCTCCATGATCCGCATTTCTACCTCTCCGGTAAATTCCCTGAAAGAAGACTTTGACGTTCTGGTGGCCCTTGATCTGCTTGCCATAAAGCGAAATGCCCTGAAAGTGAAGGCGGGCGGATTCCTGATTTATGACGGGGAGAAACAGAGGGCGGAAGAACCCAAAGCCGGCTGGATCTCCGTGCCTTTTGAAAAACTCGCGGCAGAAGCGGGCGGCGACAAGATAATGATGAACTCCGTGGCTACCGGGGCGGTGCTATCGCTGCTCGGAGCAGAAGTAGTAAAAGAGTGTGAAGGCGTAATAACCGAGCTTTTCTCAAAAAAAGGTGAAACTGTTATTTCCGGCAACCTCCGGGCGCTCAAGTCGGGTATAGCGGCGGTAACGCCGGGTGTTTCAGGAAAGTTCATGCTGGCTCCCACCTTGAAAATAAATTCAAAAAATAAAGCGCTGATAAACGGCAGCGAGGCGCTAGGCTTGGGAGCGGTTTCCGCGGGCCTGAAGTTTTATTCCGGTTACCCGATGTCTCCCGCTACTTCAATAATGGAATATGTCGCGGCAAAAGCGCGCGAATACGGCATCGTTCTGGAACAGGCAGAGGACGAGATCGCGGCGATTAATATGGCTATCGGAGCGGGGTATGGCGGAGTCCGCGCAATGACCTGCACCTCCGGCGGCGGTTTCGCGCTTATGATAGAGGGTGTGAGCCTTGCCGGCATGACGGAAACCCCGGTTGTTATTGGTATCTCCCAGCGGCCCGGGCCCGCGACGGGTTTTCCGACAAGGACGGAACAGGGAGACCTCAATATGGTACTCTTCGCGGGGCATGGCGATTTTGCCAGAGTTGTACTGGCTCCTGCAACCGCGGCAGACGGCCCGCTGATTATGAGCAGGGCTTTTAACCTTGCGGAGAAATATCAGGTCCCGGTGTTTGTTCTCTCAGATCAGTATTATAATGACTCCAGTTTCTCGGTAGATTTAGCTGAGGTTAGAGTTGAGCCGGTAAACAGGGGAGGAGTTCTCGCGGAATTTCCGGGAAGTTACAACTATAAACGCTACGACTTGTCTGCCGGGCGTGTTTCGCCGCGCCTGATACCAGGCGCAAAAGACCAGGTTGTGTACGCGGACAGTGATGAGCATACCGAGGAAGGCCATATCACAGAATCCGCGGAGCTGCGTGTTCAAATGGTCGACAAGCGAGCCGGGAAAATCGCGGAGATAGTGCCCGATATGGAACAACCTTTTTACTTTGGAAGTGAAAACCCGGAAACTGTTCTCGTGAGCTGGGGTTCTTCCTTTGGAGCGGTTAAGGAAGCGGCAGACCTGCTGAACGCGTCGGGAAAGCCTGCGGGAATTCTTCACTTTACGAACATCTGGCCGCTGCCGGAAATAAAATTTAAGTTCAACGAATCAGCCGTAAAAAGCTTCATTTGCGCAGAGAATAATTATTCTGGGCAGTTCGCTGACCTGCTGGAAAAAAATACGAAACTGCGTTTCAGCGGGCGGATCTTAAGATATGACGGGCATCCTTTGACAGCCGAATACATTGTTGGAGGGTTGGAGGGTTAGAGGGTTGGAGGGTTGGAGGGTTAGAGGGTTGGATGCTTAAAGCAAGGTCAAAACCTCTACTTCATAGGTTCAGGGATGGGAAGATGTTTAATCCCGTCGTCTGAGCCTCCAAGCATCCGACCATCCGAGCATCATGTATAGAAAGTTTTTAAGCATCCAAGCATCCGACCATCTGAGCATCATGTTTTAAGGGGGGGGTATGGTTTTAGCAAGCGCATATAACAGCGCAGACGATAATGCCTGGTGCCCGGGCTGCGGCAACTTCGGCGTGCTTCAGGCCCTCAAACTGGCGTTGGCCGGTCTCAATCTGGAACCCTGGCAGGTTATTATGGTTTCAGGTATAGGGCAAGCTGCAAAGATACCTCATTATCTTAAAGTAAACTGTTTCAACGGCCTTCACGGCCGCACGATGCCAGCGGCGTTCGGCGCGAAAATGGCCAATCACAAAATGACGGTTATTGCGGCAGGGGGCGACGGGGATGCTTACGCGGAAGGCGGCAACCACTTCGTTCACGCCATGAGGCGCAACCCGGACATAACCTACCTGGTGCACGATAATCAGATTTACGGTTTGACTAAAGGGCAGGCCTCGCCAACGACAGGTTTGGGAACACTGACTGGAACTACTCCGTTCGGAAGCGTGGATATTCCGGAGAGCCCGCTCGCCGTGGCGGTTGCCATGGATTGCAGTTTTGTTGCGCGCGGTTTTGCCGGAGATATAGAGCATCTCTCGAAGATAATAGCAGCCGCCGTCAAGCATCGCGGTTTTTCCCTGGTTGATATTCTACAGCCGTGTGTCACGTTTAACAAGGTGAATACCTACCAGTGGTATAAGGAAAGGGTTTATAATCTTGACGAGGACGCGGCATACGATCCGAAGGACCGGAATAAAGCGTTCACAAAAGCGCTGGAGTGGGGCGACAGGATACCGACAGGCATTATTTACAAACGCGAACGCCCTGTATTTGAAGATTCTGTTTTTAAGCCGGCGGACAAGTCGCTTTCAAGGCAGCCGTTTACCCCGCCTGACTCTTTGGAATTGATGAGGAAATATGCCTAGAAAAATACAAGGTCTTCTCGAAAGGGCTGAGGGAAAAAGAGAGGCAGGAAATTTCAAAGAAGCTCTCCCTTTTTTTAGACAGGCGGTAAGGCAGAACGGTTCTTTTGAAGCGTTTTCGGGTCTTGCCGGTTGTCTCCGCCTGACAGGCGATTTCAGAGGAGCCATTGCAGCGTATAAAACCGCTCTGGAGCGGAGCGTCTGCGATGAGGAACAGAAAGCGGACACTTTTATGGGGCTGGGAATGGCTTGCCGCGGTTTGTCGGAATATGCCGCCGCCGGAAGATACTTTTCAAAGGCCGCGATAAGTTATAAGGCGTCCGGCGACTGGCCGGGTTTTGCATATTATTGCTGGTGCCAGGGCGGGCTTCGAAGAATAACCGGCGACCTTCGGGGAAGCAGAAGACTTTTCATGCTCTCGGTGAAGTTTTACGGCCTGCTCAAAGATGAGAGCGGAAAGGCGTACGCGCTTGCCGGCCTTGGCGGTATCCTCAGGATGTTGGGTGATTTCAGCGACTCTTTTGCCTGTTACAGTAAGGCTTCTGTCATTTTTAGAAAACACGGGGACAGGTTCGGATTTGCTTACTGTAATTGCGGTATGGGCAGCGCTTCCAGGATGCTTCTCAAACCGGCAAAGTCTGAAGCTTTCTACAAGATTGCGCTCTTGAATTACCGCGGCATCAAAGACGAGGTAAACATTGCTTTTGTGCTCTGGGGCTACGCCAACACGCTTATTCTTTCCGGGCGGTTGACGGAAGCAAAGAGGCGCCACATTGAGTCCGCAAGGTTGTTTCTCAAGCACAAAGATAAAAGAGGCATGGTTTACGCCCTGCTCCAGAAAGGCGAACTCGAGAGAAATAGCGGAAATCTTCTAGAAGGCGCCCGGTGTTTTAGAGCTGCCGGCATGAGAGCCAAAGCTCTTGGCCTTAAATTTGAAGCCCTTCACGCGCAAACCGGACTTTTCTTCTGTAAAAAAGCGAAAAGCCCTTATAAACAATATGCTAAACTCGGCAGTAAATGGCACCGTGTTTTAAAAAGAAACACCGCGGTTATCCTTGATTTCCCTTGATTTTTCCCCTCTTTTTTTATAAAATACACACCTATTATGAGAGCAATAGTCCTGGCCGGCGGAAAGGGTACGCGTATGAAGTCCCCCCTTCCAAAGGTTCTACATAAAATATCGGGAAAACCGATGATTAGTTACATTCTCGACAGCTTGCTGTCCCTGAAAGAAATGGACAGGATAGTCGCTATAGTAGGCTACAAACGGGCTCTTGTAAAAATGGTTCTGCCGTCCGGCGTCAAAGCGGCAGTGCAGAAAAAAATGCTTGGAACGGCAGATGCGGTAAAAGCCGCTATCCCGGCGATGAGAGGCTACCGCGGCGATACGCTTATCGTTTGTGGCGATACGCCCCTCATTACAAGGAAGACTATCTCCGCGCTGATGGGTTCTCACATCGGCGGCATGAACGATGTTACGATAGTTACAACAGTCCTAAAGGAACCAACCGGCTATGGCCGCATAATCAGAAACAAGAGCGGCGCCGTTAACGGCATCGTAGAGGAAAAGAGCGCGACGCCGGCGCAGAAGAAGATCAAAGAAATAAACTCGGGCATCTACTGCTATGACTGGCCGAAGCTGGAGTACGCCCTCTGCCGGATTAAGAAGAATAAGCTGAAAGGCGAGTACTACCTGACTGACGCGATAGAAATATTCAAGAAGAAAGGTTTCAAGATAGGGACTTATACTGTTGCCAACCCTTCCGAAGTAATGGGAGTGGATGATTTGAAGCGTCTTAAGACGGCTCAAAAGTACTTTAGTCGGAGGAAAAATGTTTGACGCCAAAATAAAAATCTTCGGCGGCACGGCAAATCCCGACCTCACAAAAAAGATCTGCAGGCACCTGCGCATAAAAGAGAGCCGGATAAGCATAAAGAAATTTCCGGACGGCGAGATCTGGGCGAAGATAGACGAAAATGTCCGGGGGGCAGACTGCTACCTTATCCAGCCGACATGCGCTCCGGTAAACGAGACATTGATGGAATTATTGCTGATGATAGACGCTTTTAAACGGTCTTCCGCGAAAAGAATCACTGCGGTTATTCCCTATTACGGATACGCGAGACAAGACAGAAAAGATCAGCCCAGGGTGGCTATCAGCGCCAAGCTTGTAGCAAACCTTTTAACATCGGCCGGCGCGAGCAGAGTGGTGGCGATGGACTTGCACGCCGCTCAGCTTCAGGGTTTCTTTGACATCCCCTGCGATCATTTGCAGGCGGAACCGGTCTTGACCAGATATTTTGTAAAGAAAAAGATCCCCGACCTCGCGATCTGCGCTTCAGATATGGGCGGCGTAAAAATGGCCAGGAGTTTCGCCGAGCGGCTTGGCTGCCCGGTGGCAATAGTTGATAAGAGGCGCTACGGTTCAACTCATGTGGAAGCGCTTAATTTAATAGGAGAAGTCACGGGCAAGAATGTGCTCATTCCGGACGATATGATCTCCACGGCAGGTACGATGTGCGAGGCAGCGCTTTTCTTGAAGAAAAAGGGTGCAAAAGACGTTTATGCCTGCTGCACGCACCCGGTGCTTTCAGGGAGCGCTGTCGAAAAATTAAACAACTCGGTAATCAAGGAAGTTGTCGTCACAGACACCATACCGCTCAACGAGGCGGCTAAGGGCGTAAACAAAATAAAGGTTGTTTCTGTGGCAGAAGTTCTTGGGGAAGCCATCAGAAGCATTCATAATGAAACATCGGTCAGCAGGTTGTTCAGGTGATAATTTTTAGGGAGTCAACTGCGGTTATCTGCGCGATCAGATGAAATTGGAGGAAGTAAATGGAAAAAGTAGATTTGTCGGCTAAAGTCAGGGAGAGTAAAGGTAAAGGCGCGGCGCACCAGTCACGCGTGAATTCTTTTGTTCCGGCGGTCCTTTACGGAAAGAAGAGGGAACCGGAAATGCTCACGCTCGTGGCGAAGGACATTCAGAAGATTATGCATTCCAAAGCAGGAATGAATATGCTGCTGAACATCAAACTTGATGGCAAAGGCGAAGAGATGGCAATGCTCAAGGAAGTTCAGGTCCATCCGGTCAGCGGAAACCTAATACATGTCGACCTGTATTCTGTCAACATGAATGAGCCGATAGACGTTAAGGTCCCGGTTATCATCAAAGGCGAAGCGCCCGGCGTGAAACTCGGCGGTATCCTCGAGTTCCATCTGCGTGAAATAGACATCAAGTGTCTCCCGGCGAAATTGCCAGAGTCCATTGAAGTTGACATTTCCGCGTTAAACCTCGGCGACACCGTCCATGTTAAGGACCTCAAGGTCGCGGAAGGCGTAACCATCAAGGACGATCTTAATGAGACAGTCCTTCTGGTTTCAATACCCAAGGTTGAAGAAGAAGCTGCCGCTCCCGCCGAAGGCGCTCCGACAGGCCCTGAAGTTATCGGCGAGAAGGAAAGGGAAGAGAAGAAGGCTGCAGCAGAAGCTGAAAAGGGCGGGGCAGCGAAACCTGACGCCAAAGCCGAAGGAAAGAAAGAAGATTCCAAGAAGTAATATAAATAAATCGGAATGGCAGGCTAATGAAACTTATTATCGGCCTCGGAAATCCCGGGAAAGAGTATATCGGGACGCGGCATAATGCCGGTTTCGACGCGGCAGACTCGCTTGCGGGTATCCTGAATATCAAGGCAACAAGAGAAGAATGTTTCGCGGTTCTTGGCGGGAACGGCTCAGTCGTTCTCGCCAAGCCGCAAACTTATATGAATCTAAGCGGCGAAGCTGCCGTCTGTCTTTCAAAGAAATTCTCCGCTACTGCAAAAGAAATAATTCTACTGCACGACGAGCTGGACCTGCCTCTTGGAACCATACGGGTAAAACAGGGGGGTGGAAGCGCCGGGCACAAGGGCGTTCAATCCTGCATTGAAAAACTCGGGACAAACGAATTTACCCGGATTCGCATAGGCATCTCTTCCGCCGATAAGAAGTCTGATACGGTGAGTTTTGTCCTTTCCAGGTTCACAAAAGAAGAAAAAGATTTCTACCTGAAATCTATTGAACAGGCAGCCCTGGCGGCGCAGTTCTTGCTCGCTGGTACGGTTGAAGAGGCTATGAACAGGTTCAATAGATGAAAAAAAACATTCCTTTGTATATTGTGTACACACTCGGCATCGTGCTGGCGGCAGTTCTTGCCATAAACCTCGTTCCCTTCAGCTCCTTCCGGGTTAGTACTTCAGATTCCGTTCCGGTCACGGCTGCAGCGTATGCCCGGCCCGATATTAACACCGCTACTTCCAGGGAACTTGAGTCTGTGGAGGGCATTGGCCCCGTGACCGCTGCCGCAATAATCAAGTACCGCGAAAAGCACGGGCCTTTTGAAAATATGGATGCACTTGTCAAAGTCTCAGCGCTGACACAGGCCAGATTGAACAAACTAAGATCAAAATTTAAAGCGGGTAATATATGACAATCAGCGAGCAAATAGTAGGTAAGAGCCAGGCCATTAAGAAGGTCTTCAACGCCGTTGCCAGGGTTGCCCCCACAGACAGTACTGTCCTTATAACAGGGGAGACCGGCTCGGGGAAAGAAGTAATGGCCAACGCTATTCACAGGTTAAGTAAACGGGCGGACGCACCTTTTGTGGCCATAAACTGTTCAGCTATTCCGGAGAATCTGCTTGAAAGCGAACTTTTCGGCTATAAGAAAGGCGCGTTTACCGGAGCAAATGCCGATAAACGCGGCTTGCTTGAAGAAGCCAATCAAGGCACGCTCTTTCTCGACGAAATAGGCGATATGAATCTTGCGCTTCAGGCGAAGCTGCTTCGAGTTCTTGATGATGGTCAGGTCAGGCGCGTTGGGGACACCGAAACCAAGAAGGTAAATGTAAGAATAGTAGCCGCTACGAACAAAAACCTCCGGAAAGAGATCGAAGCGGGAAGGTTTAGGGAAGATCTCTTCTTCAGGCTCAACGTTGTAATGCTCAATGTCCCGCCGCTGCGCGACAGAAAAGAGGATATCCCGGCCCTTATCCGTTCTTTTCTTGAGAAGTACAACAATGAGAGCGGCAAGGATGTTTTAAGGATATCCGACGAAGCGCTCGCGGTGCTTATGAATTACGATTATCCGGGAAACGTCCGCGAGCTGCAAAACACCATTAAACACGCGGTAGTCTTCTCTGATAATAATATGATTACTAAATCCTCTCTGCCTCCGTCTATTCCAGGGCAGCCGCTGCTTTCTTCCGGAGATTCTGTCCGTGTTGAAACGCTCATTAAAGGCGGGAAGTTTATTAAAATATCTGAAATTGAAGAGAAGCTCATTTCCGAGACGCTTTCCCTTACCGGAAACAACCACACCGTCGCGGCAAGGTATCTCGGGATTTCGCGTTCAACCTTGTGGAGAAAAATGAAAGAGTATGGCATGGAATGACTTCAGTCGATTACGCTGATTAGAAAGAGATATTACGCAGATTAGGAATTGATTGAACATTGCCGGCGGGCAAAGCCGGAGGGATGAGTATGAAAGCGAAAAAACTAAACAAGGAAACAGTAACCTTGAAAGACGGACGCTACCTTATATATTACTCCTGGACGAAGGGGAATACGGGTGGAAGGCAGAGGACGGAAGACAGAGGGCGGAAGACAGAGGGCGGAAGACAGAGGGCGGAAGACAGAGGGCGGAAGACAGAGGGCGGAAGACAGTAGACTGAAGACTGAAGACAGAGGGCAGAAGACCGTAAAGCTTAACCGGAATAATTGAAAGACAGGATAACAGGGGGCAGAGATGGCGGCTAAAGAGCGCGTGGTTGTGACGGGCGGAGCCGGATTCATTGGTTCGCATATTACCGACTTGCTGATAAGGAAAGGCTATGAGGTAGCGGTTTTTGATGATTTGAGCACGGGAAAGAAAGAGAACATTAATCCGAAAGCCAAATTTACGCGGGTGGATATCGCTTCTCCGGCGCTGCTTTCCGCCCTGAAGAAATTCTCGCCTCAATACATAATACACGAAGCGGCGCAGATAAGCGTTTCACGGTCTGTAAGGTTCCCTCTGGAAGACGCCAGGGTTAATGTTACCGGGGCGCTGAACCTTCTGGATTACGCCGCCAGGAACAAAGTTAAGAAATTTATTTTTGCCTCTTCAGGCGGCACAGTCTACGGGAAATATCCGGCGGATGAAAACTGCCCCCTTGACCCGATTTCTCCGTACGGCATCACCAAAGCGGTTATGGAATGGTATCTCAGATTTTATCATAAAGAGTACGGGCTGAGGTATACTTCACTGCGCTATTCCAATGTCTACGGGCCCAGGCAGGACCCTCACGGCGAAGCCGGAGTGGTGGCAATTTTCTGCAGAAAACTCCTTGCAGGCGAAGCCTGCGTTATAAACGGCGACGGGAAATACATAAGGGACTATGTTTATTGCAAAGATGTCGCAAGGGCCAACTTTCTGGCTCTTAGATCTTCCGCGACAGGAGGGCTTAATATCGGGACAGGCATTTCTACCGATGTTAATCAGCTTTACTCCAAAATCGTCAAAGTGCTCGGAATAAATACGAAAGCAAAATACGGGCCTCACCGGGCGGGGGATCTTCGGAAGAGCCTGCTCGACTGGCGGAAAGCAAAGAAAGCGCTCGGCTGGAAACCTCTTACCGGGCTGGATGAAGGTATAAGCGAGACCGTCGGATTTTTCAGGTCAGAATTGAACTAAAAGCAGCAACATTTCCGGAGGAAATTGCTATGTCAGAACTCAGATGGAATCCGATGATGGAGGAGTGGGTAATTACTGCCACCCACAGGCAGGACCGCACGTTTCTGCCGCCCGCCGATTTTTGCCCGCTCTGTCCTACCAAAAAAGGGAAGTTTCCTACTGAGATACCCTCTGGATCTTATGAAATTGCCGTTTTTGAGAATAAGTTTCCGTCTCTTCAGCGGAACGCTCCCCTCCCGGCTGTAAAACCGACAAAACTCTCACCGGTAAAGCCGGCGAGAGGCATATGTGAGGTTGTTGTTTTTACTTCAAAGCATGCCGCGACACTTGCCGGCCAACCGGTTGCCGAGATTTACAAGCTGGTAAAGGTTTGGAAGGACAGGTATGAAGATCTGGGCCGCAGGGATTTCGTAAAATATGTTTTTATCTTCGAGAATAAAGGCGAGGCAAACGGAGTTACACTTCATCACCCGCACGGCCAGATTTACGCTTTCCCGTATATCCCGCCAAAAATTGAGAAAGAACTTTCCGCCGCTAAAAAACACAAGAGTGAAACGGGACGCTGCCTCTTCTGCGACATAATTAAGCAGGAAAAGAAAGACGCCAAAAGGATTGTCTGCGAGAACAAGGAGATGACTGCCTTCATACCTTTTTACGCAAGGTACCCTTACGAAGTTCATATAATGTCAAAAAAGCATCGCGCTTCTTTGGCGGAATTCACGGAAAATGACCTGCAGGGCTTCGCGGAAATATTGAAAACACTGCTGCTTAAATATGACGGGCTTTTCGGAATTTCTTTCCCATATATTATGGTAATGCACCAGGCGCCGACGGACGGAAAGAAGCATACTTCCTTCCACTGGCACATGGAGTTTTACCCGCCTCTCCGGACCGCGAAAAAACTGAAGTATCTTGCGGGATGCGAGGCGGGAGCGGGTTCGTTTATTAACGACACGCTGGCGGAGGAAAAAGCCGCTGAGTTGCGGAATGTGAAACCGAAGAGAAGGGGGAAAGCGTGAAGGAGAATATTGCCGCGCTAAAGAAGCGTTTTAGGGAGCTCTATCCTTCCGCAGGGGAACCGCGTGTCTTCGCTGGTCCGGGAAGGATAAATGTTATCGGCGGGCATACCGATTACAACCTGGGGTTTGTTCTTCCTTGCGCAGTTGACCGGGAAATACTCGTCGCGGCGTCAGTCAGACAGGACGATATTCTGTCGCTCTATTCAGTTGATTACAAAGAGTCCTTAGAAGTGAAACTAGGTTCGCTTAAGTTCAGCGAAAATCAGAAATGGGCGAATTATCTCATGGGAGTATTCAGTGTTCTGCTCGAGGACGGCTTTAAACTTAAAGGTATGAACATAGTTTTTGGAGGTAATATCCCGCAGGGAGGAGGCATGAGTTCCTCCGCGGCGCTCGAAGTGGCTGTCTGCACGGCAGTTCGGGCGATGCAGGGCCTTAAACTAACAGATATTGAACTCGTGAAGTCCTGCCAGAAAGCGGAGAACAAATTTGTCGGGGTAATGTGCGGTATTATGGATCAGTTTGCGTCGGCTATGAGCAAGAAGGGTCACCTCCTTTTTCTTGACTGCGCTGACTTGAGTTTTGAACTGATTCCGATGAAGTTTGCGGATATTTCGTTCTTCATCGCTGATACAAAAAAAGAGCGCACTCTTGCCGGCTCCGAGTATAATCTCAGGAGGCAGCAGTGCACGCAGGCGGCGGAAATATTCAAAAAACTTGACCCAAAAGTCAGGGGCCTCCGGGATGTGAGCATAGAAGTATTTGAAAAGAATAAGGGTAAAGTTCCGCTCCCGGCCCGCAAGAGGGCTGAGCATGTAATCTACGAGATAGACAGGGTGAAGAAAGTCGCGGAAGCGCTGAAAAGGAACGATCTCGAAGCAATAGGCGTGATTCAGCGGGAATCTTTCCGCAGCATGAGGGATATCTTTGAAATAAGCTGCCCGGAAATAAACGCCATGGCGGATATTTCCGACAGCGTTGAAGGCGTTTACGGCACCAGGATAATCGGCGGGGGTTTTGGAGGAT
>Ga0209083_1004119_pt1 | contig 11434 bp, 14 predicted proteins | sample AM7aDNAmetaG_FD_184132 | JGI IMG/M metagenome (GOLD analysis project Ga0209083, IMG submission 184132) | Freshwater microbial communities from Finland to study Microbial Dark Matter (Phase II) - AM7a DNA metaG (SPAdes) (version 3) | ecosystem: Environmental > Aquatic > Freshwater > Lake ...
AGCTTCTTGTCGTAAAGAAATGGATGGAAAGTTGTATTGCGTTTCATGTGACGATTTCGTGGATTCTTTCAAAATTTATTTCTGTTAATTTTCAAATTATTACAATAATTTGAATTTACTTGCTCTTTTTAGTCTTTCTGCTCTTACTCTTACTCTTACTCTTGCTCTTTTTAGTCTTGCTCTTGCTCTTTTTAGTCTTACTCTTGCTCCTAAATTTAAATTTAATCATTACTTTTCCTTCCTTTCCGATTTTTTCCATTAATTTTGATATTTGTTGATGCGTCAAGTCTTGGATTTGTTTCGGAAGACTATTGAACCAGACTATATCTGCAACTTCTTGTTCAGTTTTAGGTTTGGCTTTTCTGATAGTCACGTTTTTAAATTCTGTTGCCAATTCTTCAATGATACGAGGTGATTCGTCGTTTGGGTCAGAAAAAGTAATTTCATCTACTATAGGAAGAAAAAGTCTGAACATTTCTTTTAGATCTACTTTACTATCACTAAAATCAACTTTTTTTGTGCCTTCTTTTAAAACTTTGTCACGATATTGTGATAGTGTTATACTTTCAGCTGCCATTTATTATTAGATAATAATTGCATTTTCCAAATAAGTTTTGTAGACTGAACGTAATGTATCTTTATCAAACGTGTAGTGGCCATTTATACCAGACATACGATTTATTTGGTTTCGTTCGTACCTCTTGCTTCTTTTGTCGATTATATATTCTTCTCCCAATATATCATAATGTTTTAGCAAAAAAGATTCTGAACTGTAAACAATATGACCTTGTGGAAAACATAAATGGGCGCCATACCAAAATTCAATGCTTGACACTTCTGGATATTTAAAGCAAATTCGTTTGGACATATTTTCATCATAAAATCCCTTTTTGATTTCGAATAAGTCAATGTCGCTACAATCAAATTTTTTGCTCTCACCGACCATATTAAAACCTTTCGTGGTAATAATTGTTGTCCCTTTTCGATCCTCTTCTTCCAATTGTTCTTCTGTCATATCAAGCCATTCGTCCATGTCACACATGATTACCCAACCTTTATCCATGTGCTTTTTCCATAGATGACTTCGTAATCCAATCAGTAATACCTCATCTTGTTGTCCGTTCGAATCGTACTTTACGATTTTACATCCTTGTTCTTCGGCGATGGAGACAGAACGGTCTGTACTGTAATTGTCGAAAATGGTAATTTCTGCATTTGGAAAATTCTTTTTATAATGACGCAGTGTATACGGCAATATAACTTCTTCGTTGTAACATAATAAAAATAAATGAACTTTCATTTTAATATTTACTGATTCTTTAAATAATTAAATTTTAGTGAATAATTTACGTATCCACAATCTTTGAAAACTCCGAGTAATCTATACTGTTCTGACGCGTCTCTACTTGAACGATACAATTTTTTGTGAATAGAAGGATCTCTCATGATTTTTAAGAATGTATCTATTTTTTCTTTGTATTCTGGATTGTTTTCTACGTCTGTTAAAGAAATAAAATCGTATTTCTTAATAATGTAAAGTGTAGGTGATATTCCTTCTTTCTTTTTAAATGGTTGGTCTAGAAAATATTTAAAATTTGTGCGCAAACAATAATCAATGTAAGGAGATACTATCCAATCGAAAGGGGACGGTGTTCGTATTCCCATCTCTTCAAGTTTATTTGCAATGGAACAATCGTACCCCAATGAAATGTTCATTTATTATTAATTAAAATTTTGGTATAATAAATGAAAAGAAAATCGGTTGAATCTCCAAATTTACAGAAATTACAACGTTTAAAATTACTTGAACCAAAAGGTAAGAAAAGACGCACTGGCTTTTTAGTAAACGAGATTTTCAGAGAACGTATTCCATATAACAGACATAACGAAGAAATTATTGTTAACGAAGATGTTTACACGTACCAAAAAGATAAACCAAAAAACGTAATTCATCATAGAGAAAGTCAAGACTATATCGATGAAGACGATGATTACGTATTTGAAGCGTATACGGTGCAAACACATGACGATTCTCCACCAGAAGTGTTTGATTTCTGTTATCGTGTAGGAACTTTTGATATAGAATGTTACAAAAAAGATGAATACTCGGAAAACCAATATAAAGGATGGACATTCACAACCTTTAAACCTAAAAGACTTTTTGAACCTGAAGTATATCCTGAACCCCCCATCGAACCTATAGAAAAACCACTCTCACAAGAGCTGCTTCAAACTCCAACACAATACTTTTCCGATTTTAAGTCAAAATCGAAATCGAAAAAATCAAAGTCAAAAAAGTCAAAGTCAAAATCGAAATCGAAGTCAAAAAAATCAAAGTCAAAATCAAAGTCAAAAAAGTCAAAATCAAAATCGAAAAAGTCAAAATCGAAAAAGTCAAAATCGAAAAAGTCAACGTCGAAAAAATAAATCAACCTTCGTAAACCTTATCAATATCTTTGCAATATTCGGCAATGGCTTTCAATTTAGAAAGACCAATGTGCCCATCTCCGATGTATTCATGTCTATCGACACAAGAACCACATTTTCCCTTTGAATCATTCAAGTGGATCAAACTAATTCGTTTCGGATCAACATTTTTGATGTATTCCAAAGGATCGTATCCGCTGGCAAAAACGTGACACGTGTCAATGCATATACGCAATTGCTTGAATTCATTCACAAAATCAACGAATTCTTCAAGATCTGTAAGCGTTTCGGTTCCTTGTCCAGACGGCGTCTCTAACAATAAAGGGCAATCGTAACCGGATTCAAGAACTTTCAGGATATTGTTTCGCATAATTTGAATCGCTTCTTTCTTATCACGATCCGTATACTTTCCAGTATGCACAACAACTCCTTTAAATCCGCCTTTACTAGCATATTCTAGATTTTTTATCAATAAATCGACAACTTTTTGGTCATCGTTGCACAAATTGATGATGTACTGAGAATGAACGTAAATGGATGCATTTTTAGATTCGATAAATGCTCGTGTCTCCTCCAATTCTTTCTCGGATATTACCATTTTATTGACTTTTGGGCTACCTAGGAAAATTTGGTACGGGATAGCGTAAGTTGGCAAAGATGTCAACGAATCAACTAATTTCTTTTCCTTTTTGATGTGATACCCAACTTTATGCGTTATAAAAAACATTTTATTATAACTACGAAATTATTTACGAATACTTATAACAGGAGTATTTCTTGGAACGAATTGATCTTTTAAAGCGTTTTTGCGTTCAATTTTATCACGTTTTTTTTCAAGTCTTTTTTTAATTAAATTTTGTATGTTTTCCAATTCGGCATAGGATAACATTGGCATTTTTTGTTTGATTGGCGTCTTTGGAATCTTTTTTGGAACTCGATCAACTTTTTTGAATTTATTAGGTGACAGAGGTGAAAAAGGAGATGCAGGAGATTTTAAACGTCTAGGCGATTTTAAACGTCTAGGAGGTGTTTTCACACGAACAGGCGATTTAAAACGTTTGCTGTACTTTTTAATGTACTTTTGGCGACCTGTAATCGTAGTCAAATCGTCTTCGTCCGGATCAATCAACATAAAACATTTATTTTTCTTACAGATACAATTTACAGGACAATTTTCACTTTTTCGACATTCAAAAGGTTCTTCGTTTTGAAAATAGATGTAGACTTTATTTTTGTCAAATTTTTTAAGTGGACTTTTAGAAAATAATTTATCTGACATCTTTATTTAAATAAAAAAATAGTTATAAAATGTTACTAGAATTAGTAATGATTGTGAAAAATTCAGGTGAAATTTTACGTAGTTGTCTGAAAAAAAACCGAACTCACATTGATTATTGGACAATCGTTGATACCGGATCAACTGATAATACCCCAGACATTATTAGAGAAGAAATGAAGGGTATTCCTGGCCAATTGCATTTTTGTGAATTTACTACATTCGCAGAAACTCGTAATAAAGCATTCGACCTTTCTCCGAAAAAATGCAAGTACATGATTGTTCTCGATGATAGTTATGAAATTGGTAATCCCGAACAATTGCGTTCTTATCTCCAAAAAACCAATGCAGATGTAATCAGTTTAAAAATAGGGTACCAAACAAACGGGATCTTATCGGATTTGTACCATTCGTTCCGCATTTGCAAAACGTCAGCCAATTTGAGGTACATGTATCGTATACACGAACATCTGAATATTCCAAGTAAAACGAAGCCGGAATTTATCGACGAAAAAAAATTTTATATCATTGATTATTCGGTCGAAGAACATCAACAACGTACGGGAGCTCGTCTCCAAAAAGATATCGAATTGTTATTACTGGATCAAGTAGATTACCCCAAAGAACCTCGCATCGTTTTTTATCTGGCACGAACCGCTTTAAAAATGTGTAAAGTAGATGAAGCACTAAAATACAATAAAAAATTGCTTGAAATGACAAATAACAAGGAGTATACGTTCTTTGCGGAATACCATACGGCCATTGTCAATTACCATAAAACAAATGATACGCAGAAATACGAACTGAAGATGTTGGATATCCAAAAGAGGTACACCGATCGCGCCGAACCGAGTTTTAGGTTGGCGGCATCGCTTTACAAGAATGGAAATCTGAAACAAATTGAAAAAATTCTCAACAATTTAATGAGATGTCCTTTGCCTCAACTTGGAATGACAAATTTGGAGTACGAAATCTACCAATACAGTATACCTTATCTTTACGCAGAAGTTAAATTTAAGCTTGGAAAAGTTGAAGATGGTGTACCCGTATTGAAAAAAATGTTGGAACATTATCCCAACGACCAAAAATTGTTAAACATGAAATATGCCGTATGCGATAATTTGGATAAGGGTAGAACTCGTCTTGCTCCTAAAACGTTGGCTATACATACCGGAAAATTGTCTTTTAGTTGGAATCCGAGTAATGTCAACCAGAAGATTTCCGGATCGGAGATTATGGCCATGAATCTTGCAAAAGAATTCCGAGATTTAGGGTACAGGGTATTTATTTTCGGCTGTTTTGAAGATGAACATAACAATTACCAAAGCACAATTGATGGAATTCAGTACATCGATTCTTCCTACTTTTCGGATTTTTGTTTGACGTACATCATCGACCAGTTAATTGTTAGCAGATTCATTGATTGTTTGGTTTATTACGATAATGTAAAGAGCGTTTATTTGTGGGTACACGATGTTTTGCCACACGGTGACTTGAATTATATGCAATTTCATCAGACAAAATTCAAAGGATTCATTTGTGTTTCCGAATGGCAAAAAGAGTACATTATCAAACATACGGGAATCGATGAAAAATCAATTTATGTCTCTCGAAATGCAATTTACCCAAAGAGATTTAACAAGAATGTTGAACGCACTCCGTACCGATTCATTTTCACAAGCGACCCAATACGCGGACTTGGAAATTTCGTTGACATGATTCCGCTCATCAAAGAAAAGTATCCCTTGTCTACCTTTTACATCTTTGGGAAAATTGACCAAATTAGCACGGAAACAATGACATACTTGAAAACTATGGATTACGTATTTGTATCACCGCGTGTTTCACAGGACCAACTTGCAACTGAATTGCAAAAATCCGACGTTTGGTTGTACCCGTCCGAATTCCTGGAGACGTATTGCATTAGCGCGGTAGAGGCGATGGCGGCTGGTTGTCTGGTTGCAACAGTTGATTTGGCGGCATTGCAAGAAATTGTGGCAGATCGAGGGGTACTGGCTTCGTACGATAAGAAAAATTTATTTGAGGAGTTGTGTCGTGTAATGGATGATCAGAAATTGAAGGACGAAATTATAGAAAGGGGGTACGAATGGGCGATGAAACAGGATTATTACAGTTTGGCATTGGAATGGAAAAAAAAATTGTTTTGAAATCTTTTTTATAATAAATGAGCAAAAAATCGGAATCTAAATCGAAAAAGGTAGCTGTATGCATTTACTATGAAGATGGTAAAAAATACATTTTGACAGGTTCAAATAGTTACTGGATTACAGATGAGAAGAGATACAAGTATCTCCAAAAGGACGAAAAAGTGAAAATTTCTTTAGCAAAAGAAGTGGATATGTTGAGATGGTTCAAAAATGCGTTGGGTGTATTTAACAATTATTTTTCAGATTATTGCAAGAGAGAGAGCAAGAAATTGAAATTCAAAATTCATTACGATGACATTAATTTGAAAGTGGTTGAAAAAGAAAATGAGAATGAAGTGATTGTTTCTACAAATTTCAGAAAGAAACGTGAGGGGGTGGGAAGTTACCGTTCAATCATAAAAGGCGACAAGGAAAATTACGAATCATCTATTGATGCTGTTATCAGAGAAGTGAAAGAAGAGTGTGGATTTTCTGTAGATCCTAGTAAACTTCATTTTTTGTGTAAAGAAAAGTATGACAAGAAATACCATGACATTTTTATTTTAAAAGTCGATAGTGAACAACGAAAGAAAATTGAAGATTTAATAAAAGACAGAGAGAGTAAATTTCACGGAGAATTGTTTGACATGAAGTTTACAGATGTTCAATTGATTACAAAAGAAGGGGGGTTTAATGATATTACGGTTGAATCTAAATTATTCTGAAAAGTTCAATTCTACCATTTCAATTCCATAAAGTTTATCAAATCTTCTGTAGTAAAAAAGTAAGAGTCGCCAAAACGTTCGACATGAACATTATTTTCTGCTAGTAATGGTTTTATTTTTTCTAAATTAATTTCAATCCTTTCAATGGCTGTCTTTTTTTTGCCTTTTTCATGGATATCTTTTTGTGGATCAAAAGATATTTTGTATCCATTTAATTAATAAAATATTAATTAATAAATGTTATTTCATAAATTGTGTAAAGAATACATTGAAATACATAGAGGATTGTTTTATTCATTCGTTGTCATTTCTGCAATTGCTTACATCCTCAAAATTTTGGTAACGCCATTGATTTACTCAAATATCATGGACTTATCAGACGATAATTTCATATCAATTATTAAACAAATTTTTGTATTGTGGTTTATCATTGGCGTAGTTTACATTGTCAAAATCAAACTAGAAAATCAATTATTTCCTGAATTTCTCTCATTTGTTCGCCAACGTCTTCTCCGCCTTTTCCTTGAAAAAAACAAAACTGATTTTAATGAATCCAGCGTATCTTCAGATATCACTCGAATTTTTGAAGTTACCAGATACATGAAAGATATCTTTTATTGGACGACACAATACATCATTCCAATGTTCATACTCTTGTTCTTTATTAACGGCTATTTCCTGTGCAAAATACCGGCTCTCGGATGCATGAATATTTTGTGCAATACCGTCTTTATAAGCTATATAATGTACCAATATCCTAAATTGGTTGAAAAATCGAATCAGCGTGAAACGAGTTACATGGAAATGGTGAAAAAGTTGGATGAAAATTTCAACAATTTATTCAACATCTACATCAATAATCAGCAACAACAAACATTGCTACAAAATGAAAAAATTGAAACCGACTATAAAGATTTGTACAAACTTCAAAATAGTGAAGTAATGTCGTTTACCAATAACATTAAATTGATCAATTATTTTTTTGCATTTATTTGTCTGTATGTCGTCTACAATAGTTACAAAAAAAGAGAAATCACAAAAAAAGAGTTTGTCAATATTCTGCTCATATTCACCTTTTACATTTCAACATTGGAAAATTTATCCGAGGATATTCCGTACTACATCATGACGATGGGTAATATCAAGAACGCTGAACCATTTTTGGACTTTACGACAACACGAAAAACGGAACAACATTTTCCTGTTTTTCAAGGAAATATTAAAATTGATGACATTACTTTCAAGTACAAGGATAAACCAATTTTTGAGAATTTTTCATTGGATATCAAAAAAGGCGACCGAATTGGTATAATTGGAGAAACGGGGAGAGGAAAAACGACGTTAATGAAATTAATTTTGAATTTTTATAAGCCTGAAAAAGGTAACATTTATCTTGATGGAATGAATGTCAATGAGATTGATGCGGATGACGTGAGAAAAAATATCAACTATATTAATCAAAGAACTACGTTGTTTAATGATACAATTCTCAATAATATGAGGTACGGAAATGACTCGAGTGATACAGACGTGATTGACTTTTTGAAAAAGTATGATTTAAAGTACGATTTAAACACAATTGTTGAAAAGAATGGGACCAATATAAGCCTTGGAATGCAAAAAATAATTTTTTTGGTACGCGGTTTATTGAAAAATTGTAACGTTTTTATTCTAGATGAGCCGTTTAGTAGCATTGATCAAAATACAAGAAAAAATGTATTGAGAATGATTGATGAAACGACAAGAGGAAGAACTGTGATTGTGATTACACACGATATAGATGGTTTAAACACGATTTTGGACCGAATTGTTTCCATGTAGGGTTCTTTACGTTTTAGATTAAACTGTATTGTTAAAAAATATTTCCAAAAGGATGGCGTGTGTCATTTATTTTTTCTTGCAACATCTCTAAAGATACTTCTAAACAAGTAACACTTCCATCATTACGAGGCCCATCAAAATCATATACAACAACATTTTTACCATTTTCAACTTTTTTCCAATATAATGAAGGTGCATAATGAAGGTGCATAATGAAGGTGCATAATGAAGGACGAATATGACAAAGTATAATTGTGAATTTACAAATGAATTGGCGATTTTGAATAAACAAATTTAAATCAGTAATGAAAAATCAAATGTTTTCATTCTTTTCATGTTTTAGCAAATCGAAAACGACCGTCATAATCAAAAAATCAATTAAGGATTTTATTCAAAAAGAAAAAAAAGAACAGAAAGTCACATGTAAAGTCGATCTGGAATTAAATTCCCGTATATCTGAATTGGAAGATGTTGTGCGACAACAGAAAGAGTACATTGAAACATTGGACATGGAATGGGAGTACGATTTCAATCTTGAAAAGTCATGGAATAAATTCGTTACAGATTTGAAAAGGGCGGAAGATTTGGAAAAACTTCGAAATTTTATTGATAAACAAACTGACATTTTTTCATTTTATTACATGATTTTTCCGGAAAAGTTCATTTTTTACATTATCACAAAAAAAGCTGTGTTTGTGTATAAAGATGGATCTGTAGAGATTTTGCATACGTTTTGGGAAGATTTGGTAAAACACGGTCCATGTCACATCATATATTCTTACACTTCTTTTCCATTTATTGGAAGTGAATGTAATGTTAAAGAACTTGAAAAGATGTTTGAAAATATTTATTCTATTTTTTAATTTTCTTACCAATAAATGGCAAGTCGAAAGAAAAGTAAACAAAAAAGTCCACGAAAACGTTGTTTTGAGATTCATAATAATGGAGATAGACCTTACAAAGTATGCGTAACCGGAAATAAAGCCGAGATTTTAAAAAGAGATAAAACAGAATACAAGTTGGTAAGAAGCTACAAGATTCTTAAATATTTCATTGGTAAAAGTAAGGGTGACGATTCTTTAAAAAGAGCTGATCATAAAAAAGAGGACGCAAAATATTTTGTTGGAAATACGATACTTTTACAGATTGGAGAAAACGAGTATGTTGTTATCACGGACAAAATCGTAAAGTTCAAAACCGATGAAAAAATCGTCAGATACTATTCGTCTGTAGGCAGAAGCGACGTTCCTTACCCTGTAGCGGAAGGAGAAACCAAAATTTATTTTTTATTATCAGAAGACATGACTTTTGTTCCCAAATCAATGGTTCCCAAAGATGAATTTGGTTACGAATTTGCGTACGAATCTTACTTTCCGTTTGGGGGGTTAGGATTATCAAAATATGCGAAAAGAATATAAGATTTTTATGACACCATAAAAATGATTTATTGCATGATAGATAAATATGCGCATTGAAGATCAACTATTAGTTGTTATCAAAGACAATATTGATAAAGGAAATTTGGAAGGATTGCACGATTTATACAATGAATATGATGAAACAGATTTTGGAAGAGAACTTGCGTGGGATTACATGTTTCAAAAAATGTACATACATGCATCATTGCGAAAGAAAGTCGATATTTTGAAATGGCTTGACGATTTGTATAGTGAGTTTGATCCAATCCAACAAATTGCCATGCGACAAATGTTTAGTTACTCCAGATATCTGCTCCGACAAATCTAAACTCGATCGTATCAAAGAATAAAATGAAGTCTTTGAGTTCATTTTAATTTTAATGCTTGGAGTTAATCTACTCTCCAAATTTCATGACGTATTTTGGAAGTTTGGATTTGTATCCTGGCATATTGTAACACATCCCCATCTCGAATTCCATGTCAGGAATCTTTATTTTCCTATCGTAAAAGTAGTCAACTGCTCCTTCGGCGTGATCTCCGCCAAACGCGCATTTGATGTAGTAGGGAGATTTCACGAAAAAGTGTTGCGCGATATGCACGTCCATCATTTTGGAGATAATTTCCCATGAATTTTGGTCGATTTCCAAGAAATAGTCTGCGTCTCGGTACGTGTCATTTTTTAGGTCAAATACGACACAATTCATGGTACCGTAATTTACGGGTTCGTATGTTTGATGATTGCCCATTTTAAATATTCCAGAAATAAATAAAAAATAATCAATTTTATTGACACGCATTACCATTCTTGCAATACGATTTATTGATACCGAATAATTCACAGAAGAGGTGAATGATGAATCCGGAAAGAAAAAAGGTGAATGAAATGGTGTAGATATCATTATTCTTATTCAGTTTTAGGGTATAAGTTATAATTAAACCAAGAATTACATTTAGAAAACCAAGAATGCATGCTTCGAATAACAATTTTAACATTTATTTAATTAATAATAAATGATTTTTTTATCAAAAACCGAATTGACAAATTTTTTAAAAAGTGATCCTGATAATTATTATTCCACATTCACTGATATCGATTTACATGCTAGGGGAGTATCATCTGTAGACGAATACATCTCGATTTTACCCCAATCTACATCTTCTTTTACACAAAAAGAACAACAACGAATCATTGCATTTGCTTCTGAAATTGATGAAAAATGTAAGACGTTCCATACCGATTGTTTCAACGGAAAAAAAGCGGCAAAAATGTTGTGGATATTTGGATGCGTCAAAGGAGATGTATACGAAGGCGGGTTGCCGCATACAAGAAATGGTGTGATTATATTACAGAGAGATTGTATTGACAGAAAGACGTTGATACATGAAAAAGTCCACGTCTATCAAAAGAAACACGCCAAAGATCGGCGCGCGTACTTGTCAAGATTCAATAAAATGCACAGAAAAGGTGAAATGGATCGCGCGAATCCGGATACGGATCGGTGGATTTATGGCGACCAAAGAAAGACTTACAGGTGCATGTACAGAACAAGTAAACCGAAATCAATTCAAGACGTGATTGGAAAAAATGAGCATCCTTTAGAAGAAATGGCGTATAAAATT
>Ga0209083_1004121_pt1 | contig 11431 bp, 9 predicted proteins | sample AM7aDNAmetaG_FD_184132 | JGI IMG/M metagenome (GOLD analysis project Ga0209083, IMG submission 184132) | Freshwater microbial communities from Finland to study Microbial Dark Matter (Phase II) - AM7a DNA metaG (SPAdes) (version 3) | ecosystem: Environmental > Aquatic > Freshwater > Lake ...
AAGGCGGGCGGCCAGAACGCCGTTCAAGATGAACTGGACCGCGATTGCGGTAAGGATAAGGCCCATGAGGCGGCCGGTGATCTTGAGGGCGATCACGCTGATCATTTTGGAACGGCTGGCCACGAATCCGAGGATCAGGAATGTTAGGGCGGAGACCAGGGCGATAGCCCCGGCCAAGATCGCCTGATGGGTAAATGTTTCCGCTTTGTTCGTTAAGAGAATAACGGCGGTGATGGCGCCCGGTCCTGCGAGCATAGGGATTGCCATGGGGGTGATGGCAACATCATGCTTGGTGATCCCTTCGGCTTTTTCTTCCTGGGTTTCCTTGATCGCGGTGCGGCGGGCTTGCAACATATCCAGGCCGACCAGAAGAAGGACGATGCCGCCTGCGATCTCAAAAGCGGGAAGCGTAATCCCGAATGTTGTGAGAAGCCGTTGGCCAAAAAAGAAGCTCAGGATCAATATTGCGAACGTGATCAAAGAGGCCAATCGTGCCATGTGGACCCGCTCCTGGCTTGTGTTTTGCTGGGTCATGGCTAAGAAGGCGGGAATGAGTCCTACCGGGTCCACGATGACAAAAAGGGACGTGAATGAAAGAATCGCGAAATCAAAGGAGTTTGTCATGACCTTAAAACATCGGCAAAGAGCCCGCGCGTCTTTACCCCTCTAGAGATAGAAGCCGTGGGTGGGAAGATGAAGAAAATGTAATCTTGGATTCATCGTCTTGTAATGTTGGGGAGGCTACAATCGGGTTGTAAGTTGGAGATCAACGCTGAAGTCTTAAGGACATAAGCGGGCGATTGAATATAGAAAAAACGATCTAACAAAGGAGAAACAAAATGAAAAAGATGCTCATGGTTGCTTTGATGTTGATGGTTGCGGGAACTGCTGCTTATGCTGCTTTGCCTGCTAAGCATGTGGAATGCAATGTGAAGGGAAAAACGAAGCTGGTCAAGACCGTTGATGCCTGCAAAGCTTTAGGCGGCACGGTGGTTGAAGCCAAGAAAGTTTCCTAAAAGTCGCTTCTGGGATTTTAGAGGAACTGTATTTGCCAAAGGGAGTCCCCCGAGAAGGGAGACTCCCTTTGTTGTTTTTGAGTACGACAACAGATTGTTTAAAAGGGTTCCAATCGGTGAAAGGGGAAATAGCATGCGTAAATTCGTTGCCGCATTTTTTGTTCTTATCTTTATGTCCATCGGCATTCCGATGACTGCTTACGCAACAGATTGCACGAAGGATTCTCTGGTCGACCAATTCGGGGATTGGTTTGGCAACCTTGGTAAAAAGGAAAATACAAAAAAACGGAACATCACCATACGCAAAGCTAATCGTCTTGCGGATTGCACCGAAAAACAGGCGAAGGAAACGCCCAAGGCTGTTTAAAAGCCCAGCGATGATACAAAAAGTTTCCGGCTTCGGACGGGTTGTCTCGAACGATTTTTTGCCCCCACCTTAGGATTTAGTGATAAGATTTTCTTGCCTGGGATATCCCCACGCTATTTGAGAACTTTTACCCCAAGAGGTTTTGATGCGTATTCTTTTGGTCGAAGATGACAGTCGGGTCGCTAGTTTTGTTCGCCGGGGTTTGCGCGAAGAACAGTATGCTGTGAATATGGCCACGGACGGGGAAAAAGCGCTTTTTATGTCCCAAACCGGTGAATATGACCTCATCATTTTGGATCTCATGTTGCCCAAAAAGGATGGGATGGAGGTTTTGCGAACGCTTCGTGACTCCAAGTGCACCACGCCGGTTTTGATCCTGACCGCGAAAGACAAGCCCAGGGATAAGGTGGAGGGGCTGAACGCTGGGGCGGATGATTATCTGACCAAACCTTTTGGTTTCGAGGAGCTGTTGGCACGAGTCCGGGCGCTTCTCAGGCGTCGTGGGGATATGGTCCCGACCGTGCTTGCTGCGGCTGATCTCGAAATGGACACCTTGAAACACCGGGTGCGTCGTGGGAAACGGGACTTGGATCTCACCAATCGGGAATATGCATTGTTGGAATTTTTTTTACGTCATCCCAACGAGGTTGTGACACGAACCAAGCTTTCCGAACACGTGTGGGAGGCGGATTTTGATACGTTTTCCAATGTCATCGACGTCCACATCGCGCGCTTAAGGCAAAAGATCAATGACGGTTTTTCATCGAAGCTTCTAGAAACGGTGCGCGGTAAAGGCTACATCCTCCAGATCCCCGAAATAGAATGATCCGCTCGATCCGTTTTTCCCTGACCCTCTGGTACGCCGCGATCCTGATTGTGATCCTTTCTCTGTTCGGGGGTGTGCTCTACACCAGCGTTCGGTCTAATCTAGGCCAGGATGTCGATCGATTGCTGATGTCTGAAGCGGATGGGATCGGGGATGCCATTTCCTCTTTTGGGAAAGCCGAGCTTGAAGCCAAAAATCCGCACATTTCTTCCCAGGATAAGATCGCGGAGATTTTTCTGGAAAATGTTGCTCGTGGAGAACTTCCGGCTCTTGTCGAGCGGTGGGTCGAGGTGACGGATGAACTGGATACCGTTCGTCCCGTCCGCATTGTTTCCAAACAGGGTGAGACGTTGGCTTTTTCCCCAAGCCTTTCGAATTGGATGATCCCTGTCAATGTTCAAACACTCCAGGGTGTGGGTGCGCGAAAGACGCTCTATGAGACTTACCGCATTGCTGACGGCTACCGGGTACGAATGGTGACGCATCCCATCCTTGAAAAGGGTCGCTTGCTCTACTTTGTCCAAGTGGCCATATCCCTTCTCCAAACAGATGCTTCCTTAGATCGTCTGAGAGGCTGGTTGCTTTGGCTGATCCCATCGACCGCGATCTTGGCCAGTCTCATCGGATGGTTTTTGGCAAGCCTTGCGCTTCGCCCCGTGGGGAGGATGATCCATGAAGCTCGTCAGATGAGTGAATCACGACTCCACCAGCGTATTGCAGTGCCAAAGACTGGGGATGAGTTGCAGGAATTGGGTTTTACCTTCAATGAAATGTTGGATCGCTTTGAGCGAGGTTTCAAAAGATTGCGTCAGTTCAGCGCCGCCGCTTCCCATGAACTGCGCACGCCCCTGACCGTGATGAAAGGAGAGATGGAGCTTGTCTTACGCAAATCCAGGACTGATGAGGAATATGAAAGGGTACTCCGGAATCAACTCAATGTGGTGAATGACATGGCGCATGTGGTGGAACAGCTTTTGGCTGTAGCTCACGCCGAGGACGGGGAGTTGGCAGTGAATTGGGAAACGTTGGAGTTAGGCGATTTGATCCGTTCCGTGGTTCGGGGCTATGAATCCATGGCGCTTCAAAAGAAAATCTCGCTTGAGGTGTTAGCGACGGAGCTTGTCCATGTTCAGGGCGAAAGGAGCCTTTTGGAACGTCTCATCGCGAATCTTCTTGAAAACGCGATCAAGCACACCCCCCTCGAAGGTCGCGTGACGCTTGAAGCGGTTCGCCGCGAAGACCAATCTTTTTTGATCGTGAGGGATACAGGGAAGGGGATTTTCGAGGAAGAGTTGCCGAAAATATTTGATAAGTTTTTCAGCCATCAGCATTCCTCGGATGGCATTCCCTCTACGGGGATCGGACTGGGGCTCTGTCGCTGGATCGCCGAAGTTCATAAAGGAAAGATCGATGTTGCGAACATCCCAGGTCGTGGCGCGAAGTTCACAATCTCATTTCCAGCTTCGGGGGTTTGATTTTTCCGAAACTATTTTCACAGCTTTAAGCTACTAGCGCCTTATGGCATAATACGAACCATGGTCATTTTCCGAAAGATCCTTTTCTATCTTTTTTTTGCGCTCTATCTGGTACTGTGCCCGATCATCATCCTCTATGCGTTCGGCTATATCTTCACGCCCAAGGTCGAAGAAGGATTTGCCAAGACAGGGCTGATCCATATCGAGACGCTTCCCGCCAACGCTCCCATCTGGATCGCAAACCGACACTATAGCGATAGAACCCCTGCTACGATCCGGAATCTTCTCCCCGGGCAGTACGATGTGAAGATCCTTTTGCGTGGGTTTAGGCCTTGGGAGCGGAAGGTGGAAGTGGAGCCTGGGAAAGCCGCCAACTTTGAAAAGATTTTACTAGTTCCCCAAAGTGTCAAGCCACGAACCCTGATTGCCGAGTCCTTTGAAGACCTTTGGCCTGTTCCAGGGACGCGTTACTTGCTTCTAAAAAACACGGGGCGTGCCGGGGATTTGAAGGTTTTTGACTGGAAGAGCGAAGTCTCTCGTTCTGTCCTCCCGGAGGCATCCTCCTACGCTGCGGCGGACCTCGTCACAGTTTTTAGAGTCAAGGAGAGTCCCTTTGTCATCCTTCAGGTGAAGACCCACGAAGGTATGAAATTCCTAGGCTGTCAGCTGGATAAGGAAAAGTCGGAAGCGAAGGATCTTTCATCTCTTTTCACGGCAGGCGAACCTTCCGAGATCTTATGGGAGGGTGGTCGTCCCGACTATCTTTTTGCGTTGAGGGGGCAGGATCTTGCGCGATTGGACCTCGAAAAGATGACCGTGCTTCCGAATTTCCTTGAGAAGGTACGGGGCTTCGGGCTTTTTAAAAACAAGGTTTATGCTCTTCTCGGCTCCTCGATCGTTCGTTTGGGCTTTAACGCCAAAAAGGGGGAAGAGACTCTGGTGGAAAAAGGCGTCTTCCTCGAAAATCTTTTTAGGGGTGAGGAAAGATATAAGATCGATTTTATTTCGAATAATACGATCTGTTTTCAAGGAGAACGCGGGGAGCTTTTTTCGAATGCATTGCCCTATCGTTTTGTAGAGGAAGGGGTTCGAGGGTATCAAGCCGACAATGGCGGCCAGAAGGTCGCGTTGTGGCAGGGAGGCCGAGTCGGGGTTCTTGATTTTGAAAAGCCCGAACGTAAAAAAGAGTTTTTTGAGCGCGGGCCTGAGATCGAATGGATTTTTGAAAAAGGAAAAAATGTTCGACAGGCCTATCTTGTCTATGATGCCGCTTATGTCCTATTCTGCGACGAAGATAAAATATTTCTCGCTCGCATCGGCGAGCGGGATAGCTCTTTAGAGAAGCTCACTAGCGTTCTGGAGAAAACGGGGTTCTTTTATGCAGAGAAAACCGGGAAACTTTATTATCTGGAGTCCTCTCGGGGTGAGCTTGTGGCCGTGGACATTCTTCCGGAAGGGATCACGCTTTCCGGCGTGATCAATGAGCTGGAAAAAGAAACGCAAGGGGCAGGGAAATGAAATTTCGTTATACGCGCCATGGTTTGAGCAAAAAGGAAATTTTCCTTCAGCGTTTTTTCGAAACACTTCCGGGTCTGACCAGCTGGACCTTGATCCTGGGATTGGTGGCGCTTTCGATCTGGGCGCCCCTGGTCGCCGCGATCGCAGTGATCGCCTTTATGCTGGCTTGGGTCCTAAGGCTTTTTTATTTGACGATCTTTCTTCTTCTTTCTTATCTCAGGCTTTCTGTTGAGAAGGACACGGATTGGCTCGGACGTATCGAAGGGATGGATCGGCTTGGGGCTTACCTGGTAGAAACCCGCAAGGCGTGTCGTGAGAAAGATTGGTACAAACGGATCTCTCACTGGGCGCATCGGAAAGACATGGAGCGTCTGAAAAAATCCGGGGATATCCCGCCGCGCTCCTCAGAGATCTTTCATTTAGTCGTGATCCCCGTCGTGAAAGAATCCCCGTCTGTCGTGGCGGCGAACGTTTTGAGCGTTGCTCACAACAAAACCTTTGCCCCGAAGACGGTGATCGCGCTTGCGGTGGAGGCACGGGCCGAGCAGTCCGTGAGGGAAGGGATGGCACGGATCGCAGATGAGTACCGGGATCGGTTCATGGGGTTTCTTGTGGTGGAGCATCCCGATGGGCTCCCCGGCGAGGCGCGCGTGAAAGGGGCGAACACGAGTTATGCCGCGAGGGCCGCGGCCAAATATTTTGAAGAGAACAAAATCCCGTTCGAGAATGTGATCGTTTCTTGCTTTGATGCGGATACGGTGGTGAGTTCCGATTATTTTGCCTGTCTGACCTATTGTTTTATGAATTGTCCCGACCGGCATCGAGCAAGTTTTCAGCCCATCCCTGTTTTCCATAACAATATCTGGGAAGTGCCCGGGTTCGCGCGCGTGATCGAAACAGGTTCTTCTTTTTTTCAGCTGATTGAGACCACGGATCCGGAAAGACTTGTGACATTCTCAAGTCATAGCATGAGTTTTAAAGCGCTGGTGGATGTGGGGTATTGGTCCACGGACATGATCTCGGAAGATTCCGGGATCTTTTGGAAATCCTACCTTTATTTTGACGGGCAATATCAAGTCGTCCCAATGCCGATGACTCTGTCCATGGATATCGTGGCCGCGGGTTCCTGGTGGGGGACCGTAGGGAGTCTTTACAAGCAAAAGAGGCGATGGGCGTGGGGTGTTGAAAATTTCCCACTTGTGATGCGTGGGTTCCTTGTGAATAAAAAAATATCTTTTTATAACAAGCTTCGCCATGGGTTTAAGCTTTTCGAGGGGCAGGTTACTTGGGCGGCCGTGCCGTTCTTGCTGACTTTTGTTGGGTGGCTTCCCGCGATCTCTGCCGGTAATGAATTTTCAAATACCGTTCTTTATTACAATGCGGGTCGTGTTACACAGGCTATCTTTGGCCTTTCCACGATCGCCCTTGTGGGGACCATCGTCATGAGCCTTTGGCTCCTGCCCAAGAAGAAGAAAAGGTTCTCGTTCTTTTGGACGCTGATCCACGGGTTGGAGTGGTTTCTCGTTCCTTTCATTCTCGTTTTCTTGAGCGCTATGCCTGCCTTGGATGCCCAGACACGGCTTATGCTTAACAGGAGAATGGAATTCTGGGTTTCGGACAAGAGAAGAATCTGACAATCCTATCTCTTTTATTGTCAACAAGTTACGCATCCTCATGATCCTTTTTGGCTCAGTGAGGCCTGTCTCAGAGTGGGGGTAAAATATAAGTCGGCGCTTCATTGACAGGCGGCATTTTCCAACGTACACTCATAGAAGAAGTAAATAACGACAGTGAGGTGAAACCCGAAAGAACCCTGAAGTTTTGAAGGGTAGCATCGGAGGGCGATTAGGCCTTCTGGTGACGTGGAAAATGAACGATAAACGCCTTTGGTTTTGAGTGATGGTCCGCAGATTGCGGGGTATTGCTTGGAACTTTGAGGCGTTTTTTTTATACCCGTTCCGAGTTTTAGGGAAGCATTCGAGTGATGGTGCAGTACCACCTCGCAAAACCCAAGAAGTTCCTGGGCTGCGCTGCAAAAAAGCAGTACAAAAAGGAGATTCAAGAACATGAAGAGCAAATTAGGGGTAAGTCTTTTGGTAGTTGCAACGATGCTTTGCCCGGCTTTTGCATTTGCGGCCGATCAGAGCCCCGTTGCTGTCGATGAAACAATGGTTGTAGCGGAAGATGCCAAGACCGGTGATGTGGTTGGCGAGGCTGTTGAAACGGATGAGCTTTACGCTCCGGTGACCGCCAAGGACATCAAAGCTGAAGCCAAGGAAGAAACTAAGGAAGTAAAGGCCGAAGCGAAAGAAGAAGTGAAAGACATCAAGGCGGAAGAGAAGGAAGCCTTGAAAGAAGCAAAGATGTAAGACTTGTTTCCTGTCTGTCGAGGACGGGGGCATGATCGCCTAATACCCGGGATTCCGGGAAACGGGAGAAATAGAAAGGTGAACCGAGCTTCCGCAAGGGGGTGAGGCGGGCTAATCTGCGGTCCGAACCAATAACTAATCCCGTCGGCGTTGCAGATTGTTTTAATCTTAAAAATGCAAGAGGCCGGTCCTGCGGGACCGGCCTCTCTGCTTTAAGAACTTCCAGAATGGCCGATACCAATTGGAGCATCACACATAAGAGGATATGGGACTATGAACAACATTCTTTACTGGGCTGTTTTCGGCGTGGTGGTTTTTGTGATGCTCGCGTTGGATCTTGGCGTTTTTCATCGCCGGGAACACGAAGTGAAGATGAAAGAGGCTCTCATCTGGAGCGGGATCTGGATCGTTGTTGCGCTTCTTTTTAATTGGGGGGTTTATTTAGTCAAGGGGAAGGAGCCTGCGATGCAGTTTCTCGCCGGATATGTCCTGGAACGAACCCTCAGCTTTGACAATCTTTTTGTTTTCCTTCTGGTTTTCAACTATTTTAAACTCCCGAACATCCATCACCATAAGGTTCTTTTCTGGGGGATTTTTGGCGCACTGCTTTTTCGGGCCATTTTTATCGCCTGCGGGATCGGACTTCTGCACTACTTCAGCTGGATGATCTATGTCTTCGGCGCCATTCTGGTCTGGACCGGAGCCAAACTTGCTGTCGAGAAGGACTCCAAGGTGGAGCCGGAGAAGAACATATTTTTGAAGGGTCTAAAAAAGGTCATGCCGGTCACGGATCAATATGATGGCGGAAAGTTTTTCACGAAGATCAACGGGATCTTCTTTGCGACCCCTTTGATGGTGATCCTTGTCGTGATCGAATCTACGGACATTCTCTTCGCTGTGGATTCCATTCCTGCAGTCCTGGCGATCTCCCGTGACCCCCTTATCGTCTACACCTCGAACGTTTTTGCAATTCTGGGACTTCGCGCTCTCTATTTTGTGATCGCGGAACTAATGCGACTTTTCCATCACCTGCATTACGGTCTTTCACTCATCCTCGTTCTGATCGGGGTCAAGATGCTGATAGCCTCTTTTTTTCATGTCCCCACATCGATCGCACTGGGGGCTATATTAGTTATCTTGGCGGCGTCGGTCGTTGCGTCTATCCTTTGGCCTCAAAAATCGGGGGAGTGTATCAACGGGTGAGCTTGCCGGCGCTCCCTGAGAGAAGCCGCCTTCTTATAAACAAAAAAAAGCGCCCCCGCGCTTTCTTGCGAAAGCAAAAGCGGGGACGCTTTTTTATTGATTTTTTCTACAAAACCACCGTTTTTTCTGTTGCCGGCGGGGTTGCCAACCTCGGGATCCGCATCCTGTAAAAGGACCGCCAGACGAAGAACAATCCTGTAATGAAAAAGACCGCTCCGCTGATGCGCGTCGTTGCCGGGTTCATCTTGATCGCGATCTCGACGGCAAGCATGCCGAAGAGCGTCGAGAACTTGATGATCGGATTTAGCGAGACCGAAGTGGTGTCCTTGAAGGGATCTCCCACTGTGTCGCCAATAACCGTTGCGGCATGAAGCGGCGTGTTCCTTTCTCCCAAATCGACCTCAACAACCTTTTTTGCGTTATCCCACGAGCCGCCCGCGTTGGCCATGAACATAGCCTGGAAAAGGCCGAAGGTGGCGATGGCGATCAAGTAGGCGATAAAGAAATAAGGATCGAACATCGCAAAGGCGAGCGTGAGCATGAGCAGCCCAACGAAAATATTCCACATCCCTTTTTGGGCGTACTCGGTACAGATCTGCACAACCTTGATCGAATCCGCGCGATCGGCCTCTTTCTTATCGAGATTCAAGTTTTTCTTGATGTACTCAACAGCGGAATAGGCCCCGGTGGCCACGGCTTGAATGGAAGCGCCGCAGAACCAGAAGATCACCGCACCGCCGCACAGAATCCCCAAGAGGATCGGCGCGGCCGTGAGTGACAGCTTTTCGTTTAAGAGCATCTCTCCGATATTCGCGGGAACCAGCGTTCCCAGCTTAGCGGCGGCGACTGCGCCCGCCTGGAGGTGTTGCTGCAGAAGCAGGATGATCGAAAAGATCATGGTCGTTGCGCCGGCGACGGCCGTTCCGATCAGCACCGGTTTTGCGGTGGCTTTAAACGTGTTGCCTGCCGAGTCGTTGGCTTCTAGGTAATGTTTTCCCAGCTTGAAGTCGGGTTTGAAACCGAAATCCCTTTCGATCTCTTTCTCGATCCCGGGGATCGATTCCGTCTGGGCGAGTTCGAAGATCGATTGGGCGTTGTCCGTCACCGGGCCGTAGGAATCCACCGCGATATTGACAGGGCCCATGCAAAGGAAGCCGTAAGCCACAAGGCCGAACGCGAAAATGGAAGCGTGCGGCATGATGTTCTGGAGCCCCGTTCCCGATATCAAGTAAGCTCCGAACATCAGACCCGCGATGAGAATGCCCTTCCAAAACGCCGAGAAGTATCCCGCCACAAGGCCCGAGAGAATCGTGAGCGATGCGCCGCCTTCGCGCGAAGCGGTGACGATCTCTTGAACATGCTTGGAATGGGAGGAGGTGAAGATCTTGGTGAATTCCGGAATGAGGTAAGCCGCCAAAGTTCCGCAAGTGATGATCGAAGCAAGCTTCCACCAGAGCGTCGGATCCGGAAGGTCGCCCACGAGCAGGTACGACATCCCGAACGAGGTGGTGATGCAGAGTGCCGACGCGATCTGGATCAGCCGTGTGAGCGGCTCCTCGAAATCGAATTCTTTCAAGGCTTTATACTTGCGTTCGGAGATGGCCTTGTTAATGAAATAGGAAAGACCTGACATGAAGTCCATCAAAAAGCGCATGGCGAAGATCCAGACAATGAGCTTTGCTTGAAGCGAGGGATCTTTTACCGCGAGGGTGATGAACATAATAAGTGCGACGCCGGTAACGCCGTAGGTCTCGAAACCGTCGGCGGTAGGTCCCACCGAGTCGCCGGCATTATCACCCGTGCAGTCGGCGATGACACCGGGATTGCGTGGATCGTCCTCTTTAACGTTAAAGACGATCTTCATGAGGTCGGAACCGATATCGGCGATCTTGGTGAAAATGCCGCCCGCGATGCGAAGCGCACTTGCTGCCAGCGATTCTCCGATGGCAAACCCCAAAAAGCAGTATCCGACAATGTCGCGCGGTACGAAGAGCAGGATGATCACCATCATCACAAGTTCGACAGAGATCAGGAAAAGGCCGACGGACATCCCGGAGCGCATGGGGATATTGACCACATCCCAGGGCTTTCCGCGCAGGGAGGCGAACGCGGTTCTTGAATTGGCATAGGTGTTAACGCGGATCCCGTAATACGCCACCAGGGAAGATCCCGCCATACCCACGATCGAGAAAAAAAGGACCAATCCCAATGTTGCGAGAGGTTCGTGTTTGAGTCCCAGGAAGTAATAACTCATCGCGCATGCAATGATCGCGAACAGAATCGTAAGGAATTTCACCTGTTGCTTGAGGTAGGTCTTGCAGGTTTGGAAGATCGTTTCCGAGACGTCAAGCATCGACTTATGGGCGGGAAGAGCTCTTACATTTAAAAACTGGTAAAGGGACAAACCGACTGTTCCGAGGATTACCATCGCTCCGTAAAGGAGGATCTGGAATCCCGAAAGACCGCCGAACATAGCGAAGTGTCCCTCATGGAGATCCGGGATCTTGAGATCCGCTTCACTGGCCCATGCGGCGCCTTGCCACAGGAAAAGCATTCCTAGAAAAGAAAGTCGAGAAAAAAGTTTTTTCATATGTCTCCAGTTGAATTAATAACTCAAGTCTTGCAGATCTTCGGGGGAATAACCACGAAACGCAGTG